>JAABUK010006942.1_pt1 | contig 16590 bp, 16 predicted proteins | sample 5559141 | NCBI WGS metagenome assembly JAABUK01 (sample SAMN10711869, study PRJNA513367) | rock metagenome | isolation source: Antarctica rocks | place: Antarctica: Victoria Land, Pudding Butte nord | collected 2016-01-03
CCTGGTCTTCCCAGACTGGGCCACCCTCATGCAAACCCTGATCGACTCGAAACCCCCACCCGACATCGAAGCCCAGGTCGCCAGGTGATGATCTCACCGTCCGTAGCCGACTTAGAACTGCTGATCGCCGAGGTGTGGCCGGCGGTGAGCCTGGCCGTCGCCGCCAGCGTGCTCGCGCACGGGGTCAGCGGCACGCCGCTGACCCATGTGTTCGGCCGCATGGCGTCGCCGGGCTTCCGCGAGCGTTACGAGTCCGGCAAGAACCCGGCGGATGCGGCGGAGGAGGCCGGCTGAACCATCGGCGTGCCCGGCGTTACGGTCCTGGCAACCGGGTCCTGCACTTGGATGAACCGTGGCCTTTGCCGTTGAACGCTGGATAGGAGTCCTGCCATGTCCCAAACCATCCCGAACAATGCGCTGGTCGTCGTCGCAGATGGCGGCAAGGCCCGGCTGTTCCGCAATGCCGGGCACGGGCATGAGGTCCGGCTGCATGAGGACGCCCACCTCACGCCCCAGGACCTTGCCAACGACGGCCCGTCCGGCTCCCGCCCGGAAGAGCAAACGCCGCGGCAAACTGATGAGGCGACGTTCGCCAAGCAACTTGTTCGTCGCCTCGACGCCATGCGGCAGCAGGGGGCCTATGACCACCTTGTGCTGGCGGCGGACCCGCAGACGCTGGGCCAGATGCGGAATGCGATGTCCAAGGCTGTCGCGGACAGCATCGTGTTCAGCGTGGCCAAGGACCTGACCAACCATCCGGTGCAGGACGTCGCAGATGCCCTCGGCTGAGCCGCCAAGCCCCGGCAAGGCTGGCGCCGCAAGCCAGAACTCGCCGCCCCGCACATCCCGGCGCACGCCCTGGCTGCTGCTGGGCCTGCTTGCCGCAGCTGTGGTCGTGGCCGCCGTTGCCATGCTCGGCTGGAACTCAGCCATAACGCGCGCCGACCAGCAAGCCTCGAAGGCGGCGGCGGCACAGGCGGCCGCGGTACGGGCGACGGAGCTTCAGCAGCAAGTGACCGCGCTCCAGCGGGAGGTGGCATCCAGCAAGGAGCGCGAGCAGGCGTTGCAGGGCCAAGCTGCAACAGCAGCGTCTGAGCTGGCGCAGGCACAATCCAGGGCTGCGGGGTTGGATCAGGCGGAAGCACGCGCGGCGGCAGCCGAGACGGCGGCGGCGGCGGCCGAGCGCAGCCGGGTCGAAGCACAGGCCAGGGTGGACGCGCTGGAACTTACCGCACGGACCACGGACCGGCGGCCGCCTGCCGGCGTTGCCCCGGCAGCCCCCGCCGGGGCGTCGGCTGCGGTGCCGCTGCCCGGTCTTTCCGCGGACGCGACGGCGCGGGACTACCTCGCGGCGGCCCGACAGGCCATCCAGGCCGGCAATGCCGGCGAGGCGCAGGCGTCGCTGGAGCGCGCGGAAACACGGTTGCTGAACCGGGCCTCCCTGGCAGCCGGGCCGAACCGCCCCCTTCGCCACCCGGGCGTCACGGAGATCGAGCAGGCCCTGGACCAACTTGATGCAAACGACAGCGCAGGCGCGCTTGCGACCATAGGCCGGCTGCTGGCGCAGCAATGAGCGCCCGGGGCGGTTCCCAGCCGTGACGATGCGCCCGTGACGATGCGGATGATCCGCTACGCCCTGCTCGCGCTGATGCCGGTGGCGCCGGTCCTGCACTACGCGCTTGGCCTGCCGGCGCTGTGGGTGTTCGCAGCCGGCATCCTAGGCGTGGGGGTGCTGGCTGAGTGGATCCGGGTCGCGACGGATCAGCTAGCGTTGCGCACCGGTCCGGCCATCGGCGGCCTGCTGACCATCAGCCTGGGAAGCCTGGCTGAGCTGATCCTGGCCTTGTTCGTGCTGGCAGGCGGCGAGATAGAGGTGGTCCACGCGCAGATCACCGGCTCCATCCTCGGCACCAGCCTGCTGGGCCTCGGCCTGGCCATCGTGGTGGGAGGTGCCGGGCGGGAGCGGCAGACCTTCAAGCGGGAACGCGCGGGCCTTCTCTCAAGCTTGCTGATCCTCTCCGTGATCGCGCTGCTGCTGCCGGCCGTGTTCGACTTCACCGCACGGAGCGTGACGCACTCGAACCAGCCCGCGGTATCGGACGAGGCATTGAGCCTGGCGGTGTCCGCCGTCCTGCTCCTGCTCTACGGCGGCAACCTGGTCTACACCCTGGTCACGCACCGCGACGTGTTCGCGAGTGGCGAGGAAGAAGGGGACGATGGCCGGGCGCCGTGGCCCGCCTGGGTCAGCCTCGCCGTGCTCGCCGCGGCAACAGCCGCCGCGGCGCTGGAAAGCGAGCTGATCTCAGGTGCGCTGACGCAGACAGCCGACACCCTGAACATGTCGAAGACCTTCCTCGGCGTGATCGTCCTGGCCTTGGTGGGCACCGTCGCCGACCTGTTCGCGGCGGTCTGGTTCGCCAGGCAGGACCGCATGGGCCTGGTGATGAGCATCTGCATCGGCTCCGCCATCCAGGTCGCGCTGGTGGTGGCGCCGCTGCTCGTGATCCTGTCCTGGCTGATCGGCAGCCCGATGACCCTGGTGTTCAAGAACCCGCTGGACCTGTTCGCCATCGCGGGCACGGCCCTGATCGTTAACGCGATCACCGGCGACGGGGAGACGACCTGGTTTGAGGGCCTGATGCTGATCGGCGTCTATGCCGTGCTCGGCGTGGCCTACTTCTACACCTGACGCCGAACGGCCCCGATCGGCGCGCCTGCTTCGGGCGGTGGCGCGATTGAGAACGATGAAGGCCCGCTGTCAGGCTGGCTGCTGCCGCCCCTGCGGACGGCCGCCTTGTCGATCTCCTGCTGCAGGAAGTAGTTGAGGGCCGTCCGCACGGCCGCGATGGCGGCAAGCTGGCCGATTTCGGACCATGTGGGGGCGATGGCTGTCCGCAGGATGTCTGCGCCCAGCTCGAACTCCAGGGCGAGCGCCAACCAGCGGCCCAAGCGAAGCCGGACCTCCTCTTTCGCCTCGTGCGACCAGGCGGGGTTGGCAGCCCGGAACGAGCGGAGCGCGATGGGCACCGTGCGTATCGTGGCCTCGATCACCGCAATGGCGATCAGCGCGCCGGCGAGGGCTTCCGTGCCGGTCGCCAGCCAGAGCGTGAACTGCTTGATCGCAACGGTCAGCACTACAGCACCCTTATCCTGCCGCCGGTTTCAAGGACGATGCGGCGGGCGTGAACGGCAAGGCCGACACAAGGCCATACGGCCCTCCCGCCCGGACATCCCTGGTCACAGGCGCGCCCCGGCGCGCTTGCTGCCATGCCGGTTCTCCTCTGCCCATGCCGTGCCGCCTGTAGGGGTGCCGGTCAAGCGGCCACTGCCCCGAATGCGGCCGGGCTGCCGCCCAGCCGTGCGCCCGGGCGATGCCTCATGCTGTGGCCGGGGCCTTCCCGGGGGCTGGCGTGCCGTCAGCAAGCGCCGCTGTTACGAAGTTACGCGCCAAGGCGTGATAGACCCCTTCCGGGCACACCAGCCGAGATGCCGCATAGGCGATCACCGACGTCAGCATGAGCGGCAGGACCAGCGCGTGGTCGTTGGTCATCTCGGTGACGATGACGAACGCCGTGACCGGCGCCTGCACCACGCCGGCGAAGTAGGCGACCATGCCGAGCAGCACCAGCGCCGGCGCTGGCGCGCCCGGCAGGAGCGCAGCCACGTTCGCGCCCAGCCCGGCGCCCACGGCGAGCGAGGGCGCGAAGATGCCGCCCGGGATGCCGCTGACCGATGACGCCATGGTGGCCAGCAGCTTCAGCGCCCCGAACTCGGCAGGCGTGCCAGTGCCGTCCTGCACCAGCGCCTCGGCCTGCGCGTACCCCGTGCCAAATGCCGCGCCACCCGACAGCAGCCCACAGACAGCGGCCACTAGCCCGCACAAGGCGGCGAACAGGACATGGTGCCGCTTGATCAACACGCCCGCCTGTCCCGGCAGCCCGCGGCCGAACAGGATCAGCACGCGGCTGAAGCCTCCGCCCAGCCACCCTCCCAGCACGCCGAGGATTGGCACCGCAAGCCAGCCCTGGACCCCATAGAGCACGGCGTGGGTCGTCCCGAAGTAGGTGTAGTCCCCTTGCAGCGCGAGGGAAGTCACGCCGGCTGCGATGACGGTGCCCAGGACGATGCCGTTGGTCCGCGCCTCGAACGACCGGCTCATTTCCTCGATGCCGAACACGATGCCGGCGAGCGGCGTGTTGAACGCCGCGGCGACCCCGGCGCTGGCGCCGGCCAGGATCAGCCCGGGCTGCCGGCGCGGCGACAGGCGCCCGAGTGCGAACATGATGGCGGCCCCCACCTGGACCGTCGGGCCTTCGCGCCCAATGGAGGCGCCGCACAGCAGTCCGAGCAGCAGCAGCGCCACCTTCCCCAGCGCGGTCCTGACCGCCACCAGGCGCGCCCGCGCAGCCGTGCCCTTAAGCTGGCGCGCGGCGATGGCCTGCGGGATGCCGCTGCCGCCGGAGTTCGGGAAGTAGCGCCGGGCCAGCCAGCTCGACGCCGCGAAGCCCGCGGGGGTCAACAGGAGGGGTGCTAGCGGCTGCCACGCCAGCACCGCCTGGAACAGCGTGCCCGCGCGGTCCGCGGCAAGGGCCAGCCCGACCGCCGCCACGCCCACCGCGAGGCCGCCCAGAACGAACAGCGCCCGGCGCTGCCATCGCAGCGACAGCAGCCGCCTGTGGCGCGCGCTGACCGGGAACCGGAGAGGGCTTGGCATCAAGACTCCTTAACGCGCAGCGCGGCGGCGTGCCAGGGGGGTGGCCGGACCGGGTCGGTTGCCGCCATGCGGGACTGGTCCCGCCCGCCCGTTACGGGCAGGGCGGCGCACCAGCGTCATGCCGGCACTTGCGATCCGTGCACAGGCCCGATGCGGGCGCCGCCAGCGAACCAAACCTGGCCCCAGCCGATGAAGGGTGGCTGCAAAGGAGCGCCTTGATACCCCCTGCCTGGCTGGACACCTTGGCCGCGGCCTGCTTTCCGTTGCCAACCGCGGGTGCATCGGCCGCGCTGGCCGGCACCCTTCTGCCCGGCCAGCACGGCCGGCGCATGGGCATCATGGAGGCGGTGTGGCCGTTGACGATGCTGTACCCCGGACGTTCGGCACACGCCTGGCTCAAACGGGCGGGGGCGCCGCAGGATGCCGCCACGGCGCATGCGCGGACAGGCCGATGCGGCAGGCCACCTTCGTCGGCACCACGCATTGGGAGCATCCATGAGCACCGGCCACTACGACATCATCGTCATCGGCAGCGGTCCAGGCGGCGCGTCGCTGGCGCACCGCCTGGCGCCCACGGGCAAGCGCATCCTCATGCTGGAGCGCGGCGGCTACCTGCCGCGGTCGCGCGCCAACTGGGACGCCAAGACCGTGTTCGTGGACGGCGCCTACCAGGCACCCGAGACCTGGCACGGCGCGGACGGCAGCACGTTCCACCCGGGACTGCACTACTGGGTCGGCGGCAACTCCAAGGTGTACGGCGCCGCCCTGTTCCGCCTGCGCGAGCGCGACTTCGGCGAGGTGCGCCACAAGGACGGCGTCTCCCCGGCCTGGCCGCTCGGCTACGACGTGTTCGAGCCATATTACACCCAGGCCGAGGCGCTGTACCACGTCCATGGCCGGCGCGGCGAAGACCCGACGGAGCCGTGGAGCAGCGCCCCCTACGCCTACCCGCCGGTGCTGCACGAGCCGCGCATCCAGGAACTGAGCGACATCCTGACGCGGGAAGGGCTGCACCCCTTCCACCTGCCGCTTGGCATCAAGCTCGATCAGAACCCTGACGGGTCGGCCACCACGTACAGCCCCTGCATCCGGTGCGACGCCTTCGACGGCTTCCCATGCGCCATCAACGCCAAGGCCGACGCGCAGGTGATCTGCGTGGACCCAACGCGCGCGGCGCACCCGAACTTTACCCTGCTGACCGGCGCCTACGTGGACCGGCTGGAAACCGGCCCCTCGGGCCGCAGCGTCAGCCGGGTCCACGTGGTCCGGAACGGCCAGCCCGAGCAGTACTCCGCCGACACCGTTGTGGTGGCCTGCGGCGCGCTCAGCTCCGCCCTGCTGATGCTGCGCTCAGCCAGCGACGCGCACCCGCGTGGCCTGGCCAACGGGTCGGACCAGGTAGGCCGGAACTACATGCGCCATACCATGTCGGTGGTGATGGCACTGTTGCGCGAACCCAACCGCACGGTATTCCAGAAGACCCTGGCGCTCAGCGACTACTACTTCGGGGCGCCGGACTGGGACCATCCGCTGGGCCTGATCCAAATGTGCGCTGCCTCGCACGGGGAGCAGATACGGGGTGAGGCGCCGTTGCCGCACCTGATGTCGCTGGTGCCCGAGCTGCCGTTCGAGAAGATGGCCGAGCACTCCATAGATTTCTGGCTGCAAACCGAGGACCTACCCAGCCCTGGGAACCGCATCCGCTACGACGGGGACCGGGTGGTGCTGGAGGTGAAAGAGAGCAACCTTGAGGCCGCGGCCCGGCTGAAGGGCAAGCTGCGGGACATGCTGGTGCCGATGCGGGCCTGGCCGGCGCTGCTCGAGCGCCGCCTGTACCTCGGCAAGGATATCCCGATCAACGGCACCGCGCACCAGGCCGGCACCATGCGCTTCGGCACCGATCCGGCCAGTTCCGTGCTGGACCTGGACTGCAAGGCGCATGAGCTGGACAACCTCTATGTCGCCGACGCCAGCTTCTTTCCGTCCATCGGCGCGGTGAACCCGACGCTGACCATCATCGCCAACGCGCTGCGGGTGGCGGACGGGATCAAGGCACGGTTGGGGGCATGACTCGCCGCGGCCTGGCCACCGGCATCACCCGCATCAGCCGCGTGGTCACGGACCTTGGCCGGGCGGAGGCGTTCTACTGCGAGGGGCTGGGATTCCGTCCCGTGCCGGACGCGCCGCGCGGACCGGACCTGCCCGCACTGCTGGGCCTGCCCGGCACGACTGTCACGCAACGGGTCCTGCGGCTCGGTGACGAGGACGTCGCCCTGGTGTGCTTCGACCCGCCCGGCCTGGCCTATCCCGCCGGCAGCCGCAGCAACGACCTGTGGTTCCAGCACCTGGCGGTGGTCGTGGGCGACATGGCGGCGGCCTACAGGCAGGTATCGGCACTGCATCCTGCCACGATCTCCGCCAACGGGCCGGAGCGCCTGCCGCCGCGCAACGGCGGCGTGTCCGCGTTCAAGTTCCGCGACCCGGACGGTCATCCGCTGGAGCTGATCCATTTCCCGCCGGGCCAAGGGCGTGCGGTCTGGCAGGCGGCCCGGCACGGCGGCCAGGCTGGGCCGTTCCTCGGCATTGACCACAGCGCGCTGTCGGTGTCGGGCACGGCGCGCAGCCTGCGCTTCTACCGCCGCCTCGGCTTCCGTCCGACATCGCGTTCCTGGAACCGCGGCCCGGTCCAGGCAGGGCTGGACGGGCTGCCGGGCGCCCGCCTGCGCGTGACGGGTCTGCGTCTGCCGGGCAGCAGCGGTCCCGGCCTGGAATTGCTGGCCTACCACTCGCCGGGCCGCCCCATGCCGCCGCACCGCGCGGACGCAGCCTGGGTGGACTGGGCGACGCTGCTGTGCCCGGGCTTGCCGGCGCCCCGGCTGGTGCTGGACCCTGATGGCCACCGCCTCCTGCTCACGGGCATCAGCTATGGCACGGGTGCGCCGGCCTCGGTTCCGCTGACGTAGGTCGAGGCGAGCGGGTGCTGGATGACCGCGCTCAGCGGCAGGGTGCGCGGCGACAGCATCACCAGGCCCAGGCCGCCCACCACGCCGAAGTTCTTGAGGAACTCCCAGAAATGCTGCAGGCCCTCGCCCTCCCGGAAGCGCCAGAAGTCCGGGTAGCGCCAGAACTGGTGGTAGAGCACTGCCGTGACCGCGCAGAACCCGGCCAATACGAAGGCCGCTAGCCGGTCGTGCCAGCCGAGCACGATGCAGGCTGGGCAGACGGCCTCCACGGCGATGGCCGCCACCAGCATGGCCGGAGCGAGGGCGCCGTTCCCGGCCTGCTTCATGGCCGACCCCCAGTTCACGATCTTGTCCAGCGCGCTGAACGGGAACAGCGCCACCAGGCAGATACGCAGCAGCAGCGGCAAGTAGTCGTTGATCAGCGTCATGGCGGGACCTTCGGGCGTAAATCAACCGTGTTTCATCGGGGATGGAACAGCCGTGCCGGCCGCAAGTTTAGCGCGCATGACCGACGCATCCGGCCCGAGGCCCCGCATCCCCTATTGGCACCTCTGGACCGATGCAGCCGGGGTCAGCCACCAGCAGCAGTGCTGGCTGTCAGAGTTTGAGTTGAAAGGCGTCGGCGACGCCGCCCCGCAGTGGAACAACAAGCACCCGCGCAGCGAGGCCACGGTGGTCGTGACCGTCCAGCCTGTCGGCTGGGTCGGCGAGTGGCACGAGAACCCGGCGCCGCAGTGGATCGTCGTCCTGTCCGGGCGCTGGTGGATCGAGAGCATGGACGGCACCCGCATCGAGCAGGGGCCGGGCGAGTTCTCGCTCGGCGAGGACCAGGGCTGCACCGAGACGGGCGGCAAGAAGGGGCACCGCTCCGGCACGGTGGGCGACCAGCCGGCAGTGCTGATGACCGTGCAGCTCCACGTCCCGCCGCAGCGCACGCCCTGTCATGCGGTGTAGTGGAACGGGGACCCGGCATGGACGGCTTCGACATCCACGACCCGGAGTTCCGCCGCCTGGTGCTGCCGAATGCGCCGTTGGTGAAGCTCGGCGACGGTTTCGCTTGGCTGGAAGGGCCGGTGTGGTTCGCCGACCAGGACTGCCTCCTGGTCAGCGACTTGCCGAATGACCGCATCCTGCGTTGGAGCGAGGGCGGCGGCATCTCGGTGTTCCGCCAGCCCTCGGGCTTTGCCAACGGGCACACGCGGGACCCGCAGGGGCGGCTGCTCGGCTGCTCCCACCAGCACCGCTGTATCACCCGCACCGAGCTGGACGGCAGCATCACCGTGCTGGCCGACCGCTACGAGGGGCGGCCGTTGAACGGCCCCAACGACATCGTCTGCCGGTCGGACGGCACGGTCTGGTTCAGTGACCCGCATTACGGCGGCAACACTGATTACGAGGGTGGCAAGCACCGCTGTGAGCTGCCGCCCGCGTTGTACCGCCTCGACCCGTGCAGCGGCAGCTTGCAAGTGATGGCGGACAACTTCGAAGGGCCGAACGGCTTGTGCTTCTCTCCCGACAAGCACCTGCTGTACGTCGCCGAGACCGGCCATCAATTCGCAGCGAACCCGGTGCAGCACATCCGCGTGTTCGGTGTGTTGGACGACGGCGCCCGCTTGGCCGGGGGGCGGGTGTTCCACACGGTGTCGCCGGGCTACGCGGACGGGTTCCGCTGCGACGTGGACGGACGAATCTGGACCAGCGCCGCGGACGGTGTCCACTGCATCGCGCCGGACGGGCGCCTGCTGGGCCGCATCAAGGTGCCGTTCCGGGTGTCCAACCTGGAGTTCGGTGGACGCAACCTGTCCCGGCTGTTCATCTGCGCTTCGCACACGTTGTATGCCATCTATACCAACACACGCGGGACGAACCGGCTGCCGCAACCGGAGCGCGGCACCCAGCCGCCACCCAGGACGGGAGAGTAGGATGACCCACTCCGCCGCAAGGCCGCTGCTGTTCGCCTTGGCCGGGGCGGTGGCGACCGGGCTGCTGGCCAGCCGTGGGGCGCGGCAGGCCAGGCCGAGGCCAGCAAGGAGCCGGGCAAGGCGCAGCCGCGGGCCTGCCTGCCGCGTCGTCGTGGTCGGCGCCGGGTTCGGCGGCCTGGCGGCTGCGTCCCGGCTGGCGGGCCGGCCGGGCATCCACCTCACCCTGATTGATGTCCACAACCACCACCTGTTCCAACCGCTGCTCTACCAGGTCGCCACTGCAGCCTTGTCGCCCGGCGACATCGCCTCGTCCCTCCGCAGCATGTTTCCCGAATCGCCCAGCATGAAAGTCTTGATGGATCGGGTCACCGGCGTGGACACGGGCGCGCGGCATGTGCTGTGCGGCGGCCAGGCCGTGCCGTATGACCAGTTGATCATCGCCACGGGCTCGCAGCCGAGCTATTTCGGCCATGCCGGCTGGGCTGAGCTTGCCCCCAGCCTCAAGACGCTCGACGACGCGCTCGGCCTCCGTCAGCAGATCCTTGATGTATTCGAGCAGGCATCAGCCGCCAGCCCCGCGGATCGGGGGCGCCTGCTGACGTTCGTGCTGACCGGCGGCGGGCCAACGGGGGTCGAGATGGCAGGCTCGATCGCCGAGCTGGCCTCCGACGTGCTGGCGCGTGACTTCAACCTGCTGGGCACCCAGGCGCGGATCATGCTGGTGGAGGCTGGGCCGCGTGTCCTGTCGGCCTTCACGCCCGACCTGTCGGACTATGCCGCGGCGGCGCTGCGAGGGATGGGCGTCGAGATCAGGACAGGGACCAGCGTCACCGAGATCGAACCCGGCATGGTGCACTTGGGCGACCAGGCGGTCGCCGCCGCTACCGTGATCTGGACAGCGGGCACCGAGGCGACGCCGGTCGCCAAGTGGCTGGGCGTCGCCCCGGCGCATGGCGGCAGGGTCGCGGTCGGCCCCGACCTCTGTATCCCAGGACACCCCGAGGTGGCGGTCATCGGCGATGCCGCCCTGGCGCTCGGAAGTGACGGAAAGCCGCTGCCCGGGCTGGCGCCGGTCGCCAAGCAGCAGGGCAGTTTCATGGCGCGCACGATCCTGCGCCGCCTGCACGGGCGGCGTGCGCCGGGTGCGTTCAAGTACCGGGATTATGGCACGCTGGCGACCATCGGACGTAACAAAGCGGTTGCGGAGTTCGGGTCCGTGCACGTGACCGGCTTCCCTGCCTGGGTCACATGGGCGGTCGCGCACATCTTCTTCCTGATCGGCTTCCGAAACCGGGTTATGGTCAGCGCGCAGTGGGCGTTCGCCTATCTGACGCACGAGCACGGCGACCGCCTGCTCATCGGGCACAAAGCCAGCCCGTGAGCCCGGAGCACCAGGCCAGGGCGCGCTCATTTCGCCACGAACCCGTGCCCGGTCCAGCTTCTTGCCGCGTTGTCTGACCATGGAACGCCTATGGCCCCGCTGATCGAGGACTACGCGCTGATCGGGAACTGCGAGACCGCGGCCCTGGTAAGCCGCCGCGGTTCCATGGACTGGCTGGGGCTGCCCCGGTTCGACAGCCCCACCTGCTTCGCCGCCCTGCTGGGGTCGCCCGGCAACGGGCGCTGGCTGGTTGCTCCTGCGGACGGCTCGGCCCGGTCTTCGCGTCAGTACCGGGGCGATACGATGATCCTGGAGACCACGTTCGAGACAGGGACCGGCGCCGTCCCCATTGTGGACTTCATGGCGCGGCGGGACGGCGCATCCGATGTCGTGCGCCTGGTCCAGGGTGTCTGGGGGTCGGTTACGATGCACACCGAGCTGATCGTGCGGTTCGACTACGGCTCTGTCGTGCCCTGGGTGTCGCGGCGCTCGGGGCAACCGCTCGAGCTGATCGCGGGGCCGGACCGCCTTGTCCTCGACACCAAGGTTCCGCTGCGCGGCGAAGACATGCGGACCGTGGGAAGGTTTGAGGTGAGCGAGGGCGAGGAGGTCAGCTTCGTCCTGACCTGGACGCCATCCTTCCGCCCCCGCCTGGCTGCATTGGACCCGCACGCCGCCTTGCGCGAAACCGTGGAGTTCTGGCGCGGCTGGAGAGCGCGGTTCCAGCCGCAGGGCGAGTGGGATGGGGTCGTGCTGCGCTCCCTGCTGACGCTCAAGGCCCTGGCGCATTTTGAGACCGGCGGGATCGTCGCGGCTCCCACCACCTCCCTGCCGGAGCAGATCGGTGGACCCCGCAACTGGGACTACCGCTACTGCTGGCTGCGGGACGCGACGCTCACGCTTTACGCCCTCATGCAGTCCGGCTTCCTGGAGGAGGCCGCAGCCTGGCGGACGTGGCTGCTGCGTGCGGTCGCAGGCAGCCCGGATAAGCTGCAAATCATGTATGGCATTGCAGGCGAGCGGCGCCTGACCGAGTACGAAGTGCCGTGGCTCGCCGGCTACGAAGGCTCCGCTCCGGTCCGGGTCGGCAACGCCGCGCACGGGCAACGCCAGTTGGACGTGTACGGCGAGGTGCTCGACGCCCTGTATGCCGGGCGGCGCCTTGGCCTCGCGGCGGACGCGACGGGTTGGAGGCTGGAATGCCAACTTGTCGCGCACCTGGAAACCATCTGGGACCAGCCTGACGACGGGATCTGGGAGGTTCGCGGACCCCGCCGGCACTTCACGCATTCCAAGGTGATGGCCGGGGTCGCTCTCGACCGCATCATCCGGTCGGCGCAGGAGTTCGGGCTGGATGGCCCGGTCGCGCACTGGATCGAGGTCCGCGACCGCATCCACGACGACGTCTGCCGGCACGGGTTCGATGCGAAGCGGAAATCCTTCGTGCAATCCTACGGCTCGGGCCAGCTCGACGCCAGCTTGCTGATGATCGCGACCGTGGGCTTCCTGCCGGCTTCGGACCCGCGGGTGGCAGGCACCGTGGCCGCAATCGAGCGGACGCTGCTGCGGGACGGCTTCGTGCTCCGCTATGACACCGGGGCCGGAACGGACGGGCTGCCGCCAGGCGAGGGTGCGTTCCTGGCGTGCAGCTTCTGGCTGGCGGACAACTACGTGCTGCAAGGGCGGATGGACGAGGCGCGGGCGTTGTTCACCCGGCTGACCGGCCTGTGGAACGATGTCGGGCTGCTGGCGGAGGAATACGACCAGGGGCGCAAGCGGCAGGTCGGCAACTTCCCGCAGGCGTTCTCGCACCTCGCGCTGATCGGCACCGCGCACAACCTGCTCGACGCCGACGGCCCGGCGCACCAGCGCTCCGCGAAGACCTCTGCCACGAAACGAGCCGATTAACCGATGGAGCACCAAAATGACTGACCCCGCCGCCGATCCCCGGGACCCCACTGCCCCGGCATTGCCGGACAGCAGCCGATTGCCGCGTGCGCCCTACCACCCCGTGCTTGCCGGCCAGCCTGCGCTGGTGACGGGTGCCAACTCCGGGCTCGGCAAGGCGGTGGCGCTCGGCCTGGCCCGGGCCGGGGCCGACGTGGTGGTGAACTACGTGGTGCAGCCAGAGGCCGCTGACGAGGTGGTGCGCGAGATCGAGGCAATGGGCCGGCGGGCGGTCGCCCTGAAGGCGGACGTCAGCAAGGAGGACGAGGTGGAACGGATGTTCGCCGCGGCCGTCGAGCAGTTCGGCACCCTGCACATCGTCGTCAGCAATGCCGGGCTGCAACGGGACTCGGCGTTCGACGAGATGACGATGGCACAGTGGGACACGGTGATCGGCGTGAACCTGACGGGCCAGTTCCTGTGCACGCGCGCCGCGACACGTGAGTTCAAGCGGCGGGGCGTCGTGCCATCGGTATCGCAGGCGGCGGGCAAGATCATCTGCATGAGTTCGGTGCACCAAGTCATCCCCTGGGCCGGGCACGCCAACTACGCGGCGTCGAAGGGTGGCGTGGACATGCTGATGCGGAGCATCGCGCAGGAGCTGGCGCCCCATTTCATCCGGGTGAACAGCATCGCCCCGGGCGCCATACGCACGCCGATCAACACCGCCGCCTGGAACACGACTGCAGCCTATGCCGACCTAATGACGCTGGTGCCCTACAAGCGCATCGGGGAGCCGGACGACATTGCCCAGGCCGCAGTTTGGCTGGCGTCCGATGCAGCCGACTACATCACTGGCGCGACGTTGTTCGTGGACGGCGGCATGACGCTCTACCCCGGCTTTGCCACAGGGGGGTGATGCCGTCTGGTCCGATCCGCTCCCTGCCTGCCGCAAACGCATACGGGACGAGGGTACGCGGAACGCGGGTGATGCCAACCCGGATGGCCGCATGGCCCCCGTGCGCACGTGGCGAACCGATGCCGCCCAGGAGCCGTCCACCTTGTCCGGCTGGCGGGCAGGGCCGGGCTGGGCCATGGCAGTATGACGGCACCGGGGCAACTGCTGGGCCGCGCCGAGGTGCTGGTCCGGGGTCCAATCCGGACGTCTGCAAGCGACCCCTGTCACGGCTGCTCATCCGCGCCGCCGGCACGCCTCATGGTATCAACGCCGACATCAGCGGCCTCGTCCGCGCACCTGGGGCAGAGGCATGAAGGCGCAGTTCCGAAAGCTGCTGAGCGACGTGGCCGACACGTTCTGGCTGGTTCCGGCCCTCATGGTCCTGACTGCGGTGCTGGCCGCCGTCGGGCTGGTCCGCCTCGACCGCTACGGCCTCATACCGCAGCACCTGCTCGACAGCCCTTGGCTATACAACGGCGGCGGCACAGGCGCGCGCACGTTGCTGGGGGCGATTGCGTCGTCGGCCATCGGGGTCGCGGGCACGGTGTTCTCCATCACCATCGCGGCGCTGTCGCTGGCCGCCGGGCAGATGGGGCCGCGGCTGCTGCGGAACTTCACGAGCGACCGCGGGAACCAGGTCACGCTGGGCGCCTTCCTCGCCACGTTTTCCTACGCGCTGATGGTGCTGCGTAGCATCCGCACGCAGGAAGAGGGCGCCTTCGTGCCGTACCTGTCGCTCAACGTCGGCATCCTGCTGGCGTTCGTCTGTGTCGGCACGCTGGTCTATTTCGTGGGCCACATGGCGAGCCGGATCAACGTGGACACGGTGATCGAGTTGGTCAGCCGGGAGGTCCGGGACTCCATCACCCGGCTAACGGCGGACAGCGCGGAAGCGGCCCCGCCGCGGGCCGCGTTCTGGCACGGCGCGTCGGTCGTGACGGACTCTCGCAGCGGATACTTGCAGCATCTTGACGAGGGCAGCCTTGCCGACTGGGCCGCCGAGCATGGGACGTGCATCCAGTTGCTGATCAGGCCCGGCAAGTACCTGTTCCCCGGCACCCCGGTCGCAGTGGCGACCCGGCACGCCGACGGGCTGGAGGAAGCCATTCGGGATGCGACGGCACTAGGCCCGCGCCGCGTCGGCTCCATAGACCTGGAGTTCTCGGTCCGGCAACTCGTCGAGGTCGCTGTCCGTGCCTTGTCGCCGGGAATCAACGACCCGAACACGGCGTTGAGCGTGCTGGACCGGCTGGGGGCGGCGCTGTGCGACCTGGCGCCGCTGTACCTTGCGTCCGGCGTGACGTTGCGGGGCGGCAAGCCGGCCCTGGTCGTGCCTACGGTGGACTACGACGGGTTGGCCGACGCGATGTTCCACATGATCCGCCAGAACGCCAGCGGCTGCACGACCGTCCTGATGCGGCTCATTGAGGTGCTCACTGCCGTCGCAAGCTGCGAGCGCGACCCGGCGCGGGCGCGCACCCTGCAGCGCCATGCCGGCTTGGTGCTGGCGGATGCGGAGCGGAGCATCACGACGCCGGAGGACTTGAACGACGTGCGGCAGCGCCACGCCGCGTTCACCGCCATGCGGCAGTTCGGTCCCGCCTACGCCCTGGGCGCCGGCGCGGAGGGCGGGATGCCAACACGCTCCTGTATCGGCCCGCATAAGAGCTGACCGGTTGAGCCCACCAACTCAACTTCAAAGGTCCGCTGCGGATCCGGAGTTGTTCAGCGCCTGCTTTGTCGCCTGGGTCGAAGGCTTGCGCGATGGCGCGCCTGACATCGTGGCCATCGACGGCAAGACCTCGCGCCGGGTCCGGCGCGGCGAGGAGCATCTGTTGCACGTCGTCAGTGCCTGGGCCGCACGCCGGCGCCTCGTGCTCGGCCAGCAGGCGGTCGGCACCAAGTCCAATGAGATCGTGGCAATCCCGCTGCTGCTGGAGCGTTTGCACTTGACCGGCGCCTTGGTCACCATCGGTGCCATGGGCTGCCAAATTAAGATCGCTCAAACCATCCTCGACCGGGGCGCCGACTACCTGCTCGCGCTGAAAGACAACCAGCGCAGCCTGGCAGACGAGGTCGGGATGCTCTTCCAGATAGCCGAACACTCCTGCAGTGAGGCCTTCGAAACCGTCGATGCCGACCATGGCCGCATCAAGACCCGCCGCCATTGGGTCAGCCATGACGTTGACTGGCTCACGACCACGCGCCGTTTTCCCGGAGAGCCACGGTGTCCTGGGGTCAAGGCCATCGCCACGGTCGAGGCCACGGCCGGACGCCAGGTCACCACCGCACGCCGCTACTTCCTGTTCTCCTTGCCCATCGACACCGGGACGCTGGCCCGCGCCGTCCGCGCGCATTGAGGCATTGAGAACCGTCTGCATTGGGTCCTCGATGTCGTGTTCCATGACGATCTGGTGCGCCTGCGAACACAGCACGGCCCGAAGAACATGGGCACCATCAAGCATATGGCTATGAACTTGATCCGCGCAGCGCCAGGGAAGTACAGTCCCAAGGTCCGGCGGAAAGCCGCAGGCTGGGCCCAAGACTATCTCCGAGCCATCATCACCCGAACCGCTCAATGACCTTCAAGCGATCCCCCTAGCGTGCCGCCAAGTGCGTTAAAGGAACAAGGGCGCAAAAGCTAAGCAGCTTTTTTTAGGTTGTCACACGGGTGGGTCTTCATGCGTTCCTTGTTGAGCCGCTTGACGGCGGCGTGGATGGCGCAGGTGAGGTTGTCGGTGTCTTTGAACGTTTGGTGGGCGAGG
>JAABUK010006943.1_pt1 | contig 16590 bp, 23 predicted proteins | sample 5559141 | NCBI WGS metagenome assembly JAABUK01 (sample SAMN10711869, study PRJNA513367) | rock metagenome | isolation source: Antarctica rocks | place: Antarctica: Victoria Land, Pudding Butte nord | collected 2016-01-03
GAGGTGGGATCGAGGGCTGGTGCTGGGGCGGGAGGGATGCTTGTTCGTGGGTACGGGATAGGTTGGATATGCTTGGAGGAGGTGGATGGAGGTAGCTGGAAAGGCGGCTGTGGAGCTGGAGACGGGAGAGAGAGAGGGAGGGAGAGGGAGAGGTAGGGAGAGGGGGAGAGAGAGGGTGGAAGATCGAGGAACGAGGAAAGTAGTTGATTATCCCCTTCGGGAGGTAAAGTCGGGTACACGATTTGCCTATGTAATTCTAGCTGGAGGGAAGAAGCTGAACTGGTTGGACGTAGTATGTTGACAGGAATACATCGAGGTGCGGGAAGTTTCGATACTTCAAGGAGAGGCCGATATTTCAAGGGTTGGAACAGATCTGAGAGAGACGAGCCAGAGAATATGCGACCCCCGTTGTGTCAAGCTCGATTCCTGATCCATTTAGAAAGTGGAAATTCCTCCATGCTCCTGCTCCAATGTGCCCTCAACATGCCTCCTCCGTTCGAATGCCAGCTGAGATCTCGGTCTTGTCACCCATCTTCGAACAGCTCGATTTGGTCGCTGGGTTCTAAGAGGTGACCGTACTCCTCCTCCATCAATTTAACAACAGCTTCGTCGCTGGTCTGGCTAGCGCGACCACGAGCGGATATAGGTGGCTAAACACAACCCTGGAGTCAGCAAAACGCCGGCTTGTGAAGATTGGCCATCTGTTCCTTACGGAGACCCTCGAGCGGGTTTCGATGTGAGTTTTATAGTCTTTACTCATGAGAAACCTAAGCATCCCAAGATCATGGTTCTCGATCGCCTCCATTACAGGAATATGGTCATGACCAAAGCCGCACCTTTTAAGATAGGGATGGATCTCGACGAGCACCCAATAGACCTCCACCTCGGCTTCGAACATGTTGTGGTGAAAAGCCCAACATGAATTGTAGCCAGCAGCATTAATGTCGAAAGTGTATTGTATTTCCATTTCCAGGTACCAAACCTTATGTTGTAAAATCAGGACATTTCGGGCTTTGATGGCTATGACAATCAATCTTTGGGGGTTTGGAATCTGCGAAGGTGAGGCGGAATTGAGCAAGTTCATGACATCGTCAACCTTGTTGTTTTAGCAAGCCCGTAGAAGCTGCTCATCGCTGACGGCTGCATTCGTCGGCTTCGAGCTTGAGGAGGCTATGATCACACAAAGGATTATAAATGTGAGGCACTCGTGAAGTTGTGATGGAAAGATTATGGGTTGCTTGGTTAGCAATTTGGATGGAGCATGGTTGTGATGGGGTTGGATTCGAAAGGGAAATGCTAGAGGCTTGAAAAACGCAACATGAAATAGAAATAACAGAGAAACTTGTGATTCTGCTAGAAGCTAGTCTGGAGGTTCAGACGTCATGATTCTCGTGAGGCTCTTGCAAGTAAAGACAAGGAGAAAAGACTTTTGGGCTTGGAGCAAAGATATGCACGACCCGATGCTGGATGTTGGGTTTGGCGTTTGGTTCATCTGTCTTGTTCTCTTCCGAAGACCATGAACGAAGTTGTGACCTGCCACAGTGCCGCACACCCATTCACACGATTTCGCCCGGAAGAATGTGGTTTGGGTTGTCTCTATGCAAGTGCTCATATTCCTCGCAACTCTCACTGAGTTCGAGCACGGCGCCTTCCGGGTCCCTGCTCCAAATGAGTTCCTTGCAAGAGTTGACCGGCCCGCCAATTTCAACAGATCGAGGATCCACCCGGTAAATTTCGCGGATGAATGGATTTCGCGTCAGTGATGGGAACTCCGCGTCCCCCCAGACCGCGGGCGTCATGTCCGGCGCGGTCGTGAGCCATCATCAGATATGCAGTTGTGAATTTCGTTCGCTCGGCGAGAGCTTGGGAGATGCAAAGACTGAGCGGACGGAGTCCCTCCTTCTCGCTATACACGCTTTCGATGTGTCGCTGCTGAGCAATATGCCACAACTCTGGCTGAGCAATTCCAAACCAGGCAACCCGCTTAGACTGAGGATCTGAGGCTGTAAGCAGTAACGAGGTTTCACCTGCTGCCATGGCGTCGACATACTCCTCTGGCGTCTAGCCCTGGTAGAACATTGCCGCGGCTGAAACATCTTCCACAATGCCTGCGGCTTGCAATTGCTCCACGATTTCAGGCATGTTCGGATAGCTATTATCGCAATCATAATCGTAGGCCCTCCGAGGATTAGGCTTATTTGGCCAACATTGAAATTTCTCTAGATGAATGTGGGAAACGGCTGAGAGATCTCAAGCAAAAGTGTTCGGATCACTACCATCGCTATAGAAGGGGTATTTTAGTACTTAGTGAAGCGGAGGGTGGAGAATCTGGTCCTATTATCTCCTCGCTAGGTGAGAGCTCAGGGAAAGGGAGAGTGACGACCAGGATAGATAAGGTCAAGATAAGGAGAAGGAAAGTTAGGCGGAGAGATTGGAGTGGTTTAGCCATGATAGCCATCGTAAGGTAGAGTTAGAGGAAGAGGTTCAAAGACGCAGGATGAGGGTTGATAGTAAGGCCTTGAGTAACGTGGTAGTGTTGTGAATGAGATGCAAAGGTGGAGGCACGAAGATATTGAGTTTACCGAGACTGAAGGAAAGTGAATATTGCTTCAATTGGTCCACTATCACGCGGTAGATGTCAACACCACCTGAAAATACCAGGCTCTGGAATCCGGGTCTTTGGCACTGCTAGTATCAATATCAGCATACTTTCCAGTCAGAAACAGCACGAGGGACAGATGCCTCAGATGAGCTGCTGTTGCTGTCATTGTGCGGGCGTCAGGAGTCTTGACATGCGTAGTTTGTTCCAAGTTTGCTTTCAGTCGCATTTTTTCTTCCGAATTTTCGAGGCATACGCTTCGGCAGTCAAGCTTGCTGATTCCATTGTCATATCCCGCCGGCTTTGATATGACTGAGCAGCGATGTGAGCAAGAAAGCAACAAAGTCAAGGCAGGAGGGATGAAGTAGAGTTGTTGAATCGCGGGCAGCAGGTTGTGCAACAGAGCTGGGTGTTCGTGAGCCGCCCAAGTTGGTCACACGAATCACCCTTGTCACGAACATTGAATCTTTTCACCAGTTGGCATGGCACTGCAGACACATTGGTCGTTATTGGTTGTATTCCGCACGATTACCTTGACCGGAAAGGTGCATTTCAATACTTAGCGTGGAGTAAGCGCCTCTAGCCAGATGACAAAGAAGCTGAGACAGCAAAGGTGGAAAATGCTCTTTCCTGGCTTCTCATCACTTTTGTCACTCCTCTGTAATCAGTTTGTGATTACTAATTAGCGCTCATGGCTGTACTTAGCTTGTTGAGGCCGCTCACCTCATCCACCAGGACAGAACACCAGATGCAGAGATCTTGACGTTGTGGTCTCATTAGAGGTCTTCATGGCTTTACAAGTCATTGTAATTGCCCAGCGTGCAGCTTAATAAGAGAGCAGCAAGACGAAGACGAAGACCAAGACGAGTTCAATAGCTTCGCCAAACAATCCCCAAGGACGGACCGCACACCGTTGTGACGCTGACAGTAAGGAACCAGTACAGAAGCACCAGACTCTCTGGAGCAATCCAGAGATCAGATCTACCATTGAGTCTTGAATAGAGAGCTCTTTATGGCACCATCTGCCTACCGTGCGTGTTGAAAGAGTATGAAGGACTGGGTTCAGCTGGTAGGCAAAGCACGGCTTGAGTGTTGCCCCCGTGTCTAGCTGGTCTAGATGTCCTATTATCTTCTTCTTCCTCTTCCTCTTCCTCCATCTGCACCAGTATCAAAGTCCAAGCAGTCTTTCCTGAGTGCTGAGTGCCTCCCACCTGAGAACCAAGCTAAGCTCTTTTTGGCAATTACCATACTGCTTCACTACTCCCCAATCCTCCTACATCTGCTTCTACAACCTCATTCCTCTCCAACCTTCTTCATCTTCCGCTATCAGCAATCGATGCTTAGTATCACCAGCGGGCACTGTTCTGACCATGTTCGGCACCGTCGTCACAATCGGTACTGCAGCTGAGGGAACCACGTCAGCTTCCACGGAGACAGCTTCGATGTCTTCAACAACCGTTTCCACATCTGGCATTAGCTATGTCCGAAGATTCGAGTACATCTTCTGCCTTTCCTAGTCTTTCCATGAGCAATGGATTCTCTTCTGCATCTTCTCAGACTGCCTCTAACCCTTCCACTACACCTACCGCCCTTGCGACAGTCTCATCCTCATTGACTTCCACTGGGCTTCAGACTCTACTGTCGACTGTATCCAGCGCTTCGAGCTCAGAGTCATCCGGAGCAAGTGAAACTGTGCCAGCGCCAAGGCCAACAGCTGAGACCTCACCGTCCACTTCGTCTGCCTCTGCCGCATCCGGTTCCAATGGTGTACCACCTTTGAGCTCCACATCTTCTATGACTTCAGGAGCAGTAACCTCTACTCCTGCTTCGGCAGAATCTGGAACGCCTTTACCAGCCACTGAAATATCCACAGCCTCCATTTTCCCATTTCTGTGACCTCACCATCTACAGCCTCAGCTTCAGGGTCACAGACTGCCTCTATTGTCCCTCTTAGCACGGCTTTGGTAGCAGCTCCTATCGTTGTGCTCAGTTCTACTGTTACAGAGGCGAGCGGCAGTCCAGTCGTCATCCTGGAGACTTTCTCGCTAACAGTCATCCCATCGCTATCGACCCTTACTTATCTCACTCGCAACCAACACCATCATTAGCATCGGGCCTTCAAGTAGTGCGACAGTCCCCTTGGTGATATTTCAGGTGGCATAGTTTGGCAGATCCCCTCGTCTTAATCGGGTACTGACATTATTGCACTGCTTACGATGGCTCTAAATACGTCTCGCAGTATCTCGGATCTTCCCGTTCTTTCGGAAAGTAGTTCTAGCATCTCCAACACCGGTGCAGCGCCGTCAACCACAACGGGGCCCAGTGTGCTATCCCAGGGCACTCCAAGTCTGTCTACCAGTACCTCGCCTACTATTAGTTCTACTTCAGCGTCCGCATCCACGAATCCGCTTACCAGCATGACTTCGTCCGTCATTACTGCCACTGATGGCAGTGGTCGAACTGGGACTGTACTGTGGTGCGCTACAAAGATCGACTTTCGGCTTACACCAACCATCGCAGATGTGGCAACTTTCATACCCCTTGCCTGGGCATGTTGTGGCCAAGACTTTTGTGACGAAGGATGCCGCGTACCCTGGCCGGCTAGTCTAATCCCTTTCGCACTTGTTCTTCTGTCATGGGGGTTATGAAAGTCATTTTCATATCGGCATACATTTTCACGGCTTGCCAAAATTCCTGGGATTTCCAGTCCCCACAGTAAGGTCTCCACTGTTCTCTACCCTTGTCTTAGCTGATGAAACGTCTTTAGCCGCCTCCAGTCCCTCTGGGGGGCTCTCCAACTCCCAATCCAGCTGGCAGTCCGACTGGCAATCCGACTGGCAATCCTACTGGCTCCAACTCACCATCGTTCACTTCTGAATCTAGTTCGTCGTCTAAATGCTCAGCGATCTCTGTGCCTTCTTGTGTCCAAATATGCAGCTCAGTTTTAGATGGTGCAGGAGGTACCACAACAAGCTGTGACAATCCCACTTGCTCCACCATCAGTGGGTGTCCGTGTCTTCCGCTACGTCAACAAAATTTGCAACATCGTCAGTAGCATGCAGCACGACAATCGCCCCTGTCTGCACACAGCTGTGCAGCACGATCTCCGCATCAAGTACGCTCACAACTACTTGTGCTACAGCTAACTGCAGAACTATCACTGGCTGCTCAGTAACACCGTCTACATCCACATCCTTTGCTGCATGTTCTCCATCGTTGCGTGGTCCTAATGATGCTCAATATCAATCCATCCTGTCATCAATACGTAGCAGGTCTTTCGTCCTAATAGACTATCTCCCTCGTCGTACTAACTCGACTAGATCTAACTCCGCTGCGCCTACTTCTGTCTCAAGTCCTGCTTCAGTCTCAGCGTCGACGCCGAATCCTTCATCTTTAAAGAACACCCCTCCAAGAGCAACGACAACCCCTTCAACTTCCATAGCTAGGCCTACCTCTTCGGCAACGAGCCTTCCAACATTGACCGCAAGCATATCATCTTCAACAAGGTCACTACTGACTTCCGTTACCGATAACCCCGGTACAATTACGTATTTTGGGACTGTGCTTAGTTGTGCAAATTTGGTTACTTTGGTTCCGCCAGATGTAGTCTGTATTGGACGCTCATCTGCGATTACGACAAGTGCTAGTCTTGTTCCTTCGTCAACTTTAAGGAAATCGTCTGCGCCGTCCTCTACTCAATCTATCAGTTCATCGGCGAGAAAAAGCACGACCTCCACAACATCGGCACCATCACCGTCATCTTCATCTGTGAAGTACGTCGACTCTACAACAGATTCAAACGGCGTGGTCTATGGTTGTACGTCCAGGAGTTCTGTACTTGTTATCGGACACGGAGTCCCAACATGCGTTGGGGACTCGACGCCCATCGCAACCAATACTCCGACGCCTACTCAACCCGCAAAAACAGGGCCTTGTAATGCTGCTCCGGCCGAGACGATGGTTCCCTGGCCAACAAGAGAACCGTGGTTTTGGTTCCAACGCGATTCCACTCACCCTGGAATCTTCTGCAAGAATCTGGCGAAGAAAGGGGATCATCCTCGGTCCGGACGAAGGCAAAGCTGGACCCATAATCGAGAACTTTGGCTCAACTTAAGTAGACGTTGGCTGTATCCTTACTAACGAAGGTCACTGCGAGCATGACGTCGCCCAGTACGGCCACAACGTCAGCCTCTCCGTGAAGTGGGACTCAAGCGCCTGCAATAATCTTGCTTCCACCTTGAATGCCGTCGACTTTACCAAATACGACGTCAATACATGCATCGACACATTCAAGAAGAAAATCACCTTCCCTTGTAAGATCCCCCCTTGCACCTCCATCAAACCATCCAGCCCCACTAACAAAGCCCCTCCCTTCACAGGCTCCCTCGACCAAGACTGCTCCGACAACTCCTTTCACATCTCCGAGCGCGACTGCAAAGCCGCCTGCCCCGGAGGCAATTGCCATCACCTCCCCGCCCTCCACAGCGTGGGCCAGTACCGTTGTGACTGCGTCGGGCCCTACTACGGCTTCCGCGACGACGGTGAGCGCGATAGAGGCTTCAACACCATTGGCGGTACGTATGTTCACGACTGCATCAAGTGGACTATTGGCGCGCCGCACGATAGTCCGGACTCTAGCTGGCCCGATGATGCGGCACGCGATGAATTTTCTGCTGCCCAGTTCGCGGGTAAATGGGACCCAAGATGGCGTTCTGGAGCGTACCGCGAACTTGACGGCTCGAGCTGTCGTCCAATTGCAGGGTTCTGCATGAGCGTCAGCGAGAGGAGTAAAAGCGTTGGGCCTTTTTCTTTCTTGATTTTTTCCCTTCTGGCAGCCAAACTGTGGTTGATGGTATGGAGGGCCTAGTACTCGTCGTGAGCATGTGCGAAAGGCGTGATAGATGGCCGAGCTGTATTAGATGCCCGCAGAAGAGTCCTCTTAGATTGACATTCGGTCCATCAAAAAGCATCGTCATGTAGAAACATCTGGCTTGTCATTCAAGTCATATTGTGAGGCTAGCAACGGCAACTTTTGCCCTTTCTATTCGATTGTTGAATCATCTGGACTAGGACTTACGACCGCTGGAACAGTAAGCCAGATCATCTATCTCCTACTCAGCTACCCTTCCATTCTCATGACTCCATAGACTCCTGCGCATCCCCCTCCTCCGTCTTAGTATCCACCTTCTTCGCCTCTGGTAGGCCTTCTTCATCTTCTGCCTCGTCTCTCCCACGCTTCTTGCTAGCCTCAGGGCCAGCCCCGGACTTTCCTACCGCCGTATCTGCTGTACCTGCACCCTCGGTCGTCGTCTTAGTCTCGACCTCCTTTCTGATGTCTGCATGTCCGTCTTCCCCCTTGCTCTCAGCTTCCGGCTTTGTTGTCTTCCTCGCATTTTGGGCCTCGACCATGGCTTTTGCTTTGGCGAGGGCGTCGGCGGTGGCGGCTTCACGTTTGGCGCGTGAGTTGGTTTCGTCTTCGGGGGCTTCGGTGCTTTCGACGACAGGGACACCGCTGGTGATTGTCAGCTGCGCGGATTTGATGATTAAGAGCGGTTTGGATGAATAGCTTACCGCGCATCTCTCCGAATCTCCTTTCCTTTTTCAGGCCTTGAGTCCCTACCGCGCCCACCGCGCCCACCTTGTCGTGAATCCCCGAAGCCATTCTTGCGATCGTCTTCTCTCCTTTCACGCCAATCTCTGTCGTCTTCATTGTCTCGCTTCCGCTTGTTTTGATAACCACCTCGGCCACGGTAAGGTTCCCGCCCGTTTGGCTTGACCTTGCCCGATTTAATGTCGTCAACCTTCTTCTCACAGTATTCTTTCTTACTCATGATCTGTAGATCTTTGCCCTTATATTTAGGCTTGTCTTCTATATCCAGGAACTTCCTTTGAGTTTCTTCAGAGTCAAATTCGACAAAGACGCTGCCTTTGAAGAGCTTATCATTAGCTCTTCGAAGACGAATTGCATTGTATGGTCCGTACGGAGCGAAGAAAGCTTCAATGTCGAGTTGTGTCTTAGAATCTTCCTCACCGAAGCCTTTGACATAGACACTTCGAGGCATGGCACGGTCTTCGAAAACCTTGATTGAGTCTGGGTCCATGTTTTCGGGGTCGACTTTGTCTGCTAGAGGTTCTCTACGCTTGACCTTGGTATCGTCGTCGGTCACTTCGAGGAATGTGGATTCTTTAAGAGCAGCGGGGATGGCGGAGAAAGGTTGGAAATGGCGCATACGCTTGAATGAGTGAATGATTTTGAGATCGACTGCGAAGTTTTTGCTACCGCCAACTTGTGAGAGGAGGAATTTGTCCATTGGGAGATTGGAGTCGGAAAAGTAGAACTCGACCTTGAAACCAAATCTGAATTAGTGCCCAAAGGAACCAACTGCGGCAGAGGCAAGCTTACCTGTTTTCGTATTTGCACAGGATCGTCAGTCTCTTCTTGAGCAGTGAGGTCTGACTTGATATTCTCCTTGTAAGATTTGAAATCCCCACGACCTCTTCCACCACCACGGCCTCTGCCTCCGCCGCGGTGTGGTCGATGACCTCTTGAACGTTCTTCTCTCTGGCCTTCAGTACCGTGGTCTTTCTTCTCTGCTTTCAATTCGTCCTCCTTCTTGCTTTCCAAGTCTTCGGCCCCATTCTTGTCATCTGTGTCGGTATTCTTTGGCTCCTTGGGACCTTCAATATCGTTGCTAGCCTGCGCAGCATGGCCATTCTCAAGGGCGGCAGAGTCAGTAGCAGTCTCTGGCTTGCTATCTCTCTTCAGCTCTGCGAGCATATTTTGGACATCTTGGGCTGACTGCGCATTGCTATCAGCCTGGCTCGCGACCTCGGCGGTCGACATCACAGTATTGCACGAGGGAGATTCCCGAGAATTGGCAGATAACGATGTGGTTAATGGTTATTGCGTGACTGCAGGAATAGATGGCAAAAACAAAAGCGTGAAATAGTTTGAGTTCGGGTTCACAGCGAGCAGAGAGTGGGTGGTAAGGGCTCGAGGGAACTCGTGAGTCAAAAATGTGGGTGGACGTTCAGAGTGACTCCTTGCTGTCGCGGAATACTTATTGCGGCATGGATGGCCGACCTCAACAATGCTCGTTCATCTCAACGTCTGATCGAAATAATAAAATATTCTTCAGCATTCAATGTTCAATTGAGAAGAAAGCTTTGGTGAATATTTCGAGCTCAAAATTCATGCGGGGACAATGCCAAGGCCTGAAGCTTGGACCATCACGTTCCTCGATTTCTACTGTGACATGTGTGGATGTTTATACTGCTTCGTCGTACCTCTTGCTAAAAGCGCACACAGATCGCAAGCGAGCATGCATAGGTCGTCTGGGAGGACAAGTACAAGTGCTGTTTGAGGGCGACGGTGCTTTTCATAGATTGCCTGGATGGGACGACTCCCCAGCCAATCAGACCTGCTCATTGACAAATAGACCTGCCATGCCCTGGCCCGTTCCTATGCACATACTAGTCATACATATCTTTTTCTTTGTCCTCCGTGCCTCGCTCAAGATTGTACATATCTGGCGGGCACCGGTTGCACCTAGTGGATGGCCCAGGGCAATGGCACCGCCCCTCGGATTGACCTTCTTGTGGTCCAGGCCAAGCACGTTCAGACAATATACCGCCATGGATGCGAATGCTTCGTTGATTTCAATGATATCAATGTCTTCCTTGGTCAGGTTGAACTTGCTGAGCAATTTTGGAATTGCCACCGATGGGCCAATACCCATAATACGAGGAGGAACACCAGCCACGGTGGCGCCAACGAACTTTGCAACTATGGGCTGCCCCAACTGGATGGCTTTCGATCGTTTCATGAGAACAATGGCAGCAGCTGTACACAATTAGTCGAGAACACCAATGTGGGCATTGGGGACTGCATACCACCATCCGTGACTTGACTAGCGTTGCCTCCGGTAGTCTTATTGCCGAAGTCGGGAAAGGCAGGTCTGATTTTGCCCAAAGATTCAACGGTTGTACCATATCTCGGTCCTTCGTCCCTAGTAAGAGTGACCTCCTTCATTTCGCCTGACTTTGGATCCTTCACTTTTGTAGTTATCGGTACGATCTCGTCGTCAAACCATCCTGCCTTTTGAGCAACCTCTGCTCTTCTAAAGGATTCGTCGGCATATTTGTCCATGTCTTCCCTCGAAATATTGAAGTCGTTGCCCACATTCTCCGATGTTTGTCCCATAGGTTGCATGCAATCTGCTGCTTCTTGGTTCTGAAGGATCGCTTCATGAAAGGGCTTGGCCAGCGGGTCACCTTGCTTGAATTAGATGGTGGTGGACCAAAGTCTGGAATTAGACTTACCGCCAGCTGTCATAGACTCCGCGCCGATAGCAACTCCGCATTCTATACTTCCGGTGCTGATCTGGTTTGCAATGTCTTGGACAGCCTTGAGACCCGAGGAGCAGAACCGGTTGACAGATGAGGCACCAGCTGTGTGAGGGAATCCGGCGGCGAGCATAGCTGTGCGGACAATGTAAGCGGCCTTGCCGTCGCTGACCTGTCGTCATCGTAAGTAAGTACGTCGAATTCGCAAACCCGTGTCTGCTTTGCTCACATTTCCGAGGGAGATGTCCTCCACAGTCGAAGGATCTAGCTTTGACTCCTCCGCCACCTTCTTTAAAAGCGCATAAACCAGGTAATCGAGGTCCGTATCCTTGAATCCTCCTTTGAAGCCTTTCGTCAACGGGGTGCGGATGGCTAATGTTATCACGACATCATCGGGATTCTTTTGTGTGCTGCATGACAGCGAATTAGCATTCCAGAAGGCCTGAAGCCAAAAGTCCATGCATACATGGTGGAGACCGCATTCTTGCCCGGAGACAGATGTGAGAGGATGGAGCTGAGCCTTTCGGCAGCCATGATTGTTGCTTGAAAGGAGAAACTGCTGGTGTTGGAGGAAGAATGAGATGCTAATCACTGAGAAGTAGGGTGAGTGGTCGTGCTGGTGAGGGAAATGTTGTCTTGGGTGAAGATGTGGGGAAGAGGGCGGAACTGGCTGACAAACTATGTACACGGTACATCTGCCTGCCACTGTGCCGAGGTTCATCGGCCTCCGCTTTGAAGCGAATGCCAAGGCCGATCCCTGGGTAGATTTTCAGGGGGAATCATCACAGCTTAAACAAAACTCCCGCTCGGGTGCGTACGAGTAGCGCTGGATGTATTGTATGGAACTTGCGTGAGGCGTCTGGAGACAACGTCCTGTAAATACTACATCGACTGCTGCAAGTCCCACAATCCGCGCCCTGCATCGCTGCATCAATTTCGACAAAATCTAATCAGGCCCCCAACGCCTTATTATTCCAGTGCCGGCCGATCATCCAGTTCAATAATCTAGACAGGTCCCCAAGAGCATACCTTTTCAGTGCCTGGTGGTCACCACTTCATACGCCACTATCGATTTGTGGTACCAACCCCGCCTGCCATAACGCCCATTGGCGGCATTGTTCGTATCTCTCCTCTGGTATTGGAAGCTTGTGTATGTCGTCGGGCCTCTCGAGTACATCGATTGCCATGCCACTAGACAGGTGCCAGGCAATATGACAGTGGAACGGCCAGGCACCAGGATTGTCTGCGTTTACTTGCCATACCATGTACCCGTGAGGTCTGACTTGCTGCGCATCTCGTCGTTGAGGATTTGACGGCCTCACGACGTGGCCATCCCAGGTGCCGTCACCTTCTGCCTTTGAGCACATCAGCAATATATCCCATAGTTCTCTTGAAACAGGTAGAACGAAGCTGTTTCTCACCAGTATAAACATGTTGTGGCCATGAAGATGCATGGGATGCCATATTGGTGACTCATTGTTGACTGTGGCTAAGTTGATGCTCTGAACGTGCAAGGATGGAAATGTTTTCAGCTTACCAACAAAGCGAAACGAGGAGTTCGAGCCCATATTGTACACATTCAATTTAGGGTCTGAGAATGAGTCTTTGCCCTCTTCGGCCAACAACAGCATAGGCTTGCTTGTATCTCCAAAATAGGAGCTGTCATTCAAATACCACAGCCAACTGCCTGTCTCATTCTGAGCGACCGTCATGGTGACTGTCTTTGTCGTCTCGGGTTCCTTTATGGCGATGGAGTAAGAAGGTACGGTTTTCGTCAACTCGTCATTTGCACACCCGACATTTCCGTAGCTTTGAGCAGTGGTATGGGGCAAAGAGTAGGTGCTTGTATTATCATAATGGATGATGGCTCGTGCTTCGGGTTGGTCAGCGTTTGAGCAAGTAATGGTTGACCGCATCCAATAGGACTGTGCCGGGTCACCATTCGCTTTGACGACGATATCGGTTCGTTGACTGATTCCAAGGGTCACAACATCGGTGTCGTAAGGTTCGACAGGAACAAAGTCATTGGCCATGACCCTCAGAATGTGGTCGTCAATTGAGAACTGCTGAGCACCAGCGGCCCCAGTGTTCATGAGGCGCAGGCGATGCGATTTCCCAGCTTGAAATGTGAACTGCGAATATCCAGCGTTGTTTGTGCAATCTGCGCCGCTAATATACGTACTCGAGTTAAGCCTGGAGCAGTCAAAATTCATCTTGCCATTGATGAGATTGTTATCACTTATTGGTGCCGGCATATCTGGACGTGGTTGTAGCAATGACCAAACAATCTGGTGGTACTCTTCATGATACCAGTCTGAGAGCATCACAGGGCCAAGATCAATGTCGTACGGCACGTTTTTTGGTCCATGGACAATAATTGGTCCTAAGACGCCAGCTGCATATTGTGCAGAGTAGTGTGCATGCCACCAGCTCGAGCCGTACAGCTCGGCCTTGAACGTGTAAGTAAAAGTTGTCCCAGGGGAGATTGGACATTGAGAAAACGCTGGAACACCATCGTTCCACTGGCTGCCGTGCTGTAGAAAGCCATGCCAGTGTAAGGATGTCCCTTCGCCAGGGCTGTGGATCTCGTTGTGGACCGTGACCTCAACTGTGTCACCCCAATTAGCTTCGATTAAAGGCTATCAGTGGATCAGCATTCCACGTTGGCTTGACTTGACTCTACACGTACCCCAGGAAAAGCTCCGTTGACAAGAAGCATCCGTTTCTTGTACCCATCGGGTGCGAGACTACCCCTTGAGACAGTCCAGTCGTACTTTCTCGTGACTCCTTCAGCGGATTAGCAAGGTTTACCCTGCGTGTAATGTGGGATAAAACCTGTGTCAGGAGAAGAGGTGTAGTAGTTCGTATCGAAGGCAGTGGCAGAACCCCAGGGGAAGCCGTCCGGCAGCGGATTATCAGTAAGGTACTCTGGGATGAGAGGCGCAGAGAGATCGCCCAGTAACGAATTCCCATTAGTACTTGTCTGCGATGATCTCGCAAATACTTGGCTGGTCATCAGCAGCAGTAAAGCCACGGATAGGGATAAACAGCTAGACAACCCCATGATAATCATCGGAGGAGAAAGGAAAACTTAATAGATAGATGACATTGAGAAGAGATCGGTATGTGGGAGGAGTGGTTGAGCAGGCTCTGGTCAATATAGCTCGTTTTCCTCTAAGATCATGCTGCGGCATTTTCGGACCATTTTCACGAGCGCATACATGAGTCCCGAGCGGGCCAACCTGCATTGCATAGACATGAAAGACCACTGGATGAGAGAATAGACCGAAGTTGAGTATCCAACTGACAGACATTCAGCGGTGCAGACACCCATTAGAGGTACCACGGATTCTATCTGTGTGCATTGCGTCCCGGCTAAGATCAGATTAGATCTGTGAGAAAGGCTCCCCGAGATCGTGGCGCTACGGAGTTCGGATCCCAGCAAATGTCCACAAAGCCACTCGACAATTTTGTGAATGATACAATCTCGCTGCTACGAAAGAGGGTGTCCATCAATTAGAAACTTGATGGAAATGTTGGGTGGATGTAGGCCAAACCCGATGATGTGACTGGAGTGAAGCACTCCACGAAAATTCATGCAGCTGCGCGTGGAACATGCAAATCACGCTCTGATTGGATGGCGGAAACAGCAAAATGAAGCAGCAGCAGCAGCAGAAGTCTTCTTGTGGGATTTCCGCGGAAAAGAGGGGACGGTAGAGCTGAAAAGTGCATGCCATAATGATCGAATTCGACGTTTGTGGAATATTTTCTCAAACAACCATGGAAGGCCTCCCAAGAAAGCCTTGGACCAACAAGGAAAACCAATTGCTCGTTTCCTCAGCACCTCAGAGGTGATGATTAAGGCAGTGCCATGACGAGCGGGCCGTGTACTGATGTGTTGTGCAACGTTGGCACATCGTGACAGGTGGTGGAGGTGGTGTGTCGAAGTGGCAGCAGGGGAGACGCTTGTGCGTCTGACGGCGCCAAGATATTTTGCTGAACAATAGGGGCGGTGAGCTGTTTTGCCGATATCACTGGGATTCCTCTGACCACCCTGTAGGCGGAGGAGATTGATCTCACAGGCGAGATCCAAATAGTCTGGCCCAGCCCGTACTTATGGCCGTCGCGTGCTGTTCGGCCAAGATGGCAACACCTCTTGAGAAGTACAGCGGTATTCGAGCTGGAGAGACGCAGATTGAACATGTGCAGAGGCTCCGAGACCGGGCCTATCAAGAATATCAATATCCCTGCCTCGGATTGTACCGATTCTTGGGATTGGCATTTAGCACACATCCTCTCTATGGCATTCACGTGCTGCCCTTACTTCGCGGAGAAAAGGACAAAAAAGATGTCACAGCAAAAGAAGCTTCCCGTACGCTCCTCGATCTTGGGACATGTCTTGGCCAAGACGTCCGAAAGCTAATCTTTGATGGTGCGCCGGCGAACTCCGTATTTGGGGGGGACCTACTCGCAGAATTTGTGGATATTGGATACGATCTCTTCCGAGACGAAGGAAAGCTTCCTCGCAGCTACTTCGTCGCGCCTGCGGACATCTTTGACCAATCTTCGCCACCAAAGGACTTTGACGGAAAAGCGGACATCATCCACGCGAATTCTGTCTTTCATCTATTCAGTTGGGATGACCAGGTGAGAGCAGCCAAGCGAGTGGCCAAGTTGATGCGGCCGCGAAAGGGTAGCCTGATACTGGGAAGCCAAATCGCCCACCAAGAGCCTGGAGAAGTTGAGAGTCGGCCTGGACGGCGATCAGGTACTATTTACAGACACGATGAGAAAAGCTGGCAACGACTTTGGGAAACTGCTGGCCAGGAAATTGGATTGAGCTTCACAGCGAAAGGTTCTCTGACCCCATATTCCAAGCTGAAAGGAATGGACGATACACACGAAGGCCTCTCCAAGATGACATTTGAGATTTGGAGAGATTGAAAGTATGCTCCAAGTCCGAGGCTCTCACATCTGCTTCCGGCAGACCTTTGCATTCCTTATATACGTCCGCTGCCCTCCGCCCCAGGCTGTTGCGAAAGATGCGTGGGCCGACGCTCGGTGCAGCAATTCATGAGACTCTTCGTCGCCAAAAAGGTGTGCCAAAAGTCTCTCGAATTGTGGCACCGAACTTCGGGCCGTGGTACACAAAAACCCAGCCAAGACACCGGCTAAGAATCCTTGGCAATACCCTCAGACCCCTTTCATTTCCACTCCAGGAAATCCTCCAACGCAAAGCCTGTGCAATGATTGCCACTAAGAATTGCCTCCAGTTGCTTTTGTCCGTTGCTACTTCGCTGGCTATTGTTCTCTCTCCGGTCGTGGCTCTCTAACAGATGTGGCCCCCCTCCTCCTCCTCCTCCTCCTCCTCCTCCTCCTCTCTCTCTTCCCCTCTCCTCCCCACCCCTGCCTCTCAAACCCCACCGCCCCGACTCTCTCCTGCATCCTCACTCTCTAACACAAATTGTTTCTCTTCGGCCCCGCCCCAGCCAAGTATTCCACACCGCCCTGGTTTTCGTAAATGATGTCGATTAAACCATCACCCGTGTAGCCTCCCATTCCCTTTCCCTTTCAGTCCCGTCCAAACAATCAACAACCATCTCCAAACATTCTCCCATCCCACCCGACAAACGCACGAGCGGGGC
>JAABUK010006944.1_pt1 | contig 16589 bp, 17 predicted proteins | sample 5559141 | NCBI WGS metagenome assembly JAABUK01 (sample SAMN10711869, study PRJNA513367) | rock metagenome | isolation source: Antarctica rocks | place: Antarctica: Victoria Land, Pudding Butte nord | collected 2016-01-03
GGGAGGGTGGTTGTAGATGTGGTTGTGACGGTGAATGTTGAGGTAGCACTGATGGTGGGTTTGGTGGTGGTTGTGGATGTTACTGTTGAGGTGCGTGGGGGGATGGAGAGGCAGGAACATGCGCTTGAGATGATGGCTGGGGAGTTGCTAGCAGAGAGGTAGCTGGGCGGATATGCGGCGGCGGCGGCGGCGGCAGCGGCGTTTGTGGCTCGTTTCTCTTTGGCTGCCGGGAGGTCTGCTTCGCGACGTCGAGGTGATGGGGCTGGCGGGTTGCCAGGGAGGAAGACGTATGAGGTGCTGGGTTGTGGAGTCAGTGAAGCCCCCGTTTCTGCTTCGCCTGTAGCAAAGGCCTCACGTACGAAGCTGCTCCTGTTGTGATTGTCACTGAGACGGTTTTTGTGCTGCTATACGTGAGCTTCACTGAAGGCTTGAGATCCGGATGCCGAGTCTTACCTTGTACTGGTTAGAGTAGCGACCAGCGTTGATGGTGAAGTCACCGTCTCAAGTACAGTTGAAGTCACTGCCGGTATGTGGAGATACGAGGAACAAAAGGCTGTTGCTTTCTTGATTTTCAAGGCGTCAACCACATCATCATTGATTCCATCGTACACGTTTGAAGGATTGCGCTCCCGCAAAATGCGGTCATTGAGAGGGGAGGCAATCGTCTCGAAGACGAGCAGGGCCAATGCAGCAGGTACTAGGGAGCTCAGAAGATGCATTTTCGAGGAATTCTTTCGCAGACGAAATAGAATTGGGTATCCTCAGGAACACATTTTCCATTGAAGCGGTAACCCCGGATATATATACCCATTCAACATCTACCTCACCGGAAAGGTCAAAGCCTTTCCTAGCGGTAGACCCAAAAATATGGTGCATAGAGCAGGTACATGATGGTAGCATTTGACATGGTGTCACACGTCCTTCGGCTTGAGCTGCATGGTCCCGAGTGTATCCGTGGGAAGAACTTGAGCCAGCAACGTTGAGAGCCAAATTTCCATGGTAACCTGGTTCTTCATGTTACACTATTGCAGATTCTTCAGCTGCAGATCTTGATTCTCCAACACAAATCGAGCAGCGTTCGGGAAAAGCGCTTTCACCTGGAGGTAGAGGTGGGGAGCGCCTGAGACACGAAGGTAGCGATCCGTTTTGCTCAAGATGTGGAGTACCGAATAGACGGCTGTTTGAAACCTGTCGAATAGATCTGAAGACGGTTAAATGCAGACAAATCAAGTCCTGGGCCTCTTGCAGGTATATTGCATACATCGACGGAGAAGATGCAGTAGCTCGAGCAGGGGGCGTGGTGGTTGTCCGGATTCTGACCGTCTTGAACCGAAGATTACCGTGTGGAATGTGGAAATAGTGGAATGTTTCTTCCGAATGACATCGATCTCTCTGACGACCTTTAAAATTTCTGAGTCGTGCTGGCATACATACAAAGTAACTCTAGAAAATGCCGTATATGCAAAAACTGCAATTGTGAACCAGGAATAGAGTTTGAAGTGACACATGCAGAAGCTTCCATGCATATTGAAAACCTCATGGCAAATCAGGCTCTCTTCAATATCTGCTTAACTTATCGGACCAACTTAAATCAGTCATCCATAGGTTTATCCTCCAATGTTACCCCTTGTGGACTGCTCGTCAACCCTCTTTGTAGATTCTGTTTCTCATTCAAACTTCCTTTGCCTCTTGCCAGCATGCTCGACGTGCCGCCTGAGCCAGCTCCGGCTCTATGCTTTCCTCTTCCACCACTTCCCACAGTGCTTCTCTGCAGGCTATTTTTCTTCTCGACGCCGGCATCTACTGCCGAAGGTACGGCCGCAGGACCTTTAGCATCCTTCTCTGGAGGTGTAGGGGGTTGAGAAAATGCACCAGGCATGTTAGCTGTTCCGTTCGTTGTTCTTGTTGTTGCTGCTCCATTATACTGAGAATGAGTATTATTGGAAATCTGACTTGGCAAAGGCTTCGTGGTTTTCTCCACCACCGGACTGCTATCCTGGCTTCCTGGAACTTCGAGACTATGTCTATTCGTTCCCGCCTGGCCACTAAGACTCGATCTGGTTCCGGTCGCAGGACCATGCCCATGAACAGCAGCACTTGAAGTTGTTCCAATCTGCGGACTGGCCACCACAGGGAATCTTCTCATGCCGCCATCTGTACTCTTTTCCCGCTTGTGTCGGTTTGTCGCCACGGGCGACTTGTCTCGCGTACGCTGTTCTGCAATCGCTTTCTGTCTAGCTTCCATGGCAGCACGACGATTGCTTTCGTCTGTTGATGAGACAGCGCGGGGTCGAGCGTTTGGTCCGATGGCTGCTGGACCTCCGAGGCCGCCGAGGGACGAAGACTGCCGTTTCAGCTCCCCAAAAATAGCTTCCTTGTGATCGAAGAGGTCGCGAATGAGGCGGTAGGCGTGGCGCTCATTCATTGTGAGGGAATTTTCCGTGCGTGGACGGAGGATGCACGGAGCAAGTGCTTGTGCGAGGTTAGTTATGTAAGTCTCGTCAGCAGAGGTGAGATCAATAAGTCGTGTGAAGTGCGTGGTAATGGCGTCGAGCGTAGCAATGTTATTAAGGCGAAGCTGGCCAAGTGTAGATTGAAGGACTTTAATCCGAGGCGCAGAGTCAGGAGCTTCGGTGGAAATAGGATTTGGTGTAGCATCAGTGGTGGTGGCGTATATGGTTTTGATGATTTCATATACTTGAGAGGAGACTAGGGAATCTTGGAATGGTTAGTATCGTGTACCTCTTGCATGTTCAAAAAGACTTACCAGGTAATTCAAGAAGGTATAATTTTAGGACGCTCGCAACAATGGGTATCTCATATCGTTCCAAGACTTCTCTTGGAATAGCTTTGCCGTTGTTGATAGCATTGCGTAGGTGATGTGTGGCAGCCAAGGGCACATCAACCAGCCAAATAATCCTTCTGGCCTCATCGCCCTCGAGGTCAGGATAATGATTGTCTAGGAAAGTGAGTAGGGTGGTGATGATGGTGGGCACTCGCTTTCTGTCCGCTCTGGCCCGTGCTTCGAGATCCACGCCGAATGTCTGCTCGTCCACACTACCGTAGTAGTTTTCATACGGTACAATCTTGGGGGCGTAGGCTCCGGTTCGGTAATTCTCCAACATGTATCTGAGATCACCCAGAGGCTGGATCGTCTCCTGATAGAGCATCATGTTGTCAACCTGACTCTGCAGAGTAGGAATCACATTGCTGATAGCGCCAGAGAAATCGAGTACGACGGATCGGATTGCCTTCAGCCTGTCCAATTCACATCGCTCGAGAAACTTGAGATGATCCATCATGGATTCCTCCAAATTGCATCGAAGAAGATCAAGTCGTTTAACCCCAGCTTTGTACTTCTCGTCTGCTTCTTTCGATTCTCTCCGCAGCTTTTCGGCTGGTGTCTCATTTGGATGTGGGTTGTTGAGCGGATTCCAAGTTGAAAGAGTCTCGGTTATTGATCCGACAACAGGTGAGTCGAGCACGCCATCCTGAGATGATCCAGTTCCGACTCGTGGTCCCAGCGAACCAACTCGATTCAACGATTTCTTTTTCTCGGGCAAACCAGCCATTTGCCATGCCTTCGGCCGCCATTGATAATTCATTCTTGAGCTGTTCGCGAATGTGCTCCCCACGTTCCCAACCAGTCTCAGGTAGCCTGCGTTAACCAAGTCTTGACCAATCCTCTCGGCATAGCTCACGCTGGTAGCCTTCATATCTTTTTGTATGTAATCCACTATATCCGTACCCGACGAAGTATTCTGGTAAATCCCAAGTACTGGCACCTTGGTCTCGCCTATTTTGATAGTATCAAGCATATGTTTCAATAACTTCTTCACCTGCTCCGGATAGTATAGCTCATCCCCAATCTCAATTGGCTCGTCTTCCGAATCATCCTCCGGTAGTACTAGCTTAGGCGGAGTCATCGGCTTCGGACTGCTCTGCGTTGGTTGCTCCTTTTCAGGGTCTTGAAATGCTAATTTGTTCTCTTCCTCGAGATCCTCCATCAAACGACATTTGTTGAAATACTGACTACGGAGCTTTTTGACCACTTCAGCCTGCCGATCATGTGCTTTCATTTTCGATTGTAGATCGTCTTGAGAATTCTGGATCCGAATCGCATGCGCGTCGCACCAGCGCGAGAATGGGTTGACGACTAGCTCCCGAATGTTCGATGCGATCTTCTGGTGATTCTTTGTCGCTTCGACCATCTCGGCGCGTACACCTTCATATGCCTATCAAGAGAATTAGTACACGCTATAGACTGGTACACCAGAGGCTTGCCTTTCTGAGACTTGCGCCATCGTCTCGAGTAAAGCCGCCACTCATGCGGTCAATTGTAGGTGCAATGTCACCCAGTCTTTCGCTGTACATCTCTTCCGCATCTGCGCGCAGGGTCGCTATGGTCAACACCTGCTGATTCTCAATCACACCTTGCTGCAATTTTGAGAACAGTACCCCCAGGCCACCGCCATAGTCCGTTGACCAAAAGGACTCCGTGAAGCCAGGCATCTTGATATTCGTAGGCCAGAATTATTGTAGAACCAGATTATTCTTGGGCCAGTTGCCTGTGGGGACGATCCGCTGGTTGAAGTAGCAGGAGAGCTGGCCTTCGACGGAGAATTAGAAGCAATGCCCGATTGCTTGAGCTCACTTTCGCAGAGTGGCAGATACACCGTATGATGAACGCCAGAGAACGGACCCTGTTGGCGAGCGTGGCGCATTCAATACAGTAGAGGAGAACTTTTGGACAGATTGCTGTCTTGAAACTTGGGCACTTGCAGGACTGACCCTCTTCGTGTCAAGCCACACAGCCAAATTGGTCCAGCGGCGCATGTCATTTATCCCGGATAAACTCCTTTCAGTGGTTCGTTCAAACATGCCAAGAAAGGGGCTGGCTAACGTATTCCTCAGTGCCTTGAGGTATATCACTCACAGGAACCGTCACCATATTTCACTGAATTTTTACGGCCGAGATGCTCTTGATTCCATCAATTTTGGTATTATTTGGCTCTACCTACTACATTCAGAGGTCAGACAGGATTGGTCCAATACACAATCCCGGTTGTCTCCAGCGCTCAACGCCACGACATGTACAAATGCTCCACGGACGCAATGCAACACATGAATCTCGCTTAGTCTTTCCCATCAGATCGTCAAAGGCACTCTCCATGCAACAATTTTCTCAGGATCTCCGTACCCGGTCCCTGCAGGTTGTCGTCCAGCTCTTTCTCTGACACAGCACTGGCAAACTGTTTGTCCTCGATATTCTTACTCCCGAGTCTGGACGGGGTCTTGGTTGGAGTGAAGAAGCTTCCTCGGGCATTTGCTTCTTGTACGAGGCCCAGCGTATCAAGGCTCGCAACAACGTCTCGAAATTCTGTTGATGATAAGGGGCAAAGCACATTCTCTCTTTTGCACAACCCGGCGTATGATGCGAACAAGTCTTTCAACATCGGCTTCTTGTTTGCATTTTTCGACGGAGTACTGTAAGGATCTCGTTCGCTCCTCCTTTGTTCTGCTGCCACGAGTGAGCAGAGTACAGCCTTTTGCTGAAGGTTGAGACCATCCAGTCTGGAGATTGCGTCGTTGTTGAAGAGCGCAGTGGTGAGACGCGCAACATGTGCCACACTGGCGCGTGGCGCATTCTCAGATGTCAACGTGTAAAGATCCAGGTGCACTGAAGACGAGACCAGAGAAGGGGACGGAGGCTTGAGGGGGGATGAAGACGGCGGCGAGGGTGGTAGCTTTGTAGGAGAGATGTTCGTTATTTCAATAAGGGCCTGCTTGGGAGGTGACACGTCAGAAGCAGAGTATTTCCCAACCGTCTCGCGCTCAATGCAGTCGATCGCTCTTCGAACCAGGTTGAAGACTTTCCGGAGATCTCCTGTTTGCGACGCCACCTTCTTGCTGCAAAGCTGGATGGCAGCTGGGTGGAGGAATGGAACATAGTCTTTTCCCTTGGAGCAGTCTGCGGGCAGGGTAGACCGTAGCTTTTGTGTGACGATAGAGGTAATTTGCGGTGCAGTGTACGGCATGAAAGGTAGGAGTCGAGGTTTCAGATTTCTGGCTTTCAATCGTGGAAGGAAGCGATCTGTAAGGTCGAGAGCATTGGCAATGCCGACTAGGATCAAACGCGATGATTTGTTCAAAGCCCATTCGAACAGCGAGTAGAGCAATTCACAGTCAATCGAAAGGAGATTGTCTACTTCGTCAAGAACGACGAGGAATGATTGTGACGTGCTTTTCTTCTTAGATATGAATAAGCGAGACAGGAACGAATGCTCGGACTTTGTACTTTGTAGCTCGTCGGGACAAAGATCAGAAATGATCTTTCGTAAAATGTCCTTGGAAGATTTGACGCTCACACAGTTTACAACAGATATTTTGAGGTTGCGTGTCGAAGAGAGATCATTGGTTAGCTCTTCTACCAGGGCGCTTTTCCCGGTACCAGGTGGCCCGCTGACGTAGATACCGCCGCCAGAGCGAGAGTCGACGGCTTGTGAGACGAACGTGGCAAGCTCGGTCCTTTCTGCGTCTCTACCAATGAGCTTAGTAGGGCTTCCATTCTGCGCAAACAATTGGCGTGCATCCGAGTAAATTGTCGCGCAGGTGGATTTCGGTGTCGAACAAGTACGGGGTGTCCGCGGTGTTAGAGGTTTGCCAGGAAGCTTGACACGATGCTTTGGAGTGACGGGTGCGAAAGCATCCTTGAATCTGGTTACAGAAGGTGTTCTGAATTCAATCGGCGGTACATTCTCATCTAGACAAGGGTTAGCTCAATGCAAAAACTATGCTATTGACCATACAGACCATTCAAGTCAACAGACGCACTTATGCTTGCGCTGACTACCGACTGGGATGAAAGCGTGTGTCTGTTTGAAACAGTACGTTTCGATGGTACGTTACGAGACGTGGAGGAGCCCTTGGTGTTTCGCGGGGGACCCTCCAAATCCACGGGCTGAGTACTCTTTTGTTGATTAGAGGGTATTCCATCTTCGACGTGTATCTGTGGTGGTGAGATGCGAACTCGTCTTTTGCGCGTTTGAAATGCGAATGGTTCTGCTGCACGGAATCAAATTAACCAAGAGAGCTTTGCACAAGAGAGGAAGATGGTTGCACCTTCAGCTTCAATGCTTGCTCTTTGTCTCTTGCCCAGAACAGAAGCAGCCATCGGATTTAAAAATGGCGTCGTTGCTGCTTTTGCGAGTTGGGCTGGTGTGTGTGTGGAAGTAACGATGAGGAAGAGTAGGACGTGGGGGTTCTTGCCTGAAGGGATTCAAATGACAGACGACGCGTCGTAGTCGCGTAAAGTGGAAGGCTGGGCTTGGCATTCATTCAATTGCCGGCCTTGGGTGGTCTGTGCGGCAGGCCAGCCTCTGTCGGCTGACTTTGATCTTCATTCCCCGATCTGCCAAGTTCGCTCTACGGTGACCACAACGGCCTCATTGCACAGAAAGCTTGCATAATTTATGCAAGAAATCGTCACCTGCGTTGCCTTCCGCCCGCCAGCTGCGAACATTTCGCTGACTTACAGCACCATACGTGTTGGCACACGAGCATGTTCTGACGGTGCGAATGTCACATACTTTCAACCACGCTGTCAGCGATACACAGTTCTACCTAAAGGCTCTCTAAGTAACTGTGTTGCCTACTAAGTACGCAGGTCAAGGCACAAGCCCTGGTAGTTGTGTACGATTGAGGTCCGACTTACTCCGTACCATCAGAAGATCTATTCAAAAGAATTCGATCACTTCTTCTTGACCCTGCTATCTATTCTCAGACCCGTCACAATTATAATACCGTGCCCGCGATGGACGCGGCCATCGCTCAAATAGTGACGATAACTTCAGCTTCACCCGAAAGAGCAGCCCAATATCTACAGCTCGCCGATGGCGACCTCGATTCTGCAGTTATGCTATACTTTGAGAACAATGGTGCCGACCCATCAGGAGGTCCGTCATCTTATGACGCTCCACCACTACCACCTGTCTCGTCAAGGCCTGCCGCAACGGGAGACGCACATCACCCAATCGATGTGGATGACGATACCATTTCAGACGACAATGACCCAGAAATTACAGGCTTCCGTAAAGTAGGCGAGTCGGAGGGAGAGACACAATCACACAACAAAGGGTTAACCTTCGATGCTGATGCAGAATATGCACGACGATTACAAGAAGAAATGTATGGTGGGGCAGGAGGACAAGGGCCAACAGGCGAAGAGGAAGTTCGTGCACCAATCGCTCGGCAGTCCGAAACTCTTCTGGGACCTGGAGCAGATGTTGGTCCATTGGACGAACGAGAGATTCCAGCCCACGTAATGCAACAAATGCACAGAATGCAGAACAGGCGAGGTCATCAAGGTGAGCACTATTCTCCGAAATATTGACACGTTTTGACTTTTACAGCACGACCAGGGATTTTCAATCAGAGACCTGCCACATCTGCGATATGGAATGATCGAGACGATCGCGCAAACGAGCCTGACGTTTTGGCAGAATCGACTGGAGGCGCTTCCGAATCCTCATCACGATCAAACATGCTGGCCAAGATGTTTCAACCACCGTGGGATTTGATGTACAAGGGGGGGTGGGATAGTGCTCGAGAAGAGGGTCGTGAAGAGCTGAAATGGTTGCTGGTCAATATTCAAGATGGATCAGTCTTTGACTGTCAAGTTCTGAATCGAGATCTGTGGAAGAATCCTAGCGTCGTCGATACGATCAGGGAAAACTTCCTTTTCCTTCAATACAGCAAGGACGACATCCGGGCCGACCAATACCTCCAGTACTACTTTCAAGAACATTCAAACCCAGATCTGTACCCCCACATCGCCATTGTCGATCCGAGAACCGGCGAACAGGTCAAAGTATGGTCTACAGAAGTTCCCAAACATGGCGAGTTCCTCATGCAGTTGCACGAATTTTTAGATCGCTACAGCTTGAGCAGTAACGCGCGAAACCCTATTGCTAAGCGGAAATCGGAGGCGAAAAGGCCCAAAAGCATTGACCAGATGACTGAAGAGGAACAATTAGAGAGAGCTTTGCAAGCCAGTCTCGCGGCACAATCAGAGAATGCTGAGAAAACAAAGGTCGAGGATCCAGATGAACTGACGCGGAGCGTTGGAGATATGATTGAAAAGGGAAAGTCGGCGGAGCGAGATTCTGATATCATGTCGATCGTCGAGAATGGCCACGAGACGTCATCGGCATCTTCCCCATTCAGTCGTATACCGTCAGATCGACCCCACGAAGAACCTGCTGCAGGTCCTGACGTGACAAGAATACAATTCCGACACCCGGCTGGTCGCATAATTCGTCGCTTTGCTACGTCGGATCCGGTGAGGAGGATTTTCGAATGGCTCAAATCAGAGCCTCTGGAAGGAAAAGAAGTGGCAGCATTCGAGCTGGTATCTATGGGCAAGAATCTCATGGATCTTGCAGATCAAAGCATTGAGCAGGCAGGATTGAAGAACGGAACAGTCATGATCGAGTTCTTGGAAGGTTGATGCTGATGTTTGCCTTTGCAAAGCATTTTAGGGCGTTGACTACAGCAGGCATCACACGCCGCTCTTGTGCAGCCAGTCACTTTTCACGAACGAGCACTTTTATCGGCTGATCCGATTACCTTTTCCCACTGCTTTCGGTAGATAGACGAAAGATGACGTGCCATGATCAGGAAACACGATTGTGCAAGTAAAATTTCAAAATCCGTATGAAGGTGCCACGGATCTCAACACCAAGGTCTGATGTTTAGAGTAGAGCACAGGATTTATGGGTGGGGAGGAAAATAATCAGTGGTCTTTGGCCTTCGCCTGAGACGCGTTGATTGGATGCTGATAGGCTGAAACACTGCGAGACTGAGTGGTGAGGGACAACAGCGATCAACCAGTGGTACATGCGTCTCCTCACGGTCTCGAGTTCCAACGAACTTCTGTTCTTTCAGGGCTTCTGTGACAAGCATCCAAACGCTCGTAGCCATCGCAGAACTCCGTCCTCGTCCGCATTGATTTCCCAAGGTTCTGAGATGCCATCCAAGTGCATCCATGAGTCGACTACCGTCCCACCAGCTCTCAGAAATCTGTAAGCTTCCATGCGCCGAGACGTCTGCGGGCCTGAGGTACAGAAATCGTACCTTCTCCCTCTGTCTCGCCGAAAATGCACACTAAAGGTTCCGCTAGGGATTCTCACTTCCCCAAGCATAGGCGCAGGAACCAACCTATGCGACACAGACCCTCACACTACTGGCGAAAACGAAGACAGCAGGCCGAGTTCCACCAACTTAAGCCCCTGCAGGCTCACCGGAACCATCCACGACATCGAGCGAAACGATCAAATCGGCTTCGGGGTTGCTAGTATACCCTCTTCTCACTTGCCTCCTCCAGACTCGATCGCAGTCTTGGGAGTCCGACTATGGATCCAGAAATGGTTTACACGAAACAAAACTGCATTGGTAAGTAGCGTCCTATTTCCATTCTTGGTAGCAGCGTTGACGGAAAGTGAAGGTGGAGGTAGCTTTGGCAAGGTGTTCAAGGGGCACGCTTCACTCCCACGAGGGTCTTGAATCTGTTGCTGACATTTCGTGAACAGCGTCGACAAGCGGACTGGTCAATCGGTAGCAATCAAAATCATCGATGTCGAGAACGCCGAGGATGAAGTCGAGGATATCATACAAGAAATTTCAATTCTTTCCGAACTCCACTCTCCTTATGTCACCAAGTATCATGGGTCGTTTCTTAAGGGCTCCGACTTATGGATCGTTATGGAATTCTGCTCTGGAGGGAGCTGCTCAGATTTGATGCGTCCGGGGCTGATACCCGAAGATTACATTTGTATTATCATACGGGAACTTTTGATGGGACTGGAGTACTTGCATGGCGACAAAAAGCTCCATCGAGACATTAAAGGTTCGTACAGAGCTCTATCTGTCCAGTGACCCACTAACACTCCCAGCGGCTAACATACTATTGGCTGCCAATGGTCAAGTCAAGCTTGCCGATTTCGGTGTATCAGGCCAGCTCTCCGCAACCATGACAAAGAAGAACACTTTTGTTGGGACTCCTTTTTGGATGGCGCCGGAAGTCATCAAACAATCAGGATACGATCATAAAGCTGATATATGGTCCCTTGGCATCACTGCCATCGAGCTGGCCAAAGGGGAGCCACCATATTCAGACATACATCCGATGAAAGTGCTTTTCCTCATTCCAAAGAACCCGCCACCAGTCCTCGACGGCAACTTCAGCAACCCTTTCAAGGATTTCATAGAGCTGTGTTTGAGAAGAGACCCTCGAGAGAGACCATCGGCGAAAGAGCTCTTGAAGCATCCGTTCGTACGCAAGGCGAAGAAAACGACATATCTCACAGAGCTCATAGAAAGGCACGAGAGATGGCATGCTACTCACGGGAATCGATCCTCGGAAGAAGAGGACGAATATGAAAGGGGGCCACCACCACGACCCACTCCTGAAGAGGAAGATTTGTGGGATTTTGGTACGGTTCGGCCAGCAGGAGGCAGAGGTGGAGGGCTGAGACCCATGAACGATGCAGCCACGAATGCTCGAGCCTCTGTCGAATCTAGTCACTTGTCTGAAGAGAATGATACCTATAGATTTGATCGAACGGACACGGTCAAGGCACCGTCCTCCCCAGCCAGATCACCACTTAAAGGCTCATTTCCCATACCAGCAATGCCGACATCACCCACCAAAGTACCACTTCCACCATCACCTGCGAAACTGGATCTCCCTTCTGCACCGATGCCGAAAACCCCCGCCGCTAATCTAGCAAAACCTCAACCAAAGAAACACAGTGAGAGTCCGGGTTCGAACGAGTACAACAAAGCGTTTCAAGCACAGCTGGCTCAAGATATGGGCTTTCTCAAATTGGGTGGGTCGCCGCTGGGCACTTCTTCCAATTCTGCTCCACAACCAATTGCCGAAGACGAGCCCGCGAAAAGGGCACAGGCAATGCAAATTCCAGATATCCCACCTTTCAAAGGAAACCCTGCTCGCGGTCCGCCGCTACAGAGCATTCCTCCACAATCAGCTGTATCCAGACCAAGTGGTGAACAGCCACTTCCTTCCCTGCCCACTAGTGTTTCGTCTCCGATAGTACAGAAACCCCTCCCACCTCTAGGACAGCAGCCACTTCCTCCACTAAATGCACCGCAAGGTCATCCACGCAACTCCACTGGCTCGGAAAACCACAGCAGTGCTCCGAGCCCGGCGTCCCTTCACGAGCTGACAGCACTTAATTCTGTGATGATTCCAGCCCTCGAAGCAGCGTTACATCGAAGAACTTACATGCTCAAAGAAGCATTGAAGACCAAGCCAGCAACACAAGCTGCCGCCGAAATGCAACAAAGACGTCATCAAGGTCACGAGAGGATTCGAAAATTGGTCGTGAAAGCAGCGGGGGTTTTCAGCGAGATACAGAAATGGGATCAAGAGACTCCGGTAGGCATGGGTGGGGAAGTGAACGACTTCTTGGAAGGATTTCTTGAAGAGATCTTAGTCAGAGTCGAGGCAGCGGACGATGAGCCAGGCCTTGTGCCTACTGGTAGCCCAAATCGGAGGTGATCTCTTGGCCTTGGATTCGTGTTATTATTACTGTTGGTCTCAGAGAGCGGCACGGGGGTGTGCTGTATGGGGGACCGAGGTGTGGGGATGATCGGACACAACCTACATTTCCAGGAACGGTTTTATTCCCAACATGATTAGATGCATAGATGTACGATACCTCACGCAGTTACTGAAGAGAGGAGAAGAAAGCGGTTACAAGTCTTGCCGCCCTGGGCTTTAACAAACTCTAGAGCGCGAGGCTCATTAGAGCTCTGGATCTCTTGCTTCTTGTCATGCAATACAACGGTCAACTGCTCTCTCTCTCTCTCTCTCTGTGGGGCAGTTTACAGGAGACTTGCATACTGTGTTTCAGCTTCGTTCACTCGAGAGCTCCCAGTGGCTCATGGCCATGATACTAGCCGGGTCCTTCAAAGTTACTCTCGAGTTCTCGGAGAATTCTTTCCGTCATGCAGCATGGTCTGTGAGACAAAAGTCTTCATTCGAGGGCCAGCTAGCATTTGACGGACTCGCTCGCGTTACATGAGGTCAAGCACCTCGTCTTCTCTAACCTTCTCTGGTTTGTGATTATTGCAGAAAGGGCCCAATGGAGAAACTCCTCCAGCCAATGGCTTCGCTTGTTACTGAACTGACATCAGCCTCTTTTGTTAATCTCTGCTCTGCTAACCTTGTCTACTAAGCCTTATCTGAAACAGACGCTTTGAGGTACGGTCCAGGGCCCAAACCCTTGCCTCTCGTGGTGGAGGAGACCAGAAGGCCGTTGATACGTTGCAGCAACAATGCTTTTCTCTGCTCTGCCAAAGACGTGGACGTTTTTCAAGGCTATCACCTACTTAAAGGCGGCCCGATCCATGGTTTTGAATAGTGCGTCTCTCGCAATCCTAATAAATACCCGAACCCAGATGCCTTCCTCCCGGAAAGGTATCTCTCTCCTTCCTATCCAGCGACCTACCGCGAACCCCTCACACAGAATCCTACCTTAAAAGGCCACCACGGCTTCGGCTTCGGCCGCCGAGTCAGAATTGCTCATTGCCTGTGCTGCCATGATTTGGGGATTCGAGTTTCGAAAGAGAATCGATCCCACAACAGGGCGGGAAGTGCACATTCCGGATTTTGAGTTTCTGGCCTCGTTTGAATCAGGGTCCCAACAAGTCTGAGGTGGACATGAGGGTTAGAAGTAAAGAAAGAAGGGTCTGGATTGAGAGGGAGTGTACGTCGGAAGAATGTGGGAAGGAAGATTGAATCCTAGGGATTCCTTGATGACAGATCGGCGGATGGTTAAGAAGCTGGTGAAGGACTTGTATTGTTAGTACATAAACCATGTAATATGACGCGACTTTGGATACCTCATTTCTGCGATTGTCCTGGATCTTCTATGCCTGATCTCATCACGTCAAGCTGATGGTGATACCTCGGCAGTGCACTGGCTGTCTAAACTTGGCCAAGCCCTTGCCAAGCTTCCTCATTCGGGCAGCTTTCCCTATTGGGAGAACATGCTTCCAGATGTCGCAAGCGTCATCGAGTGCTTGGTAGCCTCAGGACATTGGACAAAGTTTCCCTTTACATTTATACCACAGTCGATCTCATGTCTTCTATATTCCGAGTCTGACTTTTTGCTCCAGAATGAAATAGCTAGATCAGCTCTGAAAGACCATTGGGCAACAACGTGCCGCGCTCCCATTGCAACATCTCAATTGAGCGACATTCGTCTCTGGTCGAGGTAATACAAGTCTCGCCGAGATGTCACCCAAGTCTCTGGGTAACCTCGTTCGCATTGTTCCGCTAGAACTCTCGGATCTCCCCCCTCATCCTAGCATCCCTCAAGACCCAAAAGCAGAGTCAAACTCTCCTGCCTCTGATTCACGCCTCCTCGCCTTTCTTCTCGCCATCCTAGACGAAGCTTCGACCTTCCTCTCCCCATCCACATTCTTCACTACATTTACTTCTCTCTCCACCAAATCCTCTCCGCCGTCAACCTCACCGGTCGAGCTGTACAAATGTGAAATCCCCACCTCAGAAATATCACACATTCCTTGGTCTGAGAACCAAAAAGTTCCACGGAAAAGGCCTGTGAAAGTCGAGGACGAGAACTGGTTCGCTCGAAGATCCGTGCATAAGAATGATTCAAGTAAGAATAGCGGGGGAAGCGCTAGCTGGCCGGAATTCGTGTTCGGTTTGAAGGAGCAGCACTCTAAGCATGAACAAGATTTCACACCAACATTGTACGATGCACATTACGTACTTGACTGGAGGGAGGAGATCAAGAAATCTCAGCAACATGGCCGAATCGGTGAACCTTGGATTGCGGGAGAGAACGGGGAGAAATATATGGATGTTACGATGGAAAGTGCGTTGTCTTCGAATGACATCCTTGGATTTGCTCAAGCAGAGATACTGATAGGGAAACACTGCAGTATACGAAATGTGCCACTCCCTCCCCAGCCCTCTCTCACCCCGCTGCTTCCCCGTCCTAGTGATAACCGCCTACACAACACCAACCTCCTTCCTCGCCGTCACCGTTCCCATCAACCTCTCCTCCCCACCCCTCTCGGCGGCATACTACAGCACTGGCCGCAACACCACCGACTCCTCCGCCTCCGAACAGGAGCAGAAGAAACCTGTACTAGGCGTCTACGCCGCCGTCGAGACGGTGAGGATATTGGCGGGTGATGAGCATAGGAGTTCAAGTCGGATGGAGGACGGGAGGATCGAATGGACAATGGCGACGGCGAGTGATACCAAGGGGAATCTGCCGATGTTTTTGCAGAAGCCGAATTTGCCGGGTGCGGTGGCGAAGGATGTGGGGTTCTTTATGAAGTGGATCAAGACCGTGGATGTTGAGAGGGAGAGGGAGAGGAAGGAGGTGTGGTGATTACAGAGCGTGCCGCTAAGATGACGTGGTTGCAGCCGACACGATCGAACGGAGGCCTGTCGAGCCTCGTCGTTCCTGGCTACGCCAATTCGAGGCTTCAATCAGAACCTCCCGATCCGACCTCATCTTGCTGATGGACGCCGAGCCTGTCTCAACTCGACAAACTTCGTCTGGAAGTATCTCAACAACTCTTACCGGCCAGACACCTATTGCATAGATACCCGCATCCTGAATTAGCATTTTGCCATTTATCAAGAACCTCGAGCCGAGATGCTTCAACCCGGATACTCCTCCTGCTATGACTGGCTACTGATCATCCACAGTCATCAGCTCACTTTTTCTACCCGCTCCACTTCTTTCACAAAGGTCTCCTATCCTCCACCCCACGCTGCGCCACTCACAAAGGGGTCATGAATCATCATCATGAAACCCCCCCCCACAAGAACAAATAAGGAAAAAAAGGTAAGAAAGAGAAAACCTCCGGCCGTTAACATTCCCGTAGCATAGGTAACCCCCCCCCCCCCACCATCTATTGTCAAGTAAGTATGTTCCGCGCCTTCTCGTAGGCTAGAAGTCTCCTCGAAATACCAAGAGTATGAAAACTCACCAAAAGAATAAGAAGAGGCAGTAGAGGACCAATCCTTGAACCACGTGATAGCAGATAATAAGGTAACCGAACTGCCTAATCGGTCCATCGGTTTGCGGACTTCATCCACCAGGCCGTCGCTTTGGGTGGTGCGGCGTGCTCCCGCGTCGTGGTGCATCGCCCTCCAAGAAGCCATGTCAAGCCGTGGTGGGGGAACCGACGGGAGAAGAGAAAGGGTTGCAATCTCCGTGTGGGCTTCTGCTTGGTTATGTTGACGGGCGGGGGAATCGGTTGGATGAGATTGAAGGGCTCGGTCGAGGGGTTCCTGGTTCTTTGAGCAGTAGCAGTAGCCTCCCAGCCTCGGAGAATGAGTCACTCTGCGACATTGTGTCTTTTGGTCTTCCTTTTCTCATATGATTAGCCTCTCTTCAGGCCCAGCGTTACGATCGTTATATTCTTTTGGGTAAATCCATCCTCTCTTCTTCCTCTTCTTCCTCTTCTTCCTCTTCTTCCTCTTCTTCCTCTTCTTCCTCTTCTTCCTCTTCTTCCTC
>JAABUK010006946.1_pt1 | contig 16588 bp, 21 predicted proteins | sample 5559141 | NCBI WGS metagenome assembly JAABUK01 (sample SAMN10711869, study PRJNA513367) | rock metagenome | isolation source: Antarctica rocks | place: Antarctica: Victoria Land, Pudding Butte nord | collected 2016-01-03
AGCATTACACCAACAGCATGAAGGTTGTGGCAAGGAGAAACAGTCCAATGGCTTTTTGAAAGGGAGAGAATGTTGACGTGGCACTTGCATGTGCATGAACAAGCTTTGCTATATGACTTGGCACTTGTTTCACTGCATTCAACTTCAGACAAATAAGAGGATGATTGGGACATGTATGCTAAGCGGAGTACTGCAACCTGTACAGAATTTGGCTCACGGCTACACAAAGTGCAATTTTGCTATACGACTTGGCACTCGTTTCACTGCATGACATTATTTTAAGCAGTACTGCAACCCCGACAGAATCTGGCTTGTGGCTAAACAAAGTACAAACTCTCGTGTGCACATGCCATCAAATACACATACAGATGGACAGAAGGTGAATCTACCTGGCATCATGCAGCTCATGACAAAGAGGGGGAGGGGTGTCTCAGGGCCCCCCGGCTGGTGTCCCTGTTCTTGAGCTGCTACCTCAGCCTTCCTCAGAGCATACTCTTCTGGAAAGCTCTTCTCAATGATGTTCTGGAGAGTGATGGTGATGGGCAGTTTCCTGCCGACATGCAGCACCTGCAGGCACATGGAAAAACCTGAACCAAGGTACTGATGAGGTCAACACAAGCATGAGGTTTAGACAAGACTGTGTAACACCATAACAGCTATGTGTCATGCTCATGCTGCATGTCATGCTCATGCTACGCGTCATGCTCATGTTGCTGCCCGTGATCCCTGCAGGCATTCTCAAGTGCTGACCAGGTGCGTAGTCACGAGCAATGGGCCAGGCTTACTGTCGCTGCCAATGCATCATGGTGTCTACCAACAAGGCAGGATGGGAAAGATGTGAAAAAATTGGTGACAAAGCATTCATGATGTCTGCGCATACCATGGTGTCAAACATGCAAATGACAACAGACATGCCAGACCACGCCATGAATGAATGCACAGCAATTGCAGCACTTGTGACAGCATTCAAGTCCAGACATGGCTCACACAAACAAATGAGAATGAGATGAGAGCTTACCGTACGGCACATGGGGCACTTATTGCTGTGGTCCCCAGCCCTCAAGAAGCAGTCCCGGCAAAATGTGTGGCCACATGGAGTAGTGACCGGCTGGTACAGCAGCTTCAGACACAGTATACACTCAAACTCGTCCACCCTCTCCGCAACTCTCGGCCTGTGCATCAGTTTGGCAAATGTGAGACCTGTGTTTCAGGTGTGACTACTAGAAACTGTGAGGTACGCGTTGCATGGACAGAATGCTGACCAATAGCAAAGACTTTGGCAGTGTAAAGACTTTGACGTCCTGTACAGTCCCAGCTTGCAAAGCCAGAGTTGCCACATCATACTTGAGGCAAATTCTAAACATGCAGATGCTGCCACGCCATCTTTTGACAATGACGTAAGTCGTTGGTATGTCCACTGAGCAATGTGCTTTGCAAGCGACTCTGCAAATGTGCCGACACCTCATTGGCTGCAAGGCTCAGCTCTGGCACAAAGCAATCAATTGTTTCTGTTATACCAAAATCATACAGTAGGACTGACCATGTTTGGCAATTTCACGCAGCATAAGCAAGGCACTAACAACCAGCTGGCAACAAGCACGCTTACAATTCTGTGCATACGGACGTGAGCTGCGTTCTTACCGCTTGTATGGGTTTCCTTCTGCTTTGTCTGCCTCAGAAATGGCTTTGTGGGTGAACTTGAGGCCATCAACTAGTGCCTGATCAGTGGGCTCAATGCCCAAGCCAGCTAAGAATGCAGACTCTGCTGCTCTGTATGCCTCTAATAGCAGATGTGCTGCACCCTGAACACACACAATGCAACAACCTCAGTTGGAAACATCAAACAGCAGCAGCCGGCCAACAGAGCCCTACTATCTGTCACCTTGCATGCTGTTGGCAGCACACATGCCTGCTGCTGCACAGACAAAATGCCATGCGAGGCTTGACATATCACAGCCATGCATACAGGGAAGAGTTGTCCACAACAGAGCTGCATCTTGGCCAGCAAGCAAGGCTTGATGATTTGCTGTGAAGGCAAACATGTGTGGGAGATGTGAGTGCAAGGAGATGTGAGCAGACTGCAAAGTGAAATTGCAAAGTATGCTGCTATTTGGAGCTGAAAGGTGAATGATGCAGCAGCAAATATAATTCACCTGGAGCTCGTATGCCCTAGCTGATGGTGCAAACTCTGCTGCCTTGCAGGCATCATTCAGAGCAAGATGAGCAAGGTGGAAGGGATCTAAGCCAGACAGCTGTTGCCTTTCTGACTGTGCTGCTGGGATTGCTCGAAGATACTTGCTCAGTCTGCACCATGCACAGGCTTCTGGTCATCACAAAGATCGAAACCAATTAAGGATAGGCAAGAAACAACAGCAGTTCAAGCCAAGCACACCTTGCAAATGCTCTGCTGCGCTTGCAGAGATAAGTGCTTTGCTCTTCTGCACTGTCACATTTCTTGAGGGCTTTGGACGACTGATCTATGAGCCTCTCACACTGCAGGCGCACGGACACTCAGCTTCCATGCGAACACGAGCAGCAGCAGCTCGCAAAGCAGACAATTTCGCACTTGAACGACAGTGTCCTCTGAGAGGTCCTCAAGATCCTCCACGTCAGCAGACTACGACACAAGAAACACTGCAGTCAAAGTGAAGTGCGAGATATCAGAAAGAACAACAGCGGCATAAACTCTTGTACCAGCGAGCCTTTCCGACGAGTAGAGGAAATTTCAACAGTTGCAGTTGGGCATGCAGCAACTTCTGCAGCAGGTGAGGCGCGACCAGTAGGTTCTCCGGTCGACATCGCGCGGGACATATTGTCTGGCGATACTGAGCTCATATGCAGTGCCGGAACCTGGCAAACTGAAGGAGCTCGCTAGGTCAAAGTTTATAGTGCAGTTGTGCACACAACACAGTCTTCAGATAGACCTTTCCCAGAATTGCAAGCTAAGCTGACGGACAACGTTGACATTCCGCATGATGTTTCGAGTACCGAAGACGATCACAGTGCGTGCTACAATGCAGGCAGTACAAACAAGTAACGCCTGGCCAGGCAAGTTGTGGTGCAATCATTTGTCAAATCAAATTGCCTAAACAAGGACATGACCATTACTAATCGGGCAGTCAACTCTGCTCTGCTAGGTCAGCCGCTTTGACTGTGTTCAACGACACTACAAAAAACAAGTGTTACGTGCGTACAGGCTGAAGTTGTCGCACCGCAGCCACTGTCTGTATCTTGGCAATTCAACAAAATGCCTTCATCCAGTAGTATCGGTAAAAGGATCGGATTTATCGGAGCAGGCAACATGGCAGAAGCACTAGCACAAGGCTTTATCTCAAAGCAAAAGGTTGAAGCCAAGGACATATGGGCCACTGACATCAGTGAACAACGCAGGAAGCTTTTCGCAGACTTTGGCGCCAATGCTACCGACTCAAATGCAGAGGTCGGCCGTCTTGCGATCTGCGAACGCTGGTATCCTTTCTTGCCTGAAAAGGAGTTTGCAATAACCCACTCTGCTACCTGCAGGTCGTGAAAAACACCGACATCGTCTTCATATCCGTCAAGCCACAGTACGTCTCTCTGGTCATCAAGCAGTTCAAGCAGCACCTCAAAGACAGGCATCTTATAGTCTCCATTGCAGCTGGCATCCCTCTGAACGTGTTACAGGCAAGGCATTCCTCACAGCGTCCCAGCTGCTTGTGCACAAAGCACTCGCATCTGTCATGCAAAAGCCTCTATTCTATGTAGGAAGCAGCAGGCAAGGAGGCCCGTGTGGTACGTGTCATGCCCAATACCCCCGTCTTTGTGGGAGAGGTTGCATCAGCCATTGCCCTTGGCGAAAAAGCCACAAAGGAGGACAGCGAACTAGTCTCAGCACTTTTCAATGCAGTGGGATACTGTGCACCTGTCCCTGAGAACCTAATCAATGCTGTCACCGGAGTGAGTGGCAGTGGACCAGCATACGTCTTCATCATGATTGAGGCCCTGGCCGATGGTGGGGTCAAAGCAGGGCTCCCTAGGGATGTATCCCAGAAGCTGGCAGCACAGACTGTGCTGGGGGCTGCCAAGATGGTGCTAGAAACCGGCAAACACCCTGGACAGCTCAAAGACATGGTCACCTCACCAGCAGGTATTTGAGCACTGCTGTGTGCTTGTCTCTACACTGCAGTGCCACAATGTGCTGGTGCTGTATGAAGGCAGCGCCTGCCTGCCTGTGCGCATTGCCCTGACTGCGCATTATGTTGATGTGGCAAATAATGCATGCTTCCTGTAATACTCATGATGCACTTTGTTACTACGCCAACTGCCCAGCTTGGATGCAAAGTTGGCAGAGCTGGTGGGCATGTTCAGGAAATGAGCTGTGATGCTACTGCTGCAGGCACCACAATTCATGCAGTGCACGCACTAGAGAAGGCTGGCGTGCGAGCTGCATTCATCAACGCTGTTTTGACTGCTGCTGATCGCTCAGAACAGCTGGCTAAGCTATAAATCAAGCACCTCATGACAGCTACATGCTATACACGGCCCTGCTCTGACCTGGCTTGAGAGGAAGCAGCTATTACAGGTCTGCCCTCTGCAAGTGCAGGTTGACATGCAGTCTCCCTTTTAGCTGATAGGATGCCTTTTAGCTGATAGGATGACGATATCAACTTCACTGCAGCTTTCTGGACTTTCAGATGAATGGGACCAGCCAGACAGTGCAGCTGTCTACAGGCCTTGCATGACAGCTAAGTCATGGACTGACCGCTTAGAAGCACACATATACAAGTACCTTGCTGACTTCTGACTCATGAATAACCGTCCTCTGAGAGTGATTCTACCATTCAGCTTTGCATCAGAACTGGAAATTCAGACCAATGGTCAGTTGGGCAAATATATACATGTATGGTTTGCTCTGTCTTAGACATTGTTTCCTCGATAGATTGGGTCTCACATACGCTTTCCCAAGGATGCACTGCTTAGATGGTAGTTCTGATGGTCTTTGGGTCCACCCATCTGATTTGCAATTGCGGCTCTGCATGCGCCAAAGCTGAGCATCTTTGGTGGCCTGAAGCCGCCAAATCAGCTTGGCCCCACCGACTGGCACATGTTACATAGTTGCTTTCCTTAGTGGTACGATCCAATAACCAATTCCCGAAATTGCATTTGTCAGCAAAGCTCGGTAAACCGTTGGGATCAGTGTGTATGTACGAAAGTGTCAGTGCAAAACATGCTTTATTACATAGATGCTTGGGACATCACCGTTCGTGATGAAGCTCCCTAGCCATGCACACGGCATAAATCTGGTCTTGTAGATGACATATGCGTTGCATTTGTCCTTTGGGTGCGCATGAAATGGGCAAGGAGCTCAGGTAGGGTATGCATGCGGAGAACATGCAATTCTTGTGGCATTGCATTGAGCTTCATGTTAGTAGCTTCAATTTATGAGGCGTATGTAACAAAGCATTCTGCAGCAGGACCCCTGCAATACGACACTGGCAGTCTATGATTGGTCATGCCCGCACACGTACAAGTGCAATGTCTGAACAGTTACTGCAGTCCTGAGCCAAGAACCTTTGTGCAGCCGCCGGGTGTATGTTCGTCAGCACGTGCATTGCTGTGAAAGTTTTGCACAAGTACTTCAACTCCTTCTGTAAAGGTCCGAGTCTGACTGAAGGAGTTTGTTGCAAACTCTTCTGGTGCGCAAATAGTAATCAGCAAACATCTCACTTGTGGGATCTCTTCCTACGTGCTGAATCAGTGCTGGCTGCTAGAAGGGTAGAAACAGGAACAAATGCTGTGCTTGGCACCTTGACCAGGCAAGACTGGGCAACTCAACAGTAAAAACATAGTGTTGAAACATCAGAACAGATCTCTGTGTTGACACAGAACCAGACCCGAAACCATAATATCAGAAATCCTTCAGACTGCACAATACACGCAACATTTGCCGCAAAACACATGCTGCCAGTTGAGGCTTCAGAACTTGTTGACTGAGTCAGACAGGGTATGCATGAATGTGTATGTATGCAAGTTAGCTCAGACCTGCTGTGTACGAAGCATCCCCTCCAAAGCACACACCCCTTGGAGCAAGGTCAAGTAGGAGTTGGCCTCAAGCATTGGGGTCTGACTTCTCATGTATGTTTTGTGAAGATGCAGCAGTGATCCACTGTGTTGCCTGATATGACAGAGCAGAGTCCTCATACAGGCTCTGGATCTCATCAGTGTTGCCGCTCTTGATGGCATTGACGAAAGCTTCCGCCTCAATCAAGTACACATCCCTGTCATCTAAGGGCACCTGCAAGACAAACATCAGCATCAAATTGCATGCACTGTAACAAAGTGGCATCACATTGGTAAATCTAGCGTTAGTCCAGAGGGTCAGGCTAGAAGGACCTTGGTCACCCCTGGTCTCAGGAGTTGATCAGGTTGTTTCCGGTCACATTTGTTACATGCAGGGTCTCTTCAGCTGCCAGAATGCATGCTAAGCTGACTCAGCATTGTCAGGCTTCAGGCCATTCAGCTTCAGCTATAGCATGCTTTTAGTACAGATACAAGACTCATTAGTTCAGCCATGACACAAACTCCAGCGATGATTGCAAAAGACATACCAGCTGTGCATGAACGTTGCCTCAATAAAGCCTTGGGAGTCGTAAGCAACAGAGAAAGAATGGGCACACACAGCATAATTGCACACAACATAGACACCTTGTAATGCATGGCGTACCTCTTCATATGTGGCTGAGTGGGGGTACCGGACCTTCAGCTTGGGCTCATTGTAGGGGTCAATCAGTATGAGGTGCAAGCCATCTGCCAGAATCTCCAGTTCTGCAATGCAGAGGAGAGCATCAGCAATTTTATGCTTGCATCAAACCTCTCATTCCATACTAGCTGAAAGATCTACAGCATACATCCTACCCTGCAACCTCTCAAATTCTAGTATGGCCTGAAAGTGCTGAACTTTCAACACGTGGGTGGAAGACTGAGTCTAAATTGGTAGAGGGAACAAGGCTCAGCATAGACATTGAGGCACCCAAGAGTGATAAGCAGAGCTCTGAGCATATAGCTGCTAAGAGGCATGAGCCGAGCTCTGAGCATTGAGCTGCCAAGAGGCATGAGCCAAGCTTTGAGCATGGAGCTGCCACCAGACATGAGGTGGGAGAACTGAGCTGCCGAGAGGCACGAGCTGGTAGCTCTAGAGCTCGAGAGCTAAACATTAAGCTGCCAAGAGGCACGAGCTGACTTTTGAGCATTGAGCTGCCCAAGAAGCACGAGCTGAGACTTGAGCATTGAGCTGCCAAGAGGCATGAGGTGAGGTATGAGGGGGCTGACCTGTCTGGTAGTGACTGGTATGAAGCACCAGGGAGTGGGTGAGGGAGCCTACTGCCCCACTGGAGAAATGCCACACTGCTGCAGTCACTCTGTTGATGCGCCGCTCCATTGGTACCTACACACAAGCCAAAGACTGATCTCACTACTCCAAAGCTGGAGGGTCACATGATGTACAGCATTCATCATGCCCCTCGGAGGTGCAGCTCACTTGCGTATGGATGTTTTTGGTAGTGCTCACCACTCCATGCTCAGGCTCTGAGCAGGCACGACTGTGTGAAGAACTCAACTGCTTGTGTTTTTGAGTTGCAGATCTCAGCAGGTTGATAACTCCGCCCAGAGGATTTTCACGCAGAGTACTTTGCCTCCAGCGTGATTTTCAGCTCAGTGATGGATTGCAAAACTTGACGTAAAAACTGGTCAAGTCACCTCAGCTTCAGCTAGGGGTGGCTCAGGCATGTCTGAAAGCTTCTGCTGTGGCCCAACTGCCACCGCCTTCACCGAGTCTTCAATAATCTCACCAGCAAAGAAGCGCATGAGGTCCACAAAATGTGTAGCCTGCTCCACAATGGGGCCTCCACACAGACTGACATCCCACCTGATGAGTCAGGCACACCAGCTGCTGCAGGTGATCACTGTATGTATAATACATGCAGCTTTTGCTGTGATGTGCACCAGAGTGTTCTCTACGCATGCATCACAGGGAGCATATTGTCTGAAGCCGCTGTGATGTTCCATCAGGCAGATGCATCAGCTGGACGCTGTGCAAGATCAGCAGCACTTATTCCACTTGTCGTTACTGAGTCTGGGATGTGGAGCCAGGTGTGACTCATCATACACATTGGCTTGCAAACACAGATCAGTGGGCTGATGCTTAAAGTGTAAGGGCATGCGCTCATCCAATGCCACAAGGGGCATCCTTACGGCCTATGGCGTGTTTGGACAAGTGCCTGATGAAAATTGACCATGCAAGTAGTGAGTACCCAGACAAACACATTCACAACTCCATTGTGGTGTAACGTGGTGCGTACTTGGCACTGCATGTTGGGCAAAGCATGTTTGGCAGTGCATTTTTGGCACTGCATTTTTGGCACTGCATATTTGGCACTGCATATTTGGCACTGCCTAGCAAGAAGCAGCAAACACTTGATGCATGACGAGCAGTGAAGCTGGCGTGATGGTTGCATCATACACAGTGTTTGCAATGAGCATCAAGAAAGATAACAGAACGCTGACCAGTCCTTCTTCTTGATATCAGAGTAGCCGCAAGCATATCTGGCAATGACCGCCAGAGGAGTGGCATTGTGCTCCTTCAGTATCTTCTTGGCAGCCTGAGCCATGGCAGAGTAACGGAACATGTACCCCACAGCTATCACGACACTGCACATCAAACCACATGTTGACGCACATGCAGCAAAGCACCCAGAGGTGTTTGCTGGCAGGTCACTGCGACAGGCACTGGTGAGCTTGACATAAACAGCGAGCGGCATGGGTAGCCCGCTGCTTACATCACAAGGCTAAGGCCTGAGTCACAGGTACAGCTGCGTCAGGCCTACAAAGTCCATGATTGAGAGCAGCATGGCATGCAAGTACATCATGACACACGGACAGCATGTCTGATGGAGCGTTGCTTTTGCATGAGGGGTTGTGGACTCACTTGTTCTTTTCCTGGATGTGCTTCAACTCATGTGCAAGCTGCGCTACTTCAGCAGCAGGCCGCACACTCAAAGGCTTCTCCACAAACAGATTCACCTCTGCCTTGGCCATCTCCAACTGCATGTAAAGCATTTGCTTTAGGGTTACTTCACATGCTTGCTGAAAGCACGTCAGCTGGGGGCAGAGCAGTGTGCTCTTGCACGCTTTTGGTGCCAAAGGATAGCAAGTGCCAGAGAAGTGGTGATTCTGTTCCGCATTCATGGAGCCTGACAGCTGATCTTGGCATGACATTGATATGAGAGTATCTGACGCCGCCTTGATGCAGACTGACGATTGAGTTACTTAGCATTACAAGAGTACCAGCAGTGTTGCAATGAGTGTTGCTGCAGTCAAGTGCCTTCACCAGCATACAAGGGCAAAATGTAGGCAAAAGTCAGCTGAAAACATGACGAAGTACCTCAATATTTGCATTTGGATCTTCCAGAGCACCATGGTACATGGGAGGCAAGCCAATGAAGGCTGCAGTGGGTTTTGCAGATGAATCCTCTAGCATCTCCCTGTATGTGGTGAACACCTTGGTGTCCTTCCATTTGTCCCCATGCTCCCCTGCAAGTGCAAAGGATCCCTCGCTGATCAGAGAGGGATGCCGCGCGTTGACTCAGAGTACTGCTTGAACACTCAGGCGCGGCTACCTTTCTGTAGAGTGTCGATCCGTTCCTGAGCTAGCTTGTTGTTAGGGTCTACTATGGCTGAAAAAGTGACATCCGGCAGGAGCTGCAGGCGAGAACTGTGATTCCATGGCCCTTCTGGTGATCCGAAGTTGATGCCGCCGGCACCAATGAAAGCTATCCGGATCTGCGTGTGCCAAATTCAAAGCTTGTGCTTCGACGACCTCGTAATCGTGCTGAGCGAACGGCAGACCTCTTCTCATACCTCGCCCTCGACCTTCGGCGAGCCGGCATAAACAGTGTGCGATCGACAGACGGTAGTTCTCATGTGGCCATGTACCAGCTGACAGGTGCCTGCATCGGCCCTTGCTCGCTTGATCGGCAAAGATGAGAGGCTCAGGACCGAGCGACGCTTTGCGGCCAAAGAGACTTTCGTCGGCACCGCCGTACGAACGGCACTGGACGCGAACTGTGTCAGAGTCAGCATACGATTTTCGGGTGCCTGCGTTTCGAGGCAGCTGTAAGATGACCTGTACCAGCACCTTTGCATAGCTGGTCCTACTAAATCTCGATGCAGAACTATGACTAATCGGACTTCAATGCTCCGAAACCAGCTCCTCCACGCTCAGCGGCTAGGAATCAGCAAAGGTGTCATGGCATACATTTCAGCTTAAGGCCTGCCTTATGCTTGCTGTGTATGCTGAGTATACTGTGTGATTGTATACCGACTAGGGCCGAAACCGTGCCAAGAAAACGGGGAAAATAAAGTGGTCGCCATGACATGCCGCAACAAGTTTCAAGATCATCTTCCACACTAGGTTTTTATATGCATAGAGCCAGAAACTGACTGGGCCAAAACCATTTCTACATGATGGTGAGAATAAAGTGTTGAAATGAAACTTGGAAGCGCAACTGCCAATTGGATTGCAAGGATCTCATGTGTGGGGAGTGTGAGCTAGCCTTCTCAGTGCAGAGGACATCAACTGGCTTGATTGAAAAAACTTCCAACACTGCGCATGCGCAAGTCACATGTGAAAGGCATCTTGTGTACAAATCACATGATCATGTGTACAATGCACACGTCATGTCTTGAAATTTTCTCTGCAGGTGAATGGTTTCTAATGACAGCTCTTTCAATCTTGTCTGCAACCTTGACATACGCAGGGAATCTGTCACAGCTGCATTAGCACGAGCTGACAGCTTGCCAGCTTTCAGCTGTGACAGCCACAGTGTATGCAGCAGGCCAGCCTTGTCTGTCTCTGTGGACAAGTCAACTCCAGGACAAGCCTCATAGTTGACAAGCTGTGCAGGACAGCATTGCATTGCATATGCTGAGACATCAGTATCACAAGCACGGTCATCCAAGCCGCCCATGTGCTGATTGCTGTGCAGATCACCATGGATGTCAACTACTGCAGCAATAGTTGTTGCCTCAGCTGCAGCCTTTCTCCCTCTGCGGCCTGCCTTTTGCTGCTCAACAGCACCAGGCAACTGCCTGTTGGCTGAGTCATCCTTATCCCTGACTGAACTGCCTTGTGGTGTCTGCCCTCTCCCTGCCAATGACTCACCACCCTGTATGCATGCAAGCTTTGGGCTCAGCATACTTGCTGTCAGCAATGCCGTCTCCCACATGGTACCCCCCACCTGATACATCTCAGTGATAAGACATTCTCAACACAGACGAGTGCTGCAGAGGCTGAGAGGCCAACTTGCCTGCTGATGCCCTGATGTTTCTGCTGCACGCTGCCCATCAGGAACCCTTGCTGCCCTTTGAGCCCTTCGAGCATAGTCAGCTTCACTGGCAGCTTGCACAGCCCGACTGGCAGCTTGCACAGCTGGGTGGTGATCCGATACCAGCCTGATGCGCAACGTGGGGCCATGAGCTGTTGAGCCACTTGCGGCTAGCTCCAGCCAGATCTTGTCCATGGCCTGTGCCTTGAAGGTCACTTGCCCTGAGGCTACATTTACTATGCTAGCACAGTTGTCCCCTGTCAAGTAGCAAGCAGAGACTCAGACCCTTACAGAGCTTGACAACCACCTATATAACAGCCTCTTGATCGAATGACCCTATGTTGTGTGTTGCATAACCACCTATCTAACAATGTAGGTTGTCCTGAGAGCATGCTTGTGTCCTCAGGCATGCTTGGTGTTGTGAGCATGCATGTGCTCACAGACTGTGCAGGAACAGGCTTGGTAAGTAGGCTGCAAATGCAGGAAATGGCCGCCAGTGCAAGTTTTCTGGCTCTGTAACAGCAAGCCCTGAAAGCAGTGACCTGGCTGCTGTGTGTTGGTCGCAAAACTGCATGAGAGCCTCTGCTGAGCATACACACAAGATGGATGTCAGCCCAGACAGTGTGCCGTGAACACGCGATACCTGTCTCCAAACGGTACTGACGCCGTTCACTGACAGCAAAGGCATCATCTGTGTTCTGACCAGGGGCTGTGAGGGGCAGCCTCACCAGGCCTGCCCTGTCTGTCAGGTGCACAGAGCCCTTCATGTGGAACTTGGGCACAAACACCAGCAGACTGGTCGGCCTCACACCATACACCACTGCTGTCTCAATGTGCGGCTCACTGCAATCAAGCACAGCAATTTTTAAATGGGTTGTGTGTTGCAATCAAGCAGCATAGTTCGTGAATGCACAACTTGCTGAGATCAAGAGGACGTAAGAACAGATGACTGCCTGGATCATGTGTAACATAAGACACATGCAGGAGGGGCACCTGCCTCAAAGCCCCTGGCTGGTTTATGTGGAGCTTAGGTTGGTGGAGAGCTGGACTAGGCATTGCTTGTATGGTTCACGCGCCATGCATTGGTGACATACACTGTGGTGTGAGCCACAGCAATGAAGAAACCTCTGAGGATATGCAACGGCAAAAGCTGTCGTAAGCATCTGCAAGATGTCTGAAAGATTTAAAGTAGCCACAATGCATTTCACATGCATGCGTCATGTGTGCAACCGATCACATCACAGTCATGCTGTTGATGTGCAACTCACCTGTGAAGCAGCAACAATAGGTACAAATCTGAGCACTCCTTCTGCGCTCGTTTGGATGCCCTATGCCTCTCATTCATGATCCCAGCTGCACTCGCCAGCTCAGCATGACTCATGACAGGCTTCGCCCTGGCAGATTCAGAACCCTGGAGGCTGAGCTGCATGGCCTGATCAGGTTCTGACTGTACAGCGTGTAACAGCTGACGGTGTACGACTATGTCAGCATAACGCCTGATAGGTGATGTGAAATGGGTGTACTCTTCCAAAGCCAACCCAAAGTGCGACATACCCCCTCCCCCTGGCCTTATGTCCCCTGCAACACCACATAGCACACAGACATCAGCATCGTCGTGTCTACATTCTGCTTCACCAGTTATGGGCTAGGATGGGTATGCCGGGTTACTGGGAAGTTTGGCATTGACTATGTTTGACCAAGCATGCCCCACGATCAACACAATGTCAAGGCATGGATTTGAACTTCAAGGCGCAGGCGCACCCCATGCTTGAGCTGATGCACACATAACAAGTATGAAGTGAAGATTTAGACTCCCCTTACTGCAGCATGTAACAATCACAGCAAACGCAGCTTCAAGTACACAAAAGTACCACACAGCTGAAGATAGCCCATGCCCATGCATCAACTGCAAGACAGGCCTGGTCTGATCACAGTCCACAGCTGACCTGTGGAGCAGTACTCAGCCTCTGACATTGCTCTTGTGGCCAGGGACTTGATCAAGGAAGCTGCCTGAGGAGAAGCCAAGCAGGCAGCTTCCAGAGAAGTTGCCAGCGCCCTATTGGATGACACATTCAGGGTTACACCAGCAGCCTCGCACAGCTCCCTGACCTGCACATGCATCAACAGATGACATGCAGGTCAAACTAGGCAATTGTCATCTGCAACATGCAGCGTCTAGGGAATGGCATGCATGGGCAGCAACACAGATAGATCATGGTCATGAACAGACAAATCGCAACAAGGACACTCAATCAAGCATCTTGACCACGCATACATAAGATATGCAGGCCAGGCAAAGCTACAAGAGCAAGATGGCTGAAGAAGAGACCCAGAAGATCAGAAAGAAGCAGCAATGGAATGATGGCTACCTGTTCAAAGCCCTCAGGGCGAGGAGGGGCATGGCGTCTCAGCAGGGCAGCTCCAGGAAAGGCTCCAGCAATGCGATGAGCCACCGCTGCATTAGCAAAGATCATCATATCAGCCACCACTGCCATCATGGGCAGGGGGGTCTTCCCCTCCACCTTTTTTGGACGCCCATCTGACCCTGCCTGAAAGCTCAACTCGCCGCCCTCTAACTCAAGCGCACCATTCTGCATTAAGGAAACAGTGAAGACGTGAGAACAGACACACAATTGAAGAAAATCAGGACCATGGAGCTGCCATCAACTGAAACTTTTACAGTGTGCGTGTGCCTTTTTTTGGTGTGCAACAGAGCATGGATGATGCGAAGCTAGTAGGTTCAACAGCAGCACTTGACAACGGATGAGATTGTGGTACCCAAAGTACAAAACATCCTTATGATGCGTGTCTGTATGTTGCATTCAGCAAATGGAGCAGGGCGTGCTGCTGAACTCACTGAATACAGACTTCAATGCATTCACAGCTCAATGGCTGAGCTAATGAACAATGCAGCATTGTGTATTAGCTCAGCCAAGAGATGATGCGCGAAGCAATACCAACTCCTGCTGATGTTGAAAGTGTTGAGGCCGAGTTGGCTTAGACTGAGCAGCTCTTGGGGGCGCATAAATCCCACTACCTTCTGAGGAATGCCTGTTACAGATTGGAACAGTGACCTCAGAATTGCCTTGAGAGCACTCAATTTGTTTCTGCTTAATGGAGATTATCTGAAGTCTCATTTGCTTACCTCGACTCTTGCTGCTCTCAGCTTGTTGGTCAGCTTGTCCAACATTTGCAGCCTGCTTCTCAGCTCAGCATGGTCCCTGGGATCAACCGCCATGTCCCTGGGACCTGTCGTTGGAGATTTGCCATCCAGCAGATCTTGAGCTTGTTGGTATGTCAGCTGATACCGTGACCTGTGATGCATTGAGTCTGTAAAAACATGATCTCGGCTCACAAGCTGTGCAGCTGATCCAGGATGGAAACCCAAGATGCACAAACTGTGACATACCCTGGAGCACCATTCAACAAACTGGTGCTATTGTGCTATTGCTCACCTGCTGTTGTCAAGGCAGAAAAGCTTTCCAGTGTCTGCTCGGCTTTTGGTCAACAAAAGCTATGCCTTCACAACAGCAGACGTGAACAGACAGGTACCATGCACGTGATACACTATACATACCTAGCCAGAGTTGCGCACAGGAGCGGTGCTTGTATTACTTGTGAACTCACAATGCAGTTGCAGACAGCAACAGATGCTGCAGATGCAGATGGCATGTTGCTTGGAAAAGTCATGCTTTGTCAGAGGGCACGGCGTGCAGTGTAGTGTCAGCTGTCCAATGTTCTTTTGAGACCTACATCATTTGATACAAATACTGCAGCATATAAGGCACTGATAGACGCTGCAACCGCGCGCCTGATCACTCTGCGTCCAAACCAGATTGACTCCACACTCAGAATAGCATTCAGAGTCCACAGAACACTGACAGCCGCGCACCTGATCACACTGCGCCCAAACCAGATTGACTCCACACTTAGATCAGCGTTGAGAGTCCACAGAACACTGACAGCACAGCGGTCCACTCCTGCCCTTAGGGAGCAGAGATGCTCACTAAGCAGCGAGGGCAGCATGTCCAGTCTCCTGTCTTGGAGGTACACTGTTGTGCCCCTGGCATAGGCTTCACCGTCTAGAAAACCTGCCTGCATTCACCACTGCTGCAACATCACAGCCTTGACCATGAGCACATCATAACAGCTCAATAAATCAATGTTTGCATCAAAAACCCTGCCTGCATTCACTACTGCTGCAATGTCATGGCCAAGACCATGAGCACATCATAACACCTCAATAAAGTAACACGTACATCTGAACACTCTGCATTGCAGAGAGTGACTTAAAAGTGATTCACATTTACTACCTTTAGTTGTTTGCTACTTTTGAATGTTTCTACTGTTGGAGACGGTGAGGTGTCTGCCAATGTGACTGTGGGTTTACATCTGAGCCAGGGTGTAATTTGCAACTTGCTGTGTCATGGTAATAGGAGCGTTCACCAATTCATATCCTGCTCACATTCATCACAGTATGTGATTTTTCACACGGCAAGCGCCAGAGCAACAACTTGACAAGATTTTGTCAACAGAGCAACAAGCGCTATATTTTGCAAATGCACTGCACGTCATGAGACAACAGAAAAAGCGCTTCACCTTCTTGACAAAGTAGCTGACGTCTGCAATGTGTACTCCAACCTCAATCTGGCCAGTCGGCAGCTGCCTGGCACTCAGGGCATCATCAACATCAGTGCAGCCTGAAGCACGGAGTGCATATTGGGACAATCTCAACAGTTGCTCCGAGTGATTGGCAATGACACTCGAACTGCCATGTAGAGCGCCACTTAGCATGCAAGTCATGACTGAAGTTGTCGGGAAAGTGCATCTGGAATACTTGCAGAGACTGACATTGACGTCTGAATCTGTCCAGCAACTGCCATGTCATGCCACAGCATGCATGCCATGACTGCAATTGCCGTGTAGAGCACCATGCAACATACATGTCATGAGTGAAATTGCCGTGTATAGCGGCTAACAGCATGCTGGTTATGTCAAAAAAGGTTGTGTAGTCACTGAATAGTTGCCGTGTAGAGTGCCTGACAGCATGTATGTGCTGCTTGTGTGCTGCTCAGCAACACAGCAGCTGCAACAGTGCCCCACATGGCATGCAAATCCACAGCCATGAGCAGCAGCCATGAGCAGCAGCCATGAGCAGACCCAAGGCCGCCCAAAAGCGCAGCCTCAAGCCAGCACCTTGCTGATCTAAGCATAGCAAACCTGGCATA
>JAABUK010006949.1_pt1 | contig 16584 bp, 16 predicted proteins | sample 5559141 | NCBI WGS metagenome assembly JAABUK01 (sample SAMN10711869, study PRJNA513367) | rock metagenome | isolation source: Antarctica rocks | place: Antarctica: Victoria Land, Pudding Butte nord | collected 2016-01-03
TCAACAAGTCATTGAAAGTCTCATGTATGCTGCAATTCACACTTGACTCGACATCATCTTTGCTCTCAATTGACTAAGTCAATATCTCAGTGATTCTGCAGAACATCATGAACACGTCTTAAAGAAGTTGATGTGATACATTTGTTTCATCATTGATCTAAGCATCACGTACGAAGTCAGTGAGAGCATGAAGTTAGTAGAATACTCTGACTCAGACTACGTTTCAGACAGACTAGATTGCAAGTCAATTCTCGTTTACATCTACATGCTTAATGAAGAATCAGTCTTCTGAATGAGTTGAAAGTAAAAGTTCGTTGTCACATTGATCATTGAAACAGAGTACATGACTTTATCAATCTGCATCAAGAAGAGTCTATGAATCAGTCAAGTGCTTAAGAACATGAATCTGACAAAGTACTTAAGCATCAATCACAGTCATGTTGATATTCTTGAGAAGATTACTCATCAATCTGTCTCACTCATGCAATTCAAAGAAGATAATCAAACGACTTTTATGCTGATTAAGAATGCTCATATTTACGAATGATTGAAGCACATCAACATTGCTTATCATCACATTTGAAATCTGCACAAGAAGAATCAGATCTCAGTAAACTTCATCTTTAGTTAAGATATGATAACAGACGAATTGATCAAGTCACTATCTTGACAGAACTTCAAAAGATTCATTGAACAACTGAGATTGAAAAGCAGTGAAAGTTGAGAAACTTGCAAGCATTGAGTGAAAGTGTTGAGAAGTGTGATGACAGACTCATTTCTAGCAGCTCTTCATAAACTAGCGTCAAAAGAAAGATTGCACGTTGCAACTCAGTCACGTTAGCAGTATATAAATAGAGCAGTCTACGACTTCTCTCTACAATCTGCATAGATTTCATCATATGTAATACTGTTCACTTTATTCTTTCAATAATAAATGTAATTTAAAGAAGCTTTTGTGAATTTTCTGATAAACAAATGAATACAATATTCAAAAAATTTCTTGCGAATAAAAAGTGATATAAATTCAAAGAATTTCTTGCAAATTTCTGAATAAACGAAGTAGATTATTTCGTATCATCTACACATTGATAGCAGAGTAGTTGATTAGCATTTATCTACTGTTAGAAATCGACATAGAGTGAGTCATATGAGTATCATTTAACTAATAAATAAATGCTAAGAAAGAAAAGTATCTACAGAAAAGAACTCAATTCTTTATATGTATGTTTCTCAGCTTTGTGCTAGGCTTGAAAGAATTGACGTCTTACACATATGATGCAGAGTCTCAATGACATCACTACTAGCTTGAATGCTCACTAGACTCAATTAGAATGAAATTCAAATCAGAGTTAGAAAGAATAGATGAAGACTAGAATCATAACATAAATGATTGAGTTTGATTATTCTTTAAAAACATAAAGATAACTAAATCATGTAAAGATTTGAAAGATAAACAGCTAGAACTTTATCAAATCACTGTCAAAGTTGAAATCTTCTATCATCTTCATTTATTGATAAGCATGAAGCAGCTGCATTCAATGTTCAGCTCAAAGCTATTATGTTCTTATTCTTAAGACTCATTATCATTATTAGAACAGCATTTGAAATCTTCTAAATCATTGACAATTGAAAATGATAATCATTGAAAGATAGATGACATTTTGAACTTTAAATGCTATTGAAATCGAATACAATACAAGATCAAATGAACAAAACTAGATCAAAACAACGAATGATACTATGTCAATAAAGAAGAATTCAAGAGCTCAAAAGAAGTTCTAGTTGAATTTCATAAGTTTTATTCAGACAAGTCACACTAAATTGAAAAATAGTGAAAATTTGTGTTTCATTTGTTTCATTTATTTCATTCATGCAAACATGAATTTTCAAAGAGAAGAGTAATGTTATGAATGTGTCAAAGATCAAACTTTAATCAATTCACAATGAACACTAGCGAGTTCACTGCATATTAATTAGAGCTAGTCAACAATTTAGTCAAAAGCTGATTTAAATTTGACTTAGATTTAACTCAGATATGACTCAACATCTTTTTTCTTCTTTAACATCTTTTAATCAGCTTCTATTATCTTCTAGACAAACACACTTCTTTGTGTTACGAGTAGTTAACAGATGTTTATGATAAACACATTTCTTTGTGTCATAAACATTTTTCAAATAAACATCTTTCTTGTGTTTCAACATGTTCTCTTTGAAACTAGCGTTGAATCTGAGTAACTACTATATAGAGCGTGTTCTTCTTGTCTTTTGTATTTTCTTTCTTTTGTATTCTTAAAGTCTTAGTTATAACTATCTTTATAAATTAAACATTCTAGTCACGCACGCACTTTGATTAGTTTCTAAACATGATTTCAACAGATCTGAGTTAACTCTAAAACTTTGTGACTTTGTCAAGACATCATTTAAATCACGTCATATTTTCAACTTAATATATCATGAATTATGTCATGTTCAATTTGACAATGCTTAACAAACTCTTTATAGTTGATCAATTTTCTTGAGTTATCAAGAGCTTTTTAATAATTAGCTTTAACATAATATATATTCATTTTGTATCTGCTTAGAATATCACATTGTCATATCATTCTTATAAATCTCATTTATTCATTTAGTAAACTTGATCATTATAGTTTTAATTATTTCAAACTTTTCTTAAAAGTGATGATTCAATATTCAAGCATGATAATAGTAATACAATTGCAACAAAGTTGCAATGATGATGTTTTAATCTTGCAAAACATCATATCAGAAAATGAACATCATTGTCATGATGAATTAACACATAGAAGTTAAATCAAAGACTAAAGTCAAAGACTGAGCTGAAAATCAGATCTGAGTTAGCTTTGAGACTCTGTGACTTTATCAAGACATCATTTAAATCACATCATATCTTCAACTTAATATATTATAAATTATGTTATGTTCAACTTGACAATGCTTAACAAACTTTTTATAGTTGATTGATTTTCTTAAGTTATCAAGAGCTTCTTAATAATTAACTTTGTCATAATATATATTCATTCTATGTTTGCTTAGAATATTACATTGTCATATCACTTTTATAAATTTCATTTATTCATTTAATAAACTCAATCATCATAATAAATTTGAAAGATGATAAATGCATTGATTAAATTAAATGATATGATCATATATTTGAAGTGATCATAATGAATATGAAACATCATCTTTCACTTATCTTCATATTAAATTCTGAAATAATGATAAATGTTTTTCAGATTTAATTTAATGAACTGCTTGATTTTATTGAATTTATTTAAAGTTTTATTAATTAAAGACAATGAGTTGATAACAAGATTCATCTGTACATGATGTTAATTATGAATCTTTTGATTCTATTCTGTTTTGAATAGAAATCAGAAGAGTCAAGAAATCTCAATTCGACGCAGTTTAAACAATGTTAGAACGTTACGTGATCAGAAAAGTCATCATGCAGAGTTTTCACTCATGCAACAACACTTCTTTCTAACAATCACAATTAATTTACAAAGAGAATTAATGACATGTTGATGTCAATAAAAGATGAGAAGATACTACTAGTAAAATAGTTGATTCAGATGAAGAGTTTAAAAGTCATGATTACAAGTGATTAAAGAATTTGCAACTCGTTGACTGCATTGATATTAAAACATCTTCATTACATCAACAGTGCTGTTGAGTAATTGATGAAAAGATATCAAATAGAATAAATAAATCAGATAATGAGTCTTGAGTTTGTAACTACATGTGCTTGAAGAAGTAGTGACTTGTTGATCATGCTGATATATTGAAGAAACTTAAACTCATCTTCTTTACTTGACATCAAGTCATACATTTATCTACGTGAAAAACTGAGAGTGCATAAGAGTGATCAGAATGCATCTCTACTATCAATCAGCTAAGCATTGAATGATTACAATCGCACATTTATACTAACAATCTATTCAACATCTACATGACATAAGTCAAATCAAGAGAAGAAAAAAGTTATTCAATACAATCACATTCTATCTTCTCATCATGCATGTTTCTCTTTCATCACACATTTCTCTGCTCAATGAATAACAATCATTGAGTAAGAGAACGCAGTTCTGCGTTACAATCACAAGCATCATAAATGCAAAGAAACATCTTTCATCTTCAAATTGAAAATTGAATCGAAACATCATTGTATAAAATATCATCAATGAAGAGCAGAACAAAGATGATGCATTACAATAAACAGCACAAACATTCATAAGAGTTTACTTAAGCATCACATGCTGAATAAAAGCTATAGATTCATTATTGATAACACAGTGTCAATTTTATTGTTTCAACGATGTGAAGTTGTTGTGTAGTGAATGAGCGATTTTCTTTTTCAGAAAGTTTTGTTCATTCAATATATATAGCATAGTTTCTCTCATGAGTTGAGTCTAAATCAATGTCACAAGAATGTATGAATTCAAATTAAATTAAATTAAATTAAAGACAATGAATGATGATTCTTCATAGTAATCTTATTCAGATCTTAATAATTCATGTATAAATGAAGATTATCATTTTTTTTGAAAATGAATAGAATAAATGCATCAATTGAGCTGATAAAATGCTTAATTCATTCTTTTGCTAAAACATCATTTAAATACTGTCTCAAAGTCACTAACTTTATGTTCAACAAATTATACAATGATTTATATGATGATTTTGCAGTGATTTCAATTGCATGATCATGATTTTCATGCAAAGACAATTTGTTGATACTTTTTATCAAGAATACATTTTCATACTCTTTTAATTCAATGAGTAAAGTCTGTATTTTAAATGCATTTGTAATATGACTTATCATGTTATTCATTATTTTCACTTAATATTTAATAATTAATTCTTCAATGATGTTGATCATGATAAAAGCATACACATAAATTGATTATGTCAAGTCGAGTACTTGATTCAAAAAGTGTTGAGTTGAGTTGAGAAGTTGAATTCAAGAACTTGAGTTGAATTGAGAAGCTTGATTCGATAACTCGATTCAAAAACTCAACTCAACTCAACAAGATATTAGATAAATGTAAATAACTTGATTAAACAGTCTTCATGATCTTCTTCATGACTTTCTACTATGTTTTCTCGTCATGACTCTCTATCAAAGTCAAATGATCTTCATGTTTTTCTTCATGTTTTTCATCATGACTTTCTTCATGTTTCTCTTCATATTTCTCTTCATGTTTCTCTTCATGTTTCTCTTCATGTTTCTCTTCATGTTTTTCTTCATGTTTCTCTTTATGACTCTCTATCAAATGATCTTCATGTTTCTTTTTATGACTCTCTATCAAATGATTTTCATGTTTTTCTTCATGTTTTTCCTTCATGTTTCTCTTTATGTTTCTCGTCATGACTCTCTATCAAATAATCTTCATGTTTCTCTTTATGACTTTCTATCAAACAATCTTCATGTTCTTCTTCATGACTCTCTATCAAAAGATAATGCAAAAAGATAATGCAAAAGTCAAAAACCGGAAAATTTTCTATATTTAGTTCTCTTGACGTCAAGCTTGAGTTCTTGATGAGTTGAATTGCGTCACATTAAGTTGAAAATATGAGCAATTCGACTTGAGTTGAGTTGAAAATGTGAGTAACTCGACTCAATCTCAATTCAAGTTCAAAATGTTAACTTGAAACTCAACTTGATAATCAGTTTACATACACAGTAAACTTCTTTTGTAAAATTTTCATAAACTCTTGTGCAATAAATAACTTAAATGCATGCTCATTCATGTTAAAACATTATGTTCTTATAATCATGTTTATTTAAATATGCTTAAATTGCATATTCAACATACTTAAGATCAAGAAAGATTCTTTCTTGTTAATAGCATAGAAGATACTTATATCTTTCTTTTTTATGTTTCAGCTGTTTATAAGTTGATAATGCATCTTATAAACATCATAGCAATAAACATTCTGATCATTCATTCAGATAAATCTTGAAAGATTAACGTTCAACAATGACATACTTTGCTTGATGATGAAACGTTAATATTTATGTAAATCTTCATTTCTATCTTTTGATCTTTCTGAATTACATGCTCTTTATATATAGAAATCTTTACGAAAATAACTTTTTATTTTTCTCTTGATGATTTGAAGTATTCATCAAAAGCTTATCTTTTCTCAAAATTTTAAAATGACTTATATGTAATATTGAATCAATAAATACTCAATTTACATCAAATTCTTTTGATTTATTCTTAATCTTTTTGTTTTTACAATTAATAACGTAGTGATTTTTTCAATTGCATGTTCAGCATGTTATATTAAACAAATCTTTGTTATAACATGATGAATTGTATGAACTTGACTTCAACAATGAGTCAAGTTTGATTAATCAATGAAATTTCTTTTGTTTTAAATGAGTCTTTTTATTAATTTTATCTTGATCATGCAAGTCTTTGTTTTGAAATCATTTCAATGACAAGACATACTTCTTTTGCAAGTTGATTTTCAATTGAGTGACAAGATTAATTAATACATTTCATGTAATAAAAATCAACTGCACATTAGTAATGATCATGTGCAGCTCAAATCTCAATTTGATGAATAAATGAGCTTACTTATGCTCATTATTATACAATGAAAGTTGATGTTTCAGAGTGTTTAAATAAACTGCAAACATTCATATCATCTGATTCAAGTGTTGCAATGCATTTGCATATTGCTGAGTCATGTTTATGCTTCAATTCATTAAGTCTTCAATTAAATTAAAAAGAAAATTAATAAAATTAAATCACATTTGTTGAATTGCAAACATAGTCTCTTCATAATTGAATCAAAGCTTCTTTGATTCATTTTTGAGACAAATCATGCAGTATAAAATCTTTTTCTCATTATTTTCAAAATATTAAGAAATATTTTAAAATGAGATTTCAACATTGTGAATTCACTCTTTATGTTTTCTTATGATTTTGTCATGATACTTCTTCAAGAGCATTGAGAATCTTCACTTCTGCAAAATAATCTCATGATGACTTCATTTCACTTTCATTGACACTATGAAAATGATGATGCATAAATCATTTGAGTTTTCAATGAAGACTTGAATGAAAGTTGAATAACTTTTCTTCATCATTTTAATGACTTGCAGAGTCTTAATCTCTGATTAAATAACTGTTAACTTTTATTTCTTTTGCAGTTCATTATGTTAAAGCATTACTCAAGTCAGCTGTTCATTAATATCAAAAGAAAGTTCATTTTCTGCTTTTTCACTTTCTGATTTCATTATGCAACATTTATTTTCTGATATGATGTTTTATAATATTAAAACATTGTCATTGCAACTTTGTTATAATTATATTACTATTATCATGCTTTAATATTGAATCATCATTTTTAAAAAGAGTTTGAAATAATTAAAACTATGATAATTGAGTTTACTAAATGAATAAATAAAGTTTATAAGAGTGATATGATAATGTAATATTCTAAGCAGACATAAAATGAATATATATTATGATAAAGTTAATTATTAAGAAGTTCTCAATAACTTAAGAAAACAGATTGACTATAAAGAGTTTATCAAGCATTGTTAAGTTGAATATGACATAATTCATAACATATTAAGTTGAAAATATAACGTGATTTAAATGATGTTTTGACAAAGTCACAGAGTTTCAAAGTTAACTCAAATCTGATTTTTGACTTAATCTTTGACTTTAGTCTTTTTTTTTTTTAATTCTTACTTGATTCAACACTCATTATGAGTCTATGCAAGATTTTATATACTGTAGCGAATGCTGCGCTAGCGCAGCGTTCTTTTTGCATCAAAAATCGCTTCTTTCTGCGCTTTATACTATAACTGTTCTCAATGCAAGAACTTTATAAGTCTGTTTCTTCTTTATTTTCTTTCTCTTTCATTTGATTCTTTGATGACGTCACAGCTTGAAATTGATTTAGTATGCTCGTTGAGAGTATCATTCAAATGATCATTGTCGCTGCGCTCATGATTTCTAAAAGCTTTCTCAAGTTCATGATGTTCTCTTTACATTGCATCATCTTTCATTCTATCTTTCATTTAAAACATGTTAATAGAACGTGCTTGATCAACATTTGATCTTTGTTGCATTTGCATGTCATTGTAGCAACATCAAGTACTCATCTTTCATGTAGAAATTGATTGAAGTCAATTTTTCTCATGCGTAGCTGCGTCAATAATATGCTGTAAGACTTCGCATGACTCTTGTGCAATTGCAGATGTCGATGTATCATCTTTGATGTCAGATATTGAAAATGAGCTGCGTTAAATCTCTCTTTTCAGACTATTCTTCATGTTTGTCTGATCTGTTTCTGTATGAGTATCAGTCTTGTTATCACTTTAGTGCGCTGATGCTCAGTCAGCAATAAAGACAAATCATGTACATTGTCAATCATCTTGTTCATTGCTTTATTTTCAAGTACTTCTGCATGTTTCATCACTTAATGTAACTTCAGCATGACTTCTTAAGATTAAATGCTCTTATGTGCAATCTGAACTTGTTGCAGACGTGTCTGATTTTTTGTTGATATCATAGCTTTCACTGTTTTCAAAGAAGTCTGATTATCACTGTATACTTTGTATATCTTTTTATGACACTCTTGATTCGCTGTTGCTACGTCTGCAAGATGTTTCATCTTCGCGACTAACTCTTTCAGCTCATCATGATGAGTGATGATTAAAGTCGATTTTCTCAGTCTCTTATTTAACTCTCAGTTCATTTTCATTGTGATCACTATAACATCATCTTTGCTGTTGCTATCATTCAAGTAAACTCTTTGCTTCAATGCAAATGTGTTGAGATTGTATTGTCTTATTGACATTTTCTTGTTTGCAACTATAACTATCTTTGATAACTTTGATCAGAGAATCACTGTATAAAGATGACTTCGATTCATCTTCATCTGTTCAAGTGTTTCTTTCATTCACTTTTGCTTCAGCTGTAAAGATGTTTTATGCAACTTTGATTTTCAATCTCTTTTGAGTGTTAAGTTGTTACGAATTCGATGCATTGTTGTCTTGATAACTTCGCTTGATTTTCAAGAGTTCATGTTTGTTATTGATCTTTATATCAGCTTTTGTAAGTGAATATCTATTGACATCATGTTTGTTTTCATTTGTAAAGTCTCTGTTAATGTTGCATGATAAATGTTGATGATTTGTCGCAATGCTCTTTCTTGCACTGATTTCAGCTTGATGTTCAGACTCTTTTGATGATCTTTCATTCTCTGTGATGTATATCATATGATGACTTCATGACTAAGCAGAGAACGCGTCATCGCGAAGTATATTTGCTTATTCATCATCATTGATGAATCTTAAGTAAACTCAATGATTGTTTGCATGATCTTTTGTTTAATCACTAGTTTTGCTTCAATATGATGCATGTGAGTCACTCATTTCAGCTTGAAATTCAGTTGAACTCTCAAGATTCTGATATTTGATTTTAAGTTGATCTGATGTTTCATTAACTCTACATCAACTTTCATATTGAATCATTTAAAAGTTCTTATAAAGTGAATCAGCTCATGTTTTGTCATCAAGAATTTGATGTCATGCATTTTTGATCACTGTTTGCATCTATCATAGATTTCGCTAAGAACTTTGCAGTTGCATTTCATAAACTCTTTGTATATCAAGATATTGACATCATTCATGAAGTTTGTAAAGCTAGTTCTCAGCTTGATATCATTACATGCTTTTAACAAGTTTGCATTGTAAAACAAATATAATATCAATGATAGTGAAGAATTTTATGATATGTTAATGTTCACGCTGCATTTCATCATCATGTAGTCATCAATTGTGATTGTGATACATCGATCTTTTAAAAAGTTCTTCACAAACTCAGAAAGCAGTCTAGAAACTTTTCTCTTCTTCATGTCATGTAAGAGTTTGCTGTGCATCACATTGTCAAATGCATTCTTCTCATTTAAACTCAGCAGTGAAACTACTCTTCTTCTTATGTCACTTTACACAGTATGTATCTTTTCTATAATTAGTTACAAAGTTGTATCTGTTGATCTGTGCTTGCAAGCTTTCATCTGAGTGTTTAATATTAAGTTGCAAGCTTTTATAACATTTTGCAAACATTTAAATACAATGAACTTCAGTATTTTGCTCAACATGTTGAGTAATGCAATTGATTTATATATCTTTGCATTAAAGTAGTTCTTCTTATCTGACTTTCACATCATTATTATGATTGCGCTTTTAAACTGAGTTGACTGTATTTTCTTCTGCAAACATCTTTCAAAAAGAAAGCGTATTTATTCTGATGCATTGTTGATGAGTCTGCATATTACTTTATTTGTATATTCTGTATGTCTTGATGTCTTGTTGAGCATCATTTTGTAGATGACTTTCTTAATCTTGCAATGCATCAGCAAGATGTCATTCTCAATCGAGAATGAATATTTGAAGTCTTCTGTGTTTAGCATGAAAATCTCTGAAGATGATGAAAAGTGAATCTGAAACATCATCTTCATCTTATTCTGCGCTGTCATAGCGATGTTGAAGCACTCTGACTTGATCAGAAGAAAACTTGTCGTTTGAGTCAATGTATTTGTGATTGCATTTCTTGCTCATTTCGCAGTTTTGAACAGTTCTCTTGAGAATTGTTCAACGTTCTGCATGATTTCTCAATATTTACTGCGTTTCTGTTTTCTGATGATCTTGCTCTTTTTATCACATGCTTGAATATACTCTGCTTAATCATCAATGATTCAACAACTTCTTCTCATTTGTTACACACTCTTGATGATCTTTATACACTTCTTCGTTCATTCTGCTTTGATCATTTCATGTGATCTCGCTCAGAAAGTGAAAATCTCGATGATTTTCTTTAGTGCATTCAACAGTTGCTTGATGTATTCATTTATACATCAACGTTTCATCTTATGATTCAACAATGATTTCAACATTTGTTCTCTTAGAGTATTAATGAACTTCTCTTTATTTATTATCTTTCAGTTGCAACGCGATTTTCACGCTGACTCTTTACAGACTTTGAGATCTATAATTGTCTGTATTAACAGATAATCTGAGAAGTTTTTCATTTCTTTGTTAATTTTGCATTATATTAATTGATTCATAATATCATCTGTCGTGAAGATCAGATCTATTGTCATTTGAGATCTTTAATAATTTCTCGTAATCATGTTTTGAAATAGCATCAGCAATGCATTGACATTTGTGATCATTTCAATTAAATCATTTGACAATAAATGTTGTCTTGAGTAGAATGATTCTTCTCATGTGAAATGATGCAGATTGAAGTCTTTTACAAGAACGCATTCTCTCAACATGTGTAGCATCTTTTCAATGTCTGAAAGACTTTCTTTTTCATGAATAACTTCATGATCTCTGAGTGATGAATTGTATGCTTCGTGAATGTGTATAGCTTTCTGAGTCATCTGTGTATCATCTATTAATGTTTATAATGTAATCATGTCTACATCTTTGAAGTATCATGTTAAGTATCAGATGTTGCTGTCAATTCTTTTGTTTATGTAGAAACAGATTTTATTCTCATTATTCTTCAGCGTGAAGTCAACAATTGCTGAACAGTACGCTCTGAAATTCTCATTAAATCGTCAGAGTTCTTGAAGAATCAAAATGTTATAATTCTTTATCTTTTTCTCATGTAATAATGCTATCATCATCTTTTCTCTGAACTTGTGAACATTGTACTGTAATATTCAAAGCTTCTTTTGCTGAAACATTAAAGTTTACATTCAAAGTTGTTTGATGTTCTCTTGAGCATCTGCAATGTGCTTAATTCTCTTGTAAAATCTTTAAAAGAAGATTATATTGAAATTAACATAATTGATGTTAACTTTGATTCATTTGTTTTTGACTTCTTGACTAGATGATTCAGTATAGTGTTTTTGAATGTGATGATTGCATTGAGCAGATGACTTTCATTTGTTGAGCGTTTCTGTTTTCTCTTCAAGTCATTGTCTATCAACAATCTTAAATTGATAAATGTTTCTGTGAACATCTTTGACATCATCGCTTTGAGTTTTTTCTGTTCTTGTACGACGTGATATAAAGATTTATGTTTTATAACTCTCTTTATTCTCTCTTTTTTGACCTGTCGTTTATGACATTGAGAATCAAAAACTCTGTGTATATCTCAACACGTTTCACATTTTCACATGTCTCAAGTCTATTTATGAAAACAGTGCTTCAAGTGATGATTTAGCATGCAGTAAATGCATCTTTGCTTGTTTCTGCATTCATATGTTTTATGATTGTAGTCTTGACACTTTAAACACTGATGTGTTCTACAACTTGAATCATAGAACTGCGTGATTTTTATGTCAATCTCATGACATACTTTCTCGTCAATTAGCTTGTTCATCATCTCAGCGCTGACTACATTTATCATCAGTGAGATGTATCTTTTCTGTTCACTATTCTTTGTGAGTCACTCAACTTTCTCAATCATCATTTTCAAGTATATGTCTTTATTGATCTTGATGAGCGCTTTCGCTCTCTTCTTCTCTATGTCTTTAAACATTTCTTCAACTTTAATTTTATGTATCACTATTTCAAAACTGACTTCATGCAGACTTGCATTCAATGAAATCTCTTTGATTCAAAAATTGTTTTTCTTCAGTATTTTCTTGTTGTCTTTGATCTTAATTCAAAATATCAATAGATCTGATTATCTCTTCATAGTCTTTATATTCTTGCGCATCGATAACATCTTGTTGACATCAATTTCTCTTGCTCATCTCACTATGTTCTTTGTTGTTATCATCATGATTCTCTTGATCTTCTCTTTCTCTTTAACAAAGATTTTAATCTTGAATTTCTTACAATGATTTTGCATTGACGATGCAACGTCGACGCTGAGAACAAGATAACTTTCAAACAACATCATCAACTTCTCATTCACTTTCTTTGCTCAGTTGTTAACACATTTCTTCTTCTTTGCAAACTTTTTTTCAAGTCTGCTCATTATTTTTTTCAATCTCTTCAGCTGATTCTTCATACGTTGATTGACAGTCAACACAACGACGCGTTAACACGTCAGTTTTTCTATCATCTTTGTCAATCTTCTCATTTTTCTTCAAAGCACAAGTTCGTTGTTTCTACGTTCGTTGAACTCATAAAGTACTTGCAGCTTGTTCAATTTCTCATGTATATTCTTCGTCTTAATTGAATTTTTCTGCAAAGTAGCAATATTCATCTTTCGCTCACTTGCTGACATCACATCAATGATGCTCATCATCTGTCTCTGATGATCAGAATGAAGCGCAAGCATCATGTCAATGATGTTTTATTCTTTAAGTGAAATGTTTAATTTAATAAAGATTAACAAAGTAGTTAATTGTTGTAAAATATTAATAATATTAACTTTATTTGAAGATAAAGTCAACGACTTTAGTCTTTGATTTAATCTTTATGTGTCAATTCATCATGATAGAAATCATGAATATGCATTAACATTTATCAAGATAAACAAAGACATTAATTATTGAAATCAAGAATAAACTCACTTAGAAGAAAAAACAATTATCATGATGAATTAACATATAAAGATTAAATCAAAGACTAAAGTCAGAAATTGAGTTGAAAATCAGATCTGAGTTAACTTTGAGATTTTGTGACTTTATTAAAACATTATTTAAATCACGTCATATCTTCAACTTAATATATCATGAATTATGTTATGTTCAACTTAACAATGCTTAACAAACTCTTTATAGTTGATTAATTTTCTTAAGTTATTGAAAGCTTCTTAATAATTAACTTTATCATAATATATACTCATTTTGTGTCTGCTTAAAATATCACATTGTCATATTACTTTCATAAATTTCATTTATTCATTTAATAAACTTAATCATCACATATCATTGATGTTTAATGAATAAGTGAGCATAATGCGCAGTATAAATGCAAACATATTGCAGAAATTTTTCATATCATTGATTTTCTTTCTATTTTTTTTAAATTGATTGCATCAAGCTGAATCATTGAGTTCAAGTCAAGTTCTCAACTCATTAAGACTTAATTTAAGTCAGAATTTTGAAATTGAGTATTTAAGTTGAATGATGATGTTGATATTGAATATTTAAGTTGAGTCATGATATTAATATTGAGTATTGACTTGAATTTTTAATTCAACTCATTAAGATATGATTTATTACTACTAACTTGTTGAATGATAATGCAACAGAGTAATGCAATTGATTCAATTGCATCTTCATGATTCATAAAAATACTGATTACTATTAATAAAGATTTTTTCATGAGTATTAATCATGACTCATGAGAATACTGACTACTATTAATAAAGATTTTCTCATGAGTATTAATCATGATTCATGAAAATACTGATTACTATTAATAAAGATTTCTTCATGAGTATTAATTATGACTTATGAAAATATTAACTATCTTACTATTAATAAAAAGTTTTCAAGCCTAGTAATTGCAAGCATAAACTTTAATCAATTGCATTATTTTATTGCATTATCAATAATATCATGAATTCTGCTCAGAAAATCTCTATTAGTAGTAGTTAGTATTTTCATAAGTCATAAGTTCTGAAGATGTTGATCAATAGTATCATGAATTTTGCTCAAGAAACTTCTATCAATAGTTGAATTTTGAATTTTTAATTGTTTGATGAGTTGAATCTAGAACTTAAATTCTGACTCAACTTAAGATTGATATTAAGTTGAGTCATAAGAATTTTTTTTTTTTAATTCTTACTCAATTTAACACTCATTATTGTTACGAGCGTGCTCAGTCTTCTACTGAAATGCATGTTCTTTGAGCGAGTCTAGATTCTATTGAGTCTAGCGCTCATCTTTTCTCTGTACATATAGTCTTTGCATCTCATAGATCTCGCTCTTTAGCTTTGAATTCTCGTTTACCTGATTTACCCTTCGTTTACCTGTATTTCTATGACTTGCTTTAGACATGATTCTAACATTATTTAAAGCTTCGTACATATCACATGATAGTGATTCACTTTCTAGCTCTACGATCAAAAGCAGAAGCTCTGCAACGTGTTGCAGACGTGAATCAATCTCTCGATCAATCTTTTGACTGAGCTCATCATTGAACAGAACAAGCTTTATCAAATGCAATAAACATAAACAGAGAAAGCTTTATCAAATGCGATAGACGTGATCAGAACAAGCTCTGCTACATGCATGTAGTAGACATGAATCAATAGTGAGTCTGCTACAAAGACAGATAATGATTGATCTTGTTGTCAAGTCAATCACTCGATAGTTAGTTTGCTTGAACGACACTCAAAGTGAGTCTGCTACAATGACATGAACGAAACAAGTCTTGCTACATGCGTGTAGTAGGCAGAAATCACAATAGTGAGTCTGCTACAAGAGCAGATAACAATTGATCTTGTCATCAAGTCAGTCACTCGATAGTGAGTCTGCTTCAATGACAACTCACTGTTGAGATCGTGTTTAGAATCTAATCACACTGCAGCGAGATAGTGCGTAGCTGAATAGAATGTTTGATCAATAAAGGTAGCTATAACTAGAATATTAAGAATACAGAAGAAATCAAAGAGAGTTCTGAGCTGTATCTATAGTAGAGCAAAACAAAGAAGACGAAGCAGATTTGCTCAAGTATTGAAAGCGCTAGAATAGAGTATCGAGGCTGAGGTTTAACATGAGTCAAAATCTCTAGAACTTATTGACTAGAAAACTCTATTCAATCTCGACACATTCATAACATTATCTTCTTCTCTTTAAAAGTCATGTTTCTATGACTTGTAGTGTAGTTCATAGCATTGACGTAGAGTCTTGATGCCTGTCTTTCTATCAATCTTTCTATTGATTCAAATCAACTCATCAAATGTCTATTGTAGCAGACTCACTATGTGAAATAGAATGATCATTGAAGCAAACTTATTAGTCGACTTGCTCATTGAAGAGATTGACTATCGACTTGCTCTTGAAGCAGACTCACTAGTTGCATGTGAACGTGAAATAGATCGATTCACTGATAGATAGAGCGATGTGAGTAGATAAATCATCGCATTGACAACGTCTTTGTAGCAGACTCACTAGATTGATCTTGATTTGAATCGAGTCAAATCAAATTTGATGACACAGATTGTTTTAACTCGACTGATTCATGAGCTTGAGAGAAAAAGAGGTTGAACAGATTGTTTTCACTCGTCTGCTTCATGAGAATGAGTTAATTCTCAAGCAATTCACGAAGATTCTTTATCGTCAATTCTATTAATTGAGTGAACTGTGTCTACTTAATGAGCAATAGATTCTCTAGCAATTCAAACAGTCTTGTCGTTGATTCTATTGACTCTCTGATGTTGTTCTGTCTTTCGATTGCGTCGATCATCAGGTAAATGAATTTCTTTAAACTCGTTCTGCCTAGATGAGTATCTTAAATGAGTAATGAAATTGATATCATGTGATAAATGAATTCTTAATATAATGTTGAAATCGTGCCTAGAATCTAATCACACTGCAGCGAGATAGTGCGTAGCTGAATAGAATGTTTGATCAATAAAGATAGCTATAACTAGAATATTAAGAATACAG
>JAABUK010006950.1_pt1 | contig 16584 bp, 28 predicted proteins | sample 5559141 | NCBI WGS metagenome assembly JAABUK01 (sample SAMN10711869, study PRJNA513367) | rock metagenome | isolation source: Antarctica rocks | place: Antarctica: Victoria Land, Pudding Butte nord | collected 2016-01-03
ACTAGTCGTCACCACACTCTTCACCCCCTCCTCCCTCGCCGCGGCCTCAAGGACTCCCCTCGTCCCATTAACCGCCGGATCGAGATGTTCCTTCCCAAAGCTCTCCTCACCAAACGCCACAGGTGAGGCGGTATGTACCACCGCGTCGACGCCCTTCACCGCCTCGCTCCAGTCGGTTTTCGGGTCTTCTAGGGGACCGGTTACGATTAGGGTTAGTTGGCCGGACGTGGCGTATTGGGCGAGGGCGGGGGAGGAGGATACGCGTGTGATGGAGGTGGGGGTGCGGACGGTGCCGCGGACGGACCAGCCGCGGGTTAGGAAGGAAAGGGCTACGTGTGGGGCGAGCTGGGGCAGATCAGTATCATAAGGAGGTGGAGGGATCATGGAAGGGGAGGGGATGTACGAAGCCGGTGATTCCGGTGATGAGCACTGTAGGCATCTTTGACGGCGACGACAGGGATCAAGTGCAAGACAAAAGTCAGGTCAGGTGAATGCAAGGGGGATCCGGATGGCAAGACATGGAGAGAAAGTAACGCCCTTTGTAGTGCATCGAGCTGTGGAGGTGAAGTGGAGGTCGAGCGCCTGTCAAAGGGAAAAATGGAGAACGGCGGAAGTGGAGGCGAGACATTCGTCAATATCCTTGTCGAGTGATTGACTTTCTTGGCATGAATGGTTGGCTCGTAGCGTACACTCCGCATCGAGGTCCTGGTATAGAATCCCCCTTGTAAGGGGCCTTGTAAGGGGCCTTGTAAGGGGAACAAAACCAGAGGGAGATTGAACGGATAAGAAGTCTCCGAGACATGACCTCCACCTCCGCCCACCTCCACCTCCGCCTCCAGCTTCTCTCAAGACGGCACCTGCCTACTGGGTTGACAAGCACTGTCCACTAAGGTATCGATGCATGAGGATATCAAGACACGTCGCTCCATTCAATAAGGTAACCCCCCATCGCCTCCACCTCCCGGCTCATCCAGATCCCTATAACTCACTCTCCCTCGCTTCGCTCTCGGGTCCTCCCCACCCGCCGGCGGAGGAGGCAGCGGCATCGGAGGAGCGTCCGCGAACCCTCCGACCCTTTCCGCCAATCCTCTCCCCTGCCCGCCAGCCCCACCATTCCCAGTCATACCCATCAACATAGCCTGCTGCATCTGCATCATCATCATCATCTGTTGCTGCGCCAGGTTCATCCCAGGTTGACCATTGTTCATCGGGCCATTCCCAGAGTTGCCATTGAAGGACGGATTGAACATTGGCGCGCCCATCGGGTAGTTCTGCTGATGAGGAGGTAAGGATGGTTGGACTGGGGCGAGGATCCGGTCGTTCACTGCTGCGGGAGTGGTGGATGTAGGTTGGATATGTTGGGGGTCGAGGACGAAATTATTGAGCGTAGAAAACTGCTGGGGTCAGCTAGTCACCCAGATTCGCGAGGCTGTACTCACCTCTTCGATTTTGGCGTTGGTGATCTCTGGGTGCTTCACTGCGATATGCTTGATGACGAACTCCGGTGCTTTGAACAGCTTATTGCATTCTTTGCATCGATACTTGCTCGCCTCTTCTTGCTTGATCAGAGGTGCGCACAACTTCCTGGACTCCCTAGCAAGGCGTCAGCACCGCTCGTAGCTGGGCTTGTTCACTCACTCCTCGATGTCTCGTCCGCCGTACTCAACCACATCGACTTCACCTAGCAACGGCTTGATCTTCGTATCCAATACCTCCGCCCACTTCTCCTCCTGCGATTTCGGCGGGAACAGATTCCGACGTGGAGCCTGTGCCTCCTTGACCTCCGCTTTAGCCCCATCCTCCGCCTCGCGCATATCCGCGTCTTCCCTATCCTCATCACGCTTCTCCTCCCCGATCATCTCGCCGTTGCCTTCGGGAACCGGTTCGACCTCGGACTTGGCATCGGGGTGAGGTCGCATATGAGAGATGCATTTCCGGTGAAGCTCCTCGGCGAATGACATTGGGGCGACGCAGTAATAGCAAGTCGATAGCCCATGGCGAAGGTACGAGACCCACTGGTCAAGTGTGATTTTTGCCTGAGGGATCGAATCACGTCAGCAAAGCTCGCATTACTTGGAGAAACCCACCCGTCGAACCCGCTGCTCCTCGTTCAGCTCCTCCTCGTCCAATTCGTGCTTCGCCAAAATCCGCGCCGTTGTCTCTTCGATCATGACGCTGCCCCGTTCTCGCAATCCCGGCAGTTTTGGTTCAGAATCCTCTCCTTCGGGTTGCACCCCATCCTCGTCGTCCCCCAATAATTCCTCCTCCAGCTTCATTGCAAGTGCCTTGGCCTTTTCGCAGTCGAGGACAAGCCGGTCCAGGGAATTAGCGATCGGCTGAGTGACCCTGGTCTTGCCGACAATAGGTGTAGCATTGACGCCCATATGGAAAGTGAAGTTGTCGATCTGCTTTGATCAGCAATTTGTGTACTGGTGAACGGAGAGCATACCCTCTGCCCATCTAATTGGCGCACGACGGCTTCCACATCCTTGCCGGAGGCGAACTGCGCCCATGCTACGCGATGGAAGGACTTCTTCGTTGCAGGCTCGGTCAGAGCAAGGTATTCGAAGCCATCGGCCTGGCTGAATAGCTAGGTCAGGATTAACAAATAGCCATGAAGTGGCGTATGAATAGCTCACTCCCTCGAGTTCCTTCCTGCTCGCAGAAGGTGTGACTGTTTTCACGAATACCTGTCGATCTCTCGGCGCAATCTCAACCCGTAAAGGATCGTTCGCAACATGATCCTCGCCAAGCGCTCTATCCAGTCCCTCTGGCTCAGCCTTCTCGCTCTGCTGCTTCTCGCTCTTGTCTGCGAAATCTCAGCTAGAGAGAGATGTGTTGAGGGAGCGTACCAGTCAGGTCGAAGTTGACCTCGTCGTGCTCGCCAGCCCGTAGTGCATCAAGGTACCTTTCGGCTGTGGGCACTCGACCTTGTCGATTGATCCGACGACGCTGAGCAGTGAAAGTCGACAGGGCGGAGTACCGCTCTTGGAACCATGGCATTGCGCGGTGTGAGAGGTATAGCGCGAAGAGCTATTCCCTCAGCTCCTTACGGATCATTGGACTCACCTGGCGTGAGGTATACTCCTGTCTGTATCTCTCGTACCTCTTCCCCATGCCTACCCTCTCTCGTCCTATGCCATCTGCCGCACTACCGCTTTCGAGCTGCTCGCGGACCCGTCGCAACTCCTCCTCGTCGACTTTGGCGGTCTGAGGATGAGATGCGCGGAACCATTCTGCGAATTGGCGGAAGGTAAGGAGAGTGTCGACGGAGGCCGGATCTGGGAGGTTGTGCGACGGAGGAGGCGGAAAGCGGGGCGGTGAAGGTGAACGTAGACGTGGGCGATGGGAAGGAGGAATGGGAGAAGGGGAGCGCCGGCGCTTGGGGCGGTCTGCCTGGCGTCAGCATCCATGCGCGATTGCAAGAAGGATAAGCCAGTATATCCGGTACTGAGCGGCGCGAAGCAAATCCCGGTCGGAATGCCAGCCAACCCACCATAGTTATCTTCATAAGAATGCATATGAGGCGGCGGCGCCCTCCTATCCCAATCCTCCCTATCCATCCTCCGCTCCCATCTTTCGATCTCCGGTTCGGGATCTAGATCGCGGCGTGGGAATTCCCTCTCCCTCTCCCGAGGCGGAGGCGGAAGCTCGGAGTGCCGATAGGGGATCGGAGCGAAACCGGACCTGCTAAACCCGCGTGGAGGTGGTGAGGGGTCGCGGGATGGTGAATGGTTCGGATGAAGGAGCGGGTTGGGTGGTAGGGAATGAAGGCCGGACATCGCGCTGTACTGCTATCAGGTCTTAGTCTACGCCGACCAGCGGGACTGCCTTGGCGAAAAGGAGGCCGTTCTGTACAGGATTGTGGGACCACGCACCTTGGTCTAAGCGACGCCACCAACCGTTCCACCTTTCCGGATGGTTTCCAGGGTACACTGAGAGTCTGAGCCCTACAAAGGAGCTCGAACCTGAAGGATAGTCCCGTAGAAACCTGAATCATTAACCCATCAAGGAGGACGAAAGCCAAAGCGATCCAGAGCGCGTCGAGTCGGATTCGAGTTCGGGTTGGAATGTAGCCCGAGCATGATAGAGAGAAAGACGATTGATGAGCCCAAGATCACTCAAACAAGCTCGAAATGAAAGAGCGAGGATATGTACCTTTTCACCTGAGCCTTTTAGCACCTCCCTAGAGAGGTTGAAGGGAGACGAAGGGGATTTGAGGGAGGAAAAAGCAAGTGGTTCGGGGTTTCGGGGTTTCCTTCGCGTGGTTGTGTCGTTGCGGGGAACCGGTCCGGGGATGGTCAACTCCACTTCTCTTCTATCTTCGCGTTCGACATCAAGGCAGGTCGTACAAAATGGCTCGGCCACTTACGGGCGTGCCTCGCCTTGTCAGGACTGCAGTGTGCGGTGGTGTTCTCCCGGCTCGCGCTGTTCATACATCTCCCACCTTCCTTGGCCCAGCCGGCGACCCCAAGGTCCCAGCCGACGACACGAAGACAGGCGGCACCGGCTTCTTCGGGGTCCGTCTCCCTCTCCCTGCAACTCTCACCCCACTGACAGTACCAGGCATTATTCTACGGGTCAAAGGAAGCCAAAGAAGAAGGCCTGATAGCTTCACCATCCGAACAACACTCCAAACTCGTCGGACGCGGGAAATACGTCCATGAGAAAGTAACACACTCCATCATCCCCTCGCGGAGAGACGAGTATCTCGATGCCGCGGAGAAATACTTCCGGACGCTGATGGAGAGGAGTGGCGAGCTTGGAGGGGTCAAGTTGACGGGGAGTTGGGAGACTATCGTGGGGAGCGTTGGGGAGTTCACGCATATTTTGGAGTATCAGGGACATAGGGGGTATGATCAGACGCTTAGGGCGTTACGGGGCGACAAGGTGAGCCATATCCCTCGAGTGGAGGATGAAAGAGCTGAGGGTGGTGAAAGGAAATGATGTCGTTGTCCAAAGCTTTCCTCCCCTACCTGGTGTCGCGAGAACACCAAATTATGTCCGAATTCTCCTTCTGGCCGTCCTCACCACCACGCGACTCCGGCTTCCCAGACGGCGGGATCTTCGAGCTCCGTAGCTATCAGCTGCAATGTGGGAAGCTACTTGAGTGGGAAGCGGCTTGGCGACGGGGTCTCGATGCGAGGCGGAAATTCGTGGTACGTGCCCTTCTCCAGTCGTCAGGACGGAGACTGACGAGGGCAGCAACCGGTCGGAGCGTTCTTCTCGCAGGTGGGACAGTTGCATGAGGTGCATCATATTTGGCAGTACCCGTATGTTTCTTCCCTCTCTTCGGTTGCGAGATGATGAGCTGATTGGGGGTCAGGGATGTGGCGACGAGGAAGGCTACGAGGGAGAAGGCATGGTCGGTCGGAGGATGGAGCGATACAGTGCAGGAGGTGAGTCATTGCTCTCGTGCACCCATCAGCTGCGATTGCTTTAGGGCTGTTGCGGCCAGCTGGCTAATGATGTGCAGACGGTGAAGCTGGCGCGAACCATGAAGAGCACAATCCTAATCCCGACAAACTGGAGTCCACTTCGATGAGCGGGGATGGCTGCAGGTACAAGTGACGGTATGCATGACTGTAAGAGTAGGCTGCATCATCTCTTCCGTGATCCACGCATGTGAACAGGTACTTCATCGAGCATCGCTTGTACGTCCACGTTCCAGGCCGATGTGCGTGCGTGCAAGCATGTCAATCTCGTCTGGACCTGGGAGTCTGGCGCGGAAGGTGAATACGGAAGTGATGATGGAGGTCGAGAGACGGGAGATGAGGTCGCGGCGGCTTACTGAACATGCAGCATCAGTTTTGAGCTGGGTGAAGGTGGTAGCGCTTTCGGCCGATTTCGATTGTTTGAGGGGAGGTGTAGGTCCACCAGCGATCATGCGAGAAGAATGGAAGGAGCCGTCTGTATGTTGTCGAGGCGAAGTCGGAAAGTAGGGAGGCAAAGGAAGCTCTGTCGGACTGTGGTATCAGTGAGCGGGCTCATTGTCGAGAAAGGATAGGAGAAGATCGCTCACGTCGGCCATGAAGTCCTCCTCTCCCTCCGCTACCAGCAAGGCGATGACCTCATCCCGCAGCTATCCTCACCTCAGCTTCACCACCTTCTCCCACTCAAAGATCGGACCAGCCAATGAGAGGTTCTCGATATTCACAGACCCGATGTGAGCTCGACGATTCGGATCGTCAGGTTATTTGCAAGATCGAGAAGTCGTTCGTCGTGCGCCGTGACGGATTCTTGGGGAAGCGAGCATGAGTCGAGTGAGTGAGGAAGAGAGATGGATGAGACGGCTTCGTGTGATGAGAGCTCGTCTCGCTGCTGCTTGTGAAGAAGAAGAGGTCGAAGAGGGAAGTGCTCGGTCGTCAGGGTGATGAGATCGTCTGATGGGGCGGTCTGTGCGTCGCCATCGGTCATCCTATCTTCATCAGCCCTTCCTCTACCGCCACCTCTACTCACTTACATGCCTAATTACCCTCCCCAAACTATACCCAATCGGCTAGGAGAGATGCGAGAAGACGACAGGGAAAGAGCGGAAGAGGCCCGTGCGTCAATCTGATTTGCCCTCAAAACATGTAAGTTACCATTCCTTTACCTGATTTTGACGTTGCTCTTCTACCTCGTTATGTGCTGTAGTCTCAAGTCCCGCTTCTTTCAGCCTTAGTAATCCGTGAAGTGAGTGTCCTTCAACTTTCTACATCCTCCATAACGCTTTTTGGGATCCGAGCGTGCTGGGGGATACATGCCGAGGTGCGACGAGGGGGTGGCGACTCTGACTCTTCCACTACCATACGATATCCCTTTCAGCTCTCCCCTTCTTGAGACAGTCTCAGGAGCCCAATTTTCGAGCGTCTGGTCATCATCGATTCGCTGATTCCCTTGACTACGAGAATGTCCCCGCTGACGCCTTCTTTACCTTAGGGGGAAGATCACGGTCTACCATGACTTTGTCCAAGCCAGCACACAATATCGATCTGCCCTGGGCAAATGCCGACTACAAGCATAACAAACACGAAGCATGGTCTTTCGAGCCCAACCAGACCAAATCACTTATCGACGAGGTCTTCCTACCGCACCATAGGGAGGAGAAGCAAGCCGTTGAGGAGCGTCAAGGTGGCGTGAAGTCTGGGTATCGTCTGAATAATGGCAACTCTACCGTGAGCACCATCGATAATTGGGTCTCAAGCTGACGTTCCATCCTAGACCGAAGCGCCGACCTTCAGGCCCCCCCGCCCGCCGCATCCAGCCCCAACCCGTGAAAATCCGACGAGCAAAGGCAATTCTATGGTGAGGACGGTGAAGAGTCCCACGTCGAGCAGACGAGCTGACGATTCAACTCAGAATCTTGCGCAGGAACCCACCTTCCCACACCCACCCCAACCCCCTTCGACTGGTGCAAATGAGCATGGCGACATGTTATCTTCCACGAGGAGACTCTCCTGTCCGACTCGATCATTCGCTGAGGAAGACAATGGCACGAATCGTCGTGAGCCTCCGGCGGGTGGCTTCGGGTCGGCCAGGCGTCGACCACGGTCTAGCATTTACGGGCGTCTGCCGGATCGCACTCCAGAACTGTCGGAGCTTGGTGAAGTGGCTTCATCCGCTCCAGTATCAGGGCAGGCAACCAATCCCGCCGTACAGTCACCTCTTCAGAACATGCCGACTTCGCAACCTCCACTCTACGCATCTCAACCAAGTCACTCACTCGTAGACCAGGGTCAACAGCAACCTCTCGACGAGCCGGTTCTCAGCGCCAATAATAAAGCGAGCCTCGGGAGCCATCGGGGCCTTCAAGACCACCGCAGGATGGAGGACCGCCGTGACGTGGAAGGACGCCGTGGCGTGGAAGACCACCGTGTCTCCGAAGACCGCCGTAGCTTCGAGGGCCGCCGCGGCTTCGAGGACTGCCGTGGTTCAGAGGACCGCCGAGGCTCCAGTCAACACCATGATTCTGAAGATCACCGTGGCCTCCTGAACCACCCCAGCTTCGAGGAGAAGCGAGACTTTGAGGGTTACCCCCGTTTTGAGCAGCACCATGGTACCCAGGGTCATCAAAGCTTCGATATATACCAGGAACCAGATGAGCAGGTTCATCAGCCTCCTCCCGAGTCAGACTATCGCTCGGAGGCTTCCATACCAAACGTCAAGATTGGACCCAAGGAAGAACGAGAGGATGTCGTAAGGGTTGTAGCTAGCAAAGTGCAGAAGGACGAGCTGCGAATCCAGGAGCTGGTGCGTGCGACCGCGGACAATCTGCTATTCCTGACTTCGTCTTGCAGGAAATGACTGGAGCCAATCTGGGCATGGCTCTCAGCGACCTTCGAGCCGAGCACGAGGACATCAAAGCCAATTTGGCGAATGTACAGACTCAGCGAGATCGAGCGTTGGATACCATTGGCAACTTGAAGGAGTCCAAGCGACTTAATGCGGTCAATGCCGAAGCGGCTGTGAAACATCATATGGCCAGGTAAGCCTGCCAGGTGGGTCCTCTGACTGATTTAACCAGAGCCGCAGCTCTTAAAGAGGACGTGGAAAGGGTACAGCACACATTGGACCAGAAGGACCAAGATTCCGCCAAGGAGCTTGCGGCTATTGTGAATGACTTGCAGACTGTTAGTGGCCAGCTCGCGGAGGCGATCAGTAGTGAGTGTGGCAACACGACTCCCGCTCACAATCCTAGCTTCGCGCAAGGCAGTCGGCGATGGAACCATTGCGAGAGAGCGCGAGCAGCTCAATATCATCCAGGCTCAGCATGATCAAGCTATCAAGGACTGGCAGCATCGGCTTGGAGAAGCGGCCAAGGAGATAGAAAGGTCAGTACAATCAAGACCAAAGCTGACTACTATCAGACTTCAACATGATCTTTCTGCCGCGAGCGAATCTCGAGATGGGGCACATGCAAGAGTCACAGGAAGCCAAGAAGCCCTAGTCGCTCACGCGGAAGCATTGGGTAGGGCAGAGTCCGAGCTCGCAGATGTACAGGCATCCCTGCAAGAACAGCTCAACTCTGTGACATCTTCCAATCTGGCGCTCAATGCTGACGTCAAGGTGGGTGATAGCTGAAGAAACCGACTGACGAAAGCGTCTTCAAAATGAACTCAACAATTCGAAGCAATGTGAGAAAGTGGCTGAGACGCGTGCAGAGGAGCGCCAGGTGAGTAGCGCCCTACTTCATCATTGACGAAGACAAGAATGCCTTGGACGATGCCAGGAGTCGTTTGAAAGGAGTTCAAAACCGACTGGACGAGCAGGGAGACGAGGCGAAGACGCTGCAAGCGGAACTCAAGAAGACAGCGGTGCGCAACACCTAAAGATCGGAAGCTTACTGGTCCCCATCAGATCGCGACTGCGGTAATGAGACAGCACCTCGAGCAGAAGGAGCATGCTTTAGTGGAAGCGAGAGAAGCTCAGCCATGCTCGGAGCAAGACTACGGGAAAGACGCAATTGCCCAAGAGGTAAGGCAGCGACCTGAGCTCCGCTGACAGTGTAGCTTGTGATAGTTCGGGTGGAACTGAAGAGCATCATTGACCAGATGTCGATGCAACGTGACCTCGTGAAAGCCGCGCAAGCCGCTACAGAGGCGAAGGAGGAACTATGCGGCAGACTCAGGGCGCAGGTGAGCCATTTCATTAGCGTAGCTGACTGCAGGTCATCGCTACATCAATCGAGGTCGAAGACTTGCGCAAGGAGCTCAAAACTGCACGGACTGCAAGTCTACTTCCCTCAATCGATGCTGACTTGTCTGTGAAGGAAGCTGAGCGTTCCCAGTATCGCATGAATGGCAACAGTACCCACGTTGACGCTGAGAGGAAACTTGCCGCTGTGAGCGATCTTCACCATGTTATCTTTCCGTCTGACGCCGCTTCAGCAGATCGAGCAGCTGACTGGACAGGAAGGCAAGGACCGATCGAGATACGAGAGCGAGCTTGCGATTCTGAACGCCAAGCTTCAAGAAAGCCAGAACCAGAGTGAGAAGCAGGCGAAACTACTCGAAGCTAGGGGCACAGACCCCAAGAACCAGCATTGGGAGCTCAAGAACAAGCTTGCCGAGTCGGAAAGGCGAGTGCAGCAGTTGCGTGAGGAGTTGGCAGGCCAAGGCGAACGATTGGAGTGGACGGCAGTACAGCGCTTTGAGGCTGATCAGCCGGTGAGTTGCCTTGTCAACCAGACTCTCGACCATCTCGCTGACCTTATGGGAGACCGAAGACGATAAAGGCTGGCTATTCTTCAGTCATTGAGCTGTCTGACGACGTCCAGAGTTAATCAAACGAGTTGAGCAAACCAAAGAAGGTCGGTCACTTGCCCAAACTCAAGCTTACACCGTCTCAGCTGAATTCCAGCGGAAGCTCGCCGAATCGGGTATGTCGTCCCTAAGTTTCTGGATCAAACTCACAGCGTCCCAAGCAAACACAATCATGCGGGTGAGCTTCTGAAATGGTGGCTGGCACCGGTCTTTGAACAGCCTCAGCTGGGGTTCCAGCTCGACACTGCAAAGGTTCGTTCGGAAGAGAACGCCAAGATGATCAAGAACCAGGCGGCGGAGCTGGTAAGTATTTTTGATGGGCGAATCTCACGATGCCAGGCCGCGATGAGACCTCAAGCGAAGAAAAATCCTTCGTCTGCCATGGTGAGAGTGTCTCAAGTCAGTGCTGATCACTGCTGAACCTCATTCAGGCCAAGACGCCGAGTCTCAAGAATTGCAATCCGAATGAACGGTCCACAACCAGTATGAAGAACGAGAAGCGCAAAGTCGATTTCGCCGCCGAGCCAATCAAAGACTTCCCTTCCCAGATCAGAGACAGCTCTGATGAGACCGTCGACGAGTTCCCGCCCTGGCAGGCGCCAAAAGCGATTCAGGCCGGGTCACAGCCGCAGAAGAAGGTAGGCGTGAATCTGTGCCATGATGACCGACTCCAGGCCCGCGTGGCTAATCTGAGCCCGGACGAGGAGGCTCCCGTTCCTGACCTGCTCGCATACCTCTCAGACGCCGGGACATCACCGCCAGCGACAGTCTCAGCACCGCCACCGAGCCAGAAACAATACAAATCGAAGATGAAGAGGACAAACTCGAAACGCAAGGTCGCCTGATACCTTCTGCTTCTCTTCCCTTCTCTCTCTCTCTCTCTCTCTCTGACTCCCTGATTGGATATATGCCGGATTTAGCGTTCTGACGATCGTAACCTATGCATTACATGTACAAATGTACAATACACGTATGCTTCGAAAATCCAGACCGAGCATCACACAATCGGGAAGTGTCTGTCATTTCCGATCCCACCTCGTCCGCGTCGCGCCACGCTCGCCTCATCAGCTCATCGGTCATCCTTGACCGATCGGCTTCGTCCCTTCATCTCTCTTTGACCTCCTCCACTTCGATCTAGCCCCATCCGACCTACCGCTCGACATCGACTCCCGATGAGTGAGGCTGTGAACACGTCTAGTATGCGGTCGGCTTTTTTGCGCGACTCGCGGAAGACTCCCTGCTGTCCTTTGGCTACGATGATCAGCATATCCCACGCAATGTAGGAGAATGAGGAGTGGCTCGAAAGATTGGGTGAAAACCTCACCCTTTCACGTACGGGGGATGTCCCAGGAGGATGCAATCCTGCATGGTGATCTTCGTTGGAGTGCTGTTTGGTGTCCGGGTAAAGAGCGTGGTATTGCTGTCCTTCGTGGCTGTATACTGCGCCTTGGAGGGACTGTACGTGGTGAGGTTATCAGGGGTCTTGGTCCTTCCCTGCGTCGCGGTATCTCGAGAGGTGGTGATGTTGCGGGTGACGACGCTCTGCAGTCGCGTTGGTGTCGTCGATGTTCATCGTAACCAGTCGGATTTGCCGGGAGGCGGTTGAGGAGATTGCAGGTGAGCACAAAATGACGAGTGGTTCTGTAGCTTGTCAAGGGGTAACTTTCGTGACGTCAACCGATTCCCGAGACATCAGTGGAAGGCGATCAGCGCAATCGAAGACTCCACCTTGCCCATTCCCGTCCATCCTCCGCGATCAGCGCGCTTGTCGTTCCATTCCACGGAAGACAGCGGATCGTCTTCCGGAAGAGTGGAGCGTCGTCGAGTCTCCCTTGAAGAGCCTATGAGCTTCTTGTCATCAGCTTTTATGGATAAATGGAACTCGATAGCTTGGGAAGGACCCTCAGTCTCGCCTTATCTCTCCCCTTACAAACCCATAACGCGCTACGGCCCTTCGCGTCAAGCTGGGGGCCTCAACGGTTGGCCCATTGGGATGGGAGGGTGGGTGCGGATTACCAGATTGATTCGTCATAGGGCGGGATGGAGATGAGACTGAGCTCACCTTCCAGAATTCGAGAGACAATAGGTGTGGTGGTGAGCCAATGTGGGGCATGCCCTTTGTCTATCGCTTCGTCTCGCATCACGATTTGCTGGGACGTTGGACGGTTGGGTGGAACAAGCGATGCAAGTCCAGCAACGTGATGTGCTACATTTTATTCGGCTGTTCGCTACATTGACTAGGCGCCGCGGCGTGCCTAATGGAATGGGGCGGATAGAAGCACAAGAACCGGGAAGCCTATCGGTGTTCGTCAGGCACAGCTATGACGCACATGGATATATTTACCCGTTACGGCGTGCTTCATCCGGGATCCCGTCTTTCCTGCTTCAGGTTTCAACGTCTTTTTAACCCGCTGTTCATCGTTCATCTCTGCTCTCATACCATCGTCACATTCATTCAGAGCAAAATACAACTCTCAGCCGCCATGTTCATCTACAACGTCCATACACCTTCCAAGACCTTCGCCCTCCCTTACAAAGGTTCGTCCATTGTCCCTTTGCTGTTTCGCGCGGAGCTCATGATCCGCTTTCACAGAGGATGAAGCACAGGCAAAGCTGCTCGGTCGGATACTCGGGAAGTTGAGTCTGCAAAAGGATGAGGTCACAGCCATCCAGGAGGGGAAGGATGGAGCTGGACTGGTGTACGAGTTTGAAAGCGGAAGATGGTCGATCGATGATGGTCTGTCCAGCGCATCCTTCTCCGCATCCTGGGTTGATGCCAGCTGGACCAGACGATGACCTCCAAATACTGCACTCCCGCCTCCCTCCTGACTCGACTCCCTCTGCGACCCTCCACCTGAACCTACCGCATCCTCATGCCCACTTCGCCCCACCCGCATACACCTCCGCCTCATCCGCCATCAAATCGAAAGCGACCAAGCCGAAGTCCGCGAAGTCGGTACCCAACGGAGACAGTTATAGCTCCGGGAGGGCTGCGGGATCGCAGGGCTCAGAGCTTGGTCCAGTCAAGGGCACTCTCAGCAAGATCCCAGAGAATGCTCAGGCGGGTGCGGGTACATCGGCTCCAATGGGCACGATGGTCGGTCCACCGGCCAAGTCGGCGAAGGCACCGAGCATGATGAGCAAGAATTCCAGGCGGAGTAAGTGGGGGAACGAGGATGCGGAACCGTTGGGAGAGGTGCATAAACGGGAGTGGCTCGAGGTGGGTTCGCTGGGGATTAGCTTGAGCGAGACTGATGGTGATGTAGTTCCAATCGCACCAAGGTGTGCGAACGGTCATCGGCAGGGTTGGAAGTGTTGCGAACAGTATGCCGTTTTGCCGGAAGTTGGACAGAGCTGATGAGGTGTAGTTCGGATGCTCATGAAGCCCGGATATCGACACGTCTACGTCTCGCGGAGCTTCGCAACGAAGCACCATCTCGTCGACGCGAATGTGCGGACCTACTGCCTAGATCTCGTGGGGGATTTTCGACCTGCTGACATCCCGCGTAGTATGCTATGGGCAAATCCGGCTACACTGGCCTGAAAACACTGGGCAACATATCCATCACCGTCGGCTCCCGCACGGCGTCCCATCCGGCGTATATCAACGAGGAAGAGCACTTTGATGTGGTACTGGGACGTAGCTGGTTGGAGAAGATGGGCGTCAAGTGAGTGTGGTTCCTCGTCGTTTCCGTCAACTTCTCGCCGGTCAGGGCTTTCGAGCGATCTGCTGAGATTGTCCATATTCTTCGGCACGGCGTTGTCAAGCACGATAGTGATGGCACATCTGCTGACTCTGGGTGCAGGACAGATCCCCTTGACCAGACCGCGCTCACATACATGGATACCGGCGAGTCGATCCCTTGCGATCTCGTTGTGCTCAAAGACGTGGACGGCAATGTTGTCTATATCACCTGATACCCCGATGCGCGAGCGAAAATCGGTGCTTGGGAGGATCTGGATGAGAGGAGAGGAGTGTCTGGAAAGGATGGTGTTCAGGTGCGCGTCCTGATGGAAATATCTGGGTGGAATGCTGGCACCTTGTAGCGAGATAGAAATATAATGGATCATTGCAATATAGCAGGACATATAGCAGGACGCGGAGATGACTCACCCATCCCCTTCGAGCTTGACGCGTGAAAGTGTTCAAGAGTGCGGTCGTCTTCCTAATCAGTTCCAATCGCTCATCCCCGCTACCGCAAAGCCAAGCTTGCATTCTGGTCTGGGCCGCCAAAACGTGGACGAGCCGAGACGAGCATGGCGATCAAATTGGCCCCAGTCAATATCGAAATCCACCTTCCAGCCTACCTACCGCCCAGCCGGTCAACAAGGCTATTCACCGGCGCTTCGGGATCGTACTTATGGCATGCACAGCTCGTCCTTACTCCTCACTTTCCTCCGTCTTGATCTTCGTCTTTCGTCTTCGTCTTCGATCTGCGTCTCGCTTGCCGAACTAATCTTTTACTTTGTTGTGGCTAGTACACTTTACTGCCCTACTTGACCTCAGCTTTTGTTTCTTCGCTTCGCTTTCGATTTCGCTGCCACTACTTTCGCAGGTCGAGCATCCTCGCTGCCCTCGTCTAGACGGACAGCTTCACTTTCACTTATCCATCTGCGATCATCGCTCAACCACTCACAATGCTCCGCTTCGCCGCACTTCTGCCACTGCTCCCGCTACTCGTCACGGCCCTCCCGCTGTCAATGCCACTGCTCGGTCTAGGGGATACCTCCTCAGGTCTTGGAGGTCTCCTTGGTGTGGGTGGCAGCAATGGTCTTCCGATGAATTCTGGAAGCGCCAACAGTGTAACCGACAATATTCCGCTCACCGGCTCGAGCGGCAACGGTGTCACCAACAACCTTCCGCTTGTCGGCTCGAGCGGCAGCGGTGTGACTAATAACCCTTCCGCTGCTTGGCTCGAATGGCAACAGTGTAATCAACAACCTGCCGTTCCTCGGCTCAATTACGAACAACCTCCCCATCGTCGGCGCGACCGTCAACGCCGCCGTGGACATCGGCACGGCCATCTCCGTGCCTCTCGGTATCGCCCTCGACCTGGAGGTCTCCACCCAGCTCCTCTGTTCTCTCGTCTCCGGTACGTTCTCGAACAGGCAGTACGATATGGGATGTACCTGCTTGGGATCGGACGGTAGGATCCTGCTCGATGTGGATGTGGATGTGAGCGCTATCGTCAATGTCGTTGGCCTTGATGCTTGGATGCATGCTCAGGTATGTCTCGCATCTTCGGGGGATGGGAGTCGAGCTGATGAGGTATAGATTCACTCTGGCGGATTCGAGGCTTGGTATCCAGCGAACGCGCAGCCGAGCTGTGACGGCGATGGGCGGATTCACCTGCCCTTTCGGCCAGAAGAAGAAGGATAGGGTAAGTGGTTGCTTTTAAGAGGAGCGACCTCTGCTGATGGTAGTGCAAGCCGTGCGGAGCGTTCTTGGCTGGCCACCCTCACACTAGGCCCATCCACTCAAACTCCTCAATGTCATCTGGTGAATCGACCTCAAACCCGGCCCTTCCAGCTTCCAGCGCGGTCTCTTCTTCGAGCATTTCGAGCTCGGAGACCGCCCAGACTGTACCGAGCACGACCTCAGCACAAGGCACCTCCGCAGCTGGACCATCGGCATCCAGCAGGTCACCCGCCTCTTCCAGTATTACCGGTCCTGTCGGCTCGCTCACTGTCGACTCGATCACCCAGTCCACCGGGCCGTACACCGCCATCGCTACCGAAGTATGGGAGACCTTCACCTCGACCGACTACGGTGTCGATTCGGCAAGTGCTGCAGCAACGAGTATCGTCGCTGTCCCTACGACTGTCTTCGTACGTCTGTCTGAGAGTGGTTTCCGCTCGTACTGATGGAACCTAGGTTTCATGTGTCACTGTGACCGACACTATCACTGCCAACAGCGTGTTCACGCCTGGGCGACTACCACGACTACCGCCACTCAGACCCAGACCCAGACTCAGACCGTGCACGACTGCGCTCCCTCCACTCTCGCCTCTTCCGCCAATTACGAGAACATCGGCGCGAACAACGTGAAAACGCCTCAAACCACCTTTAGAGCCGCTCCAATCGCTTCTTCCAGCTCGTCTATCTTTACTCCCAGCTCTACCGGCTCGTTCGTTTCTGCTTCCAGCTCGACCATCTCTACCTCTGCAGGCGGAGTGACGATTGTCGCATCTCATCTTCCATCTGCGTCTTCGTCCGCCACCATCACCAGTATTCCGGTGTGTCGTCCGCTGCCCTCACATCCGCTCCCTCCAGCACGAGCACCACCACTAGCGATGACTCTGACAACACCTTCTCCTGAGGCCCCGTGCTCGCCGGCGC
>JAABUK010006952.1_pt1 | contig 16581 bp, 20 predicted proteins | sample 5559141 | NCBI WGS metagenome assembly JAABUK01 (sample SAMN10711869, study PRJNA513367) | rock metagenome | isolation source: Antarctica rocks | place: Antarctica: Victoria Land, Pudding Butte nord | collected 2016-01-03
TCTACATAGATTTAGACAGTCAATTCCATCAATTCAACAGACATTCTACTAGCTTCTCAAGCCGGATTTGTCTGACATCTTCGCTAGGTCCCCTTGGGCTAGTCGATTCGTTTGCGGCGGAACAGTATCATCGAGCTCGCCTTTGGCGGGAACCACCTCGGACTGGGCGTCATTCACAGCTTCAGTCTTGTCGCGCTGTTGCTGTAGATTCGTCAGTTTAGCTATGTCTGGGTCGTGATCAGATTTCATCTTGGCCGATTTGGCTCAACTCGAGTATTCGGATGATTCGAATTTTCTCTGCTTGTGGACGCGGTGTTTCCTATCCGCCCGCATTCGCTCTTCAGTGGGGAGCAATCCCGGCTCATTTTCATTCCTCGCTATGGCGGCTTGAGCTGCTCGGTCTGAAGACTCAATCCGGTCTTGGAATGCTCCCATGACCGTCTGGAAGTCCGGTCGCTCCCAAGATTTGGGCTCCTCGGCAGAATCCTGTGTGGAAACCTCATTCGACTGCAACTGGGCTTCGGCGAGGGACTTCTCTAATGCTTTGAACTCTATCGCGCGTGGGTTGGAATGGAGGATCTACTTCCCCCAGAATTGCTTGCCAAACTTGAACTTGCTAATACACCTCTTTTAGATGATACAGACCGTGCCTAAGAACTTGTTAGCAGCCTCATTGTCTTCGTAACAGACTATTATGCGATGACCAACAACAAGCAGAATACAGCATTGCATGGGTGGTCTGAATCTCCGGAGAGGTCAGGGCTTGCCGGGGACTATCCAGGTCCGTCAGGACTCCCAGAACTACAGAGAAGACTGACTCGGAAGCTCGAAGGAGGGCCCTTACTCGTGGACTTGGATACTGCACTGACGTGGTTGAAGAGAAAAATCTGTCAACGTTTGACTTTGCTTGGCGCGATCGAGGGGGTTGCTCTCGCCCTGAGACATGCAGTACTACAAATCAACGAGAATTCGAATGAGACAGACTAGGCCTCAAATATTGAAGACTTGCAACAAGCATGAAGAGCCTGCTGAAGATGTCGACAATAACTCAATCCAGCTGAAGAAGCTGGAGGAGAAGGAGAAGGAAGTCGAGAAGGAGGGTCCGAAGCAGAAACAGGTCAAAGAGTCAGACCACGAACCAGAGGGAGATTGAACGTCGGGAATGATAACCAGCTTGAGGGCATTACTAGGTAGTCAGCGTTGCACAAATAACCTATATTTTAAGTCTTCTGACGACTCATTTCCTTTTCTGTGCTGCTCCAACGTTTGCCTTTGCCGAAGTCGTAGTGGCGGAAGGTTTCAACTCTTTCATGTCTTGACCCTCGAGCGCCTTTTGGGTCTCCTTCTTCTCAGTACCCTCCGTCTCCTCTCCTTCCTCGTCACTCTCACCACCCTGCCCGAACTCATTGACTCTCTTGTAATCAACCTTGTACTTGTAGCTCTGGTACAACCAGATGAAAAAAATGACATCATCTCTCAGCGTCGCGAGTCGATGCAGTGTCGGCATGCGGATCGTGAAAGCGAACAAATCGTCAATGAACGTGTTCAAGAATTTGTAGGTCATGGCCTTTCCAGGTAGATGTGCAACGGACTTGAGACGATAGTTGATGTACAGAGACGGCACCATCATCAAAAAGCCGTACGCATACACTGAGCCAACCAGAGTCTCAACGATAAAACTGTACCATGATTTATGCGTTTCGTAGATGAGGCTGTAGAGGGCGTATGCACCAAGGAGAGGGACAGCAACGATGTACAAATATTTGAAAGCGATCTGATCGTACTCCTGAGTCTTCTTCTCCGTCTCAGTCAATTTGTGCTTGTCCTCAAATACAACCACGTACGGCAAGAACGAAAATTTTGACTCTGGGCCTGGCTGCCTCAACCTGACGTCGACAGTCTTCGTAATCTTCCACGCTTCGAGGAGGATACCAAAGCCTTGGCCTGCGAGAATCATCCAAGATGTGCCATCACTGTTGTCAACGAGGTAGAGGAAGATGATGGTCTGCATAAAGACGTTGGCTAGGATAGTTCGTACGGATGTGCCAACGACGTCTTTCTTCTTGCGCCAATGCGAGATATCATTCTTAAAGGCAAGAGCCTCGAAGATCATGTGCAAAATGGAGACAAAGAAGGTTGTTCCGAGAAGGTACGAGTTTGTGTCCAGCAGTATCTCTTTGAACTTCTCTAGCTCGCTGCCGTCACCCGTGGCAGAAACTTGGTCGGTTGTAGCAGCCTGTGTTTGAGTCCGTTTCATGCCGTCGTCCATGGCAGCGTACACACTATGTTTCCAGTTCTTCATGTTCGTAAGCTGGATGTTCAACGATAAGCGCTCCACAGTACTGTTGATCTCCGTCATTTGAGATCTGAGCTGCCAAAATCTGTTCATGAAGACCACCGGATAGTACCAGGCGTTTTGTCCAGAACTATCACGAGCTCCGCTGGGCTCCAACTGAAAGTTGCTTTGCACAGAAGGGATTATTGCTTGCCAATCCTGAAAACCTGTGTCGGGTATTATAGAGATGGTAACATTAGGATGGTAGAAAGATTCAATGGTAAACTGTGGCCCTAGGTCTTCCTCTAATTCTTCACTCCTTTCCAGCAAGTTCTTAAGCTTGCGCACTTTCTTCTTGGGCAAGTACTGATTGAGTGGCCGAAAGAAGTGCGTTGCTTTGGCAGGGTTATAGTCCTTTGCCAATGGATCGATTTGCTGCCCAGAGAGCGCCATGTAGAAGTGAGCCCATAGAGTGCCATTTTCCTGAACTGTCTTCGGAACCGCAAACGTTATCGAGGCCTCGCGCTTCTCATTGTAGTCGCTCATTACGAAGGCCTTCTCTTCAAGGACAAGTGTATGGCGCGGTAAGGAGCTTAGAGCTGGCACAGCCAGGGAGGGCGAGATGTAAATACTGATGTCGATCGTGCTGTCCTCAGGCCATATGGGGGAAACGAATCGAGGGATGGCGCTGTAGTTCGTGACGCTTCCGGGATCTGGTCTGTCGGAGAAGGAGGGCATGTTTCCGCTCACAGCTGAGCTGGTTTTGGTGGCGGTTTTATTACCACCAAAGAATTGACTTATGACCCATTGCGATATAAGAAAGATGCCCAGCATCTGCACCGCGGAGCTAACCATTGACTGCGGAAGTGTCAGTACAGAGATATCGCATCTTCCTCATATGTTTGACCCACCTTGCCACGGTTATTTTCTCCATCTCCTGCATTCTCACCACCTCTGCCTGCTCTTTGAGGCATTTCTAATTTTGAATGGAGGTAGATGGATAGTCCAAGGATACGGCAACTTCAAAATGTTGAAGACATCTTGGTCCGAGCTTTTGTCCGCTAGCTTAGAGGCGGAAACATTCCGGGACAGATACCTCAGGCGCGTTGAACAACGACTTTCAATATCCTGTATTAAAGTATCCAGCAGACAAGATGGAGTCATGAGGAAGTCCCGAGGCAGCGTCTCTAGCATGGCCAATGGTGGAAAAGTCTCCCATACGGCTTCGCAATTCCCTACACATAACGCACCACGCGTTTGGCTGCTGACCTCGGGCGATTCTCCTGTGGGCATATCTTTAGCTCGACACGTACTGAGTCATGGCGACTACGTGGTCTCCGGCATCATTCCAGCGGAGTTTGAGAAAGATGGTTCACGAAGCGAGGAGTTCAAGAAATTTCTATCAGAAGTGGGTAGGCGAGGTGGAGATGGGTGGAAGGAGAGGTTGAGGATCGTTGCATTGGATATCAGGTGTGCGTCTCCACGGCAGGAATACCATCAATTTGTCCAGCCTCTCTACGGTCAACTTGGAATGACAGGACGCTGACAGCGGACCATGGTACTTTAGAATGATGGCTCAATGTCAAGCCGCTGTGGCAGAAGCAGTCTACGCCTATGGTCGGATAGACATACTTCTATGCTGCACGAGTCAAGCCGTAATAGGGACTGTTGAAGAGCTGGCGGCTTCGAATCGGACACAGACCCTCGTACGGGATCAATTCGAAACCAATTTCTTCGGGCCCATGAACATTATCAAGGCTACCCTACCTAATATGCGAGAGCAGAAGATTGGCCACATGATTGCGCTTGGAGGAATCACCGGACATTTGGGAACGCCTGGTCTGGGTATGTATTGTGCAGCAACCTGGGCTTTAGAGGGCTTCTGCGACAGCATTGCGTATGAAATTGCCCCCTTCAACATCAAGATGACGATAGTGCAAGCCAGCATTGAGATTGGAATATTGCTCAACCGGATCGCTTCCGCTCCAGCTCACCCTGCATACTCTCCAGATGTCAATAATGCGCCGCTCTTTCGTGGCATCCTCGATGGACTTCTTAACAGACTTTCGGGTATTCGAGCGCAACATGTAGCTCTGGACCAAGACCCATACTCACCGGCTCCTGAAACTCACCGTCTGAGCGGCCCGAATCTTCTCACCGAGAACGAAGTTGTCACCCTCTATCCACCCTTGAGCCAAGCACATACGGAAAATTTGCTTGCAGAAACAGTGCATGCGCTTACGGCTATCGGGGGCCATGAGAACCCTCCTGCTAGACACATCGTGGGAGTTGAAGGTGTTGCTAGTGTCAAGGAGAAGCTCAAGACAGCGAGTGAAGAGCTAGAGGAATTTTTCGAGGCAAGTAACGCAGTAGATGTACCAAGAGGATCACATGGACATGCAAAGACAGAGATGGCGGATGGAGAAGAGGATGGTCCAGTCGATTTTGGTAGTCATGATCCCGAGGATAGACACGGTCATATATGACACCATCAGTAATCCTTTGCTCTGTAGAGTCTGACCAAGTGTAGCCCTGCGATCTTCTATCCCACATGACTTCGAGAACTAATTCAATAATAGAGCAATCAGTCACGCTTCCCTTCGCCATCAGTCTCGAACCTGTTCTCATCAACAGCGTCCACCATCTCATGATCTTCCTTAATCTTCGGGGCTTGACCAAAGTTGTCATCAGCGTGCTGCTTGATGTAGTCATCGAATTGGCCTTCCGCCCGCTCCTTCATTGCCCTGTTACCCTGTTCCTGCCATTTCTTGACGTAAAAGCCAGCTTCCACGTCTCTCTTGAATCTAGCCACGTCCCGCTTGATGATCTTGTCATTTTCCACAAACTCCTCTGAGATTGGGCATTTCAGTTTGCCTGTTTCGTCCATGTTGTGGAAGCGATATGTTGGGGGGAAAGCATCGATGAGACCGCGCTTTTTGTCCTCAGACATCGACAACCAGTTGATGACAGTAGACACAAAGAGTGACTGAATATCTTCCTTGAGGATGGGTGAGGTGGTCTGCAATGCGTTGGATGGAGTGAGGGGGTTGTGTTTCGACCGTTTGTTCTTTTTGGATGTCTGTGCCGAGCTGTCGTGAATTGGAAGGATAGGATTAAAGTGCTTGGGTGCTTTCGTCTTCCGTTCAGAACGGCGAGCCATGATAGACAGGAAGTATCAGGCAGGGGTTCTTTGTGCTTTGCGCAATTGCAATTGCGAGAGCTCTATATGCCCGGTGTCGCCTGGTGCGGTGAGGGCCCTCGCTGAGGTGCGCTACGGAGGCCATCTGGGGACAAAGACTCCAGCGAGGTGCACCAGGAGAGCCATGAGGAGGGAGAAGCTTTGCATTTGTGTCAACCCCTTCGATTGCTTCGGTGCTGGAAGTACTGCTGGGAACAGAAGTTATTCCAAACGAGATAGGGGCGGGGTGACAGATTTCATGGCGGCCTTGGCTCCCCAAACACTGCCATCAGAGCGCCGCGAAATCCGTCACGGGGCCTCAGCCCACTAGCGAACGCATTTGCCAAGAGTACCGTACGGTACGTTACAGAAATCTGCATGAAAGATAAATTTATACCCAGCGTTGAATGATACCCACTCATCCTTTTGCGCTCAAATGCTTCGTTGAGGCGGCCATCTCGCTTCCGACTATCTCATTCGCAGCCAATTCGTTCCTCCTGCTCACTTCTGTATTTGCTGCCATTTCAACCATTAGCTCGGTGTAATCCGCTTTCATTGTTGGCCTATCAGCTTCCATTTCTTGCGTAACAGGCTCTAAGTCGTTTGAATGTAGCTGGGCTTTCTCGTCATGTTCTGCCTTATCAACCAACATATTCCGTTGACGGTGTTCCTTGCGAAGCCAGCAGAGGCCTACAGCAGCGATAATGACAAATGCTGCAACGCCTCCAAGTGTTGCGCCCACGGTACTACCGATGCAGGAACTGCGGGGAGTGATGGGGCTTACGGACGCGGAAGACGGAGTGGGTATGTACATAGCTGTGATCCTTGCTCATGGCGAGGGGATCATCGCCGGAGGAAGAAAACGCTTTCTTCGCTGTGAGGACGCAGACGCCCTGCCATAACGTAACTTCTGTTAGGCTCAAAGACGTACTGCTTGTGAGTAAATCTTTTGATACAAGCTGACTTTGCAACGGAGCAAGACTGGATGACGCTGTCGCAACAGAAATTAAACTGTCATGTATTGGGCGAGCAGACTGTCCTGCTATCGAGGTGAAGTTAGAGCCGGTAGCATTGGACAGTAATCAATGAATTGCTGGAACTGTGGAGAGGTGAAGATTGCTTCTGCAGAACTATTTGCAGCTGGGCACTTTTCCGCGGCACCCAGTATGCTCAAGAAGGCAACTCGAAGATAACACTAACAAATTATAAGACCTTGTCCCACGGGCTGTCGATGCAAGCTTAAGCTGATTCTCAACTAACCGCATCCACTTAAGAGACGTTTCTTCTTTACAGTATTGATATGTAGACTCGGTGGCTGCGCACGTCACCTTGCTCATCGTGAACCCACTCCACCTTGATCAGCATTGCCAACCTTGTGTTTTCGCAATGAACTACCTCAAGGTCATCCAAGAGCCCGAGGCGCCACAAGAGCCGAACTACAAACAAAGAGTCGCACGCCGAAGTGACGTGGACAGCGGATGGTAAGCTCTGGCTCAGGTACTTCTTACCAGAACAGCTTCCACAGGCCAGGGTGTTATTGTTCATCTACAATGCGAATGTCGCATTCGAGAATTCTGCTGCTGGGGTAAGAGAGCAGGCGGAAAACTTGCTGCATCGGCTGAAAGCGAAGCCATCGGCTGCGGCAGATCGACCATTGTTGTTTGTTTGCCATAGTCTCGGAGGCATTGTGGTGAAGAGAGCGCTGGTGCACGCAAGACTGGACAATGTCTATGAAGCGATTCGAAAAGCAGCGCGTGGGATCGCCTTTTTTGGGACACCGCACCGTGGCGGTAACCACGCCAACATTGGGAGTATCCTCTCAAACGTGGTTCGCGGAACATTGCGAAATCCGAAGAACTCCTTCATGGATGCGCTTAAAGCAAACTCTGTTTTCACCGACGATGTCAGTCGAGACTTCCGCCATCAATTGGAGGATTATAAGATCTTGAGCGTCTATGAGACCCTCCCCTTCAAGAAACTGGGTCTGATCGTCGACCCAAAGTCAGCGACTCTAGACCTACCGGGTACTCGAGAGATCCAAATCGCGACAAACGCCGACCACAGCAACGTATGCAAATTCGCTACCGTTGATGGTGATGACTACGAGCAAGTGATCAACAGCCTGGTCTGCATTGCTGAGTATGCCGTCCAAGGGGCTGCAGGGCAGCCGACTTCGAGCGCTCCCACAACCGAGTCTTCATCCGGTCTGCCAAAAGTGGCTGAGCTCCCAAACGTCCAAAGTCTTAGCATCGATCCCTACACAACTGTTCCTAGCGTACAACTCATATCAGCAATCGAAGCTGGGGATATAGCGGAGATGGAGCGCTTGGTTTCGTCGAACATCACAGTCGATAGTTTCACAGCTGAAGGAGACACACCGTCAAGTCTCGCAGCTGCCCGCGGAGCCGAGTCATTCGTACGACTCTTGATTGAGAAAGGCGCTTGCGTGAATACCAAGGATGGAGACGAATGTTCTCCACTATACCTAGCTTGCTTGATTGGAAACTTGCCTACAGTGAAGACTCTGATAGACGCAAAAGCCGACGTGAATACGACGCAAATATTGACGGGGAGTACGGCGTTGCATATCGCAGTTGAATCGGAAGATACCTGAATTGCAGTAATCAAGCTTCTACTCGACAGTGGAGCTTCTCCCCATACTGCCAACAGCGAAGGCCGCACGCCACTCTACAGAGCTGTCGAGAATAAGCAAAAAGAAATAGTACTAGTCTTATTGGCTGCTGGGGCAAATCCAAACGCCAAAGAGGATAGGATGAGTATGACCCTTTTGCACGGCGCAGTGATCAAAAACTGCATCGATATCGCTAGGATGTTGGTCAGTCATGGGGCGAAAGTTAACGCGCAAGACAATGACGGCCTCGCGCCTCTACACCATGCTGTGATTCACGCCGCTCTTCACGCCGCTCGTCAGCATAATTTTGAGTTGATGATTGAGTTCCTGCTCGACCACGACGCGAACACGAGATTGCTGACCAAGGAGAGTTACTCACCTATGGCGCTCGCCATATCTGGGAACCGTGGGAGTATTATAAGGCTGCTGTATGTGCGAGGTGCGGCACAAAATCTGCAAGATGATCCTAACATCATGAATGTGGCGGTTGTTCGTGGAAGCAAAGATCTAGTCCAACATTTAATACATTTGAAAGCGGACGTGAATGCAAGCTCAACCACGAAGTCGCTAGGCTGGCAAGGAATCAAACCCCTTCACACCTTGGCTATTGGCAGAGCAAAAGACGAGACAAGAGTCCTAGAAGTGGGGCAGTGCTTGATCGAGAACGGGGCTATCGTCGATGCCGAAGATCCGATGCACCGCACACCCCTCTGTTGTGCCGCTGAGATGGACAACAAAGAGATGGCGCTGTTACTGCTGCGACATGGGGCCCAGCTGCATATGGTGCATGGGAAATTTAGGCCGAAGATTCTTGAATGGCAAAACAGCAGTCCATCGAGTCTTGAAGTGTATTGAGTCGGCTGAACCCAAATCAAGACGTCAACCCACGTCTTCGAACTGAAGGGGAATAGGCTTGCGACTGTGCATTGTCAAACATCAGGCAGCATAGTTCTCGGCAAAGGGAAAAAGAACACCCCCCAATCAAGACTGGCGAGAGGATGGTCAAGCGGGTTTGTCTGCGAGATTGTTGGAATCGGCGGAAACGAGAGAACGTAGACCAAGAGGTGGCAACGGGGCTGGTGGCGCATCCTATGGCCTCCTCAACGGGATGTGTAGTCCCACTGAAGGTTGCCATTGCATGCTGAGGCCCCCGACTTCCTCCCGATCGCCGTATTCGTCCCCAGCACCGAGCACACGTAGCCGACGCACCTTTAAGCTGTCTCTGAGATCAGGGTTCGACTGAGAGGACGGCAGTGTATTTAGGATTATGGAATCGTTTCTGTCTTATAAGAGACTGGAAATAGGCTGCAAACTGACTGAGGTCAACAATGAAGGAAAGGATGAAGCGCGAGAAGGAGGAAAGGGGGAAAGGACAAGATGTTATAACGACATCTCTGTAGATATCTCTATCTGGCGTGGGTACGGATATAGAGGATGTCAAAAGCAGCGTCAGAAGGGCCACCAGATTTGGCACCTTTTAGCCTACTAATTATGTCACCCTGAAATCCCGTTTGCCAAGATTTCCCAAGGTCGAATCTGGCATCGAAAACATTGCTGGGTGGAGGATTTACCATCTAACCACTGTTAGCCTTCAACCTGAAATCCATTGTCTTTGCATATGCAAGATGGTCCAATCTACCCAGATAGCGCGACTCGATGGTGAGACAAGCAAATGCCGCTCATCCATTAACCTTGCTAATCCTCTGGCACAGGCCTCATGCTGGCAGCGTCAGTGGACGATGAGCAGGTATGCGCATAGTGTTCTGGACGCCTTGATAGAGAAAATGTATCCTGATTCAGTGTTACAGGTTGAGAGCGAGCTCGCCGAGGTCAAGTCACAGGCAAAGATGATCTTCCGCCGATTGAACCGCAATTCCGAACCACTAGCCAGCATTGAATCTGGGCAATACACATTACAGTATGGATGGGGAATATGCACGTTTGGATGCCCAGATTTATGCTGATGAGTGGCAGCTACCTAATCCAAGACTCAATATGTTTCCTCTGCATATGCTCAAAGTCGTACCCGCGAAAGCTGGCCTTCACATATCTCTCCGACCTTGCGACTGAATTCACAACTACTTATCCTGCGACGCAATATCATTCGCCCACCTTGCGGCCATATGCTTTCGTCGAGTTCGACACATTCATCCAGCGTACTAAGAAGACGTACCAAGATTCGAGGGCGTCTGCAAATCTGGACAAGTTGAATGACGAGTTGAAGGATGTGACAAAGGTGATGACCAAGAATATCGAGGACCTGTTATATCGAGGGGACAGTTTAGAGAGGATGGGCGAGATGAGTGGTAGATTGAGGGAGGATAGTAAGAAGTACCGGAAGGCCGCCGTGAGGATAAATTGGGATCTGCTGTTGAAACAGGTGCGACTCTCCGCGGCCGGTGTCATTCATTGCGACACGATTACTAACGCTGGTGTAGTACGGTCCCTTTGCCGCTCTAGGCTTCATCATGATTGTCTTTATCTGGTGGCGGTTCCTTTGATCGCACAGCGTCTGATATCTGGTCTCGCTTCCTGTAATGATACCCCCATCGTTTCGTTGGAGCAATTCAATGTTGAACGTATTCACGGAACGCGAGCTGGCTGCCAATTGCGATGTTCAGTCCTCATCCTCTTCGTCGTCGAAATCATCCTCCGCACCCATGTCGTACAATATTCTACCACCCTCCCCAGCTCCACCCGCCTTCTGCGCATCGAAGTACGGAAGCACTACTCCCTGTCTCTCTTGTTTCTGCCTTTCCGTAAGGCTCAAATCGAACGTCAACGTCGAAAACTCTTCTCCCGATTCCTTTGCCACGTCAATCTGCTTTCTGAAAAGGGGATGATCGTCCAGTAGAGTTACGCGTTCACGTAATTTCTCGATCATCGTGGACTGCCTAGGTAATGGTGATGGTAGGAAGAACCATTCCACGACACCACGACCACTCTTCCGTCTGTGCTCGAGTTCAATGACGAGGCCGTTGGTTTCCGGCTTCAAGCTCTTAGCTTTACCCTTCAATCCTACCAAAACCCCCTCTAGCTCTTCAGCCAAACCAAAGACGGGAGTTGCAAGGCTGCGATCACGAGCTGCCTTCTCTGCGAGGAGATGCGCAACAGAGTGCAAATTTATGATGGATGTCGCAAGGTAGCTTAATTGGGCAAGTGGAGAGGGGGCATACTTGCTTGATGGAGCCTGACAGGGCACATCCATGTGGTAGACTGCAACAAGGGATACTTGACTTTTGGGACGCCGTGGATCCGGTATGATAAACGAGGAGAAGTAAGCGGGCAAGTTGAAGTTAAGATCTCCAGTAGAGTGAGATGCAATTGCGTGTAGACTATCAATGAATATGGTGAATCCTGAAATCATTTGTTAGAGACAATAATAATGATTGGATCAACTTGCTTGAAGTCGTACGTTGATTTGCCATGTACTCGGCGCTTGATGAGGACAAAATCTGATTGACTTCTTGCAGGACTTGTGCCGGCTGCTTCTTCCAGCATTGGATAAAGTGGGTGGCATTCTTCGGGGCTTGAAGCGTCTCGAAAGACAAGAAGACTGTATTGGATCGCAAAAGCTGATACGATTATTAGTCCTCTTCCGACAGAACGACTATTGCCTCAGCTCAGCCGAAGACTCGTATGTATCCAAGATTGGCTTGTAAAATAGCGGTTGGATAGTCTCACCTCAGCTCTCCGGAGATACTCCCCTAGCAAAGGTTTTGCGGGTTGTTCCAACGAGTCCAAGACGATTGTGATGGGCGAGACATGGTCTCTTTGATTTAGTACTTTTGATATCAGCAGCAAGTTATGAGTGCGTCGATGGGAAAGATCGGAATGTGCCATGTTTTGTCTATCTGCGTTGAAGGTGACCGTGAACTTCTCCAAGATAGTTGGGAGAAATCAAAAGACCGCATCATTCTCCATTGGACGCCTGGAAGCTTCTGTCATTTGATCGCTTGGCACGAAAAGGGGCCCAGGGGATCTCAGCAAGAGGAACGTGAAAGCCAAAGACTACAAATCTTCTTCAGAATACAATAGTATATAATTTATTCGTTCGCCAGTAGAAACAACAAGCCCTGGAGTATTGGTGCAGTGGTAAAAGTTGTGTGGTGCCCCACAACTAACCCGCTGCCAATAGCCAGGGACAATGGCTGAGGCCGGTCAGGTCAAACTGCAAAGGGCATGGCAGAAGGCATCCGGTAGCAGCTGTTGGGGGAGGTGTGTGGGTCTCCTTTCCTTCTAACAAATGTAGTTGTAGCTAGTAGAATGTAATTGTAAGTTTTTATTTTGTTAGTGTTAGTTTATCATGTCATTTGGTTGTGTTGAGTTCAACTCCGGCATTGCTCCTTTCTTTTTAAGCATTACCCAAATATTTTTGGCCACGATAGACCTTCAGCTGGAACTCTAACAGAAGAGAAATACATTAGAATACAGTTTGGGGGGCTAAACAAATAAGATAGATTCAAGACACAAGTTAAAATCTTTAGTACCTGGCAAGTTTGTGTGCGCTGAGGGAATTGGCAAACAAATAATACACAATGTTTGCTCTTTGGCCGGTCTTCGGTGTTTGTGATTGTTCATGATTTCGCTTCTCGAAAACCACATCCTGTCTTCAAGATTGATCTTTCTGTGTCTTGTGCCATCTTGAAACCATTCTCTTCTTGCACCATCTCGTAAAGGCAGCGAGTTGCGTAAAGAATGATCAGGAACTTCGCCGCATTCGATGAATCAGAAGGCGAAAAGGGCCATATCTACTTTCCTGGCCGTCCCGTCAATTCACCTCAATACCATCCCTTCAGCTTTCTTTCTAGCTTGTGATGTTTACTCTCTTGAACGGAATGTCGGTCCATTTCATAGTGCTGGTCTCTCGCTCTAATGCGCACCGTCGCCAATAGTGGGCAATCCGCAGCTGTTGCAAGGACGCTGCTGATCTCACTATCTGGAAAGTTTCGTGGCTCTTGATCATGTTGATCAGACAGCTCCGCAGTCGACGCATCAGGAGCGCACGATACAATGCCATTTCGGAACCCCATATCCTGAGAAGAGCTTGAAGCTCACGGAACCCTCATCAGGGACTTTTTCAACAACGAAGGAACGACCAGGTTAGACCGGTCAGCCAGAAGACGACAACTATGCATGAAATCGTGAGACGAGTCATGACGATGTAGCATGATAGCGTGGTAACTATGGTTCGAGAAGATGACTCCATTGAGACCGCAGCGGAGGTGTCGCTCTTACCGTATCACTTCGGAATCTCAATCTGCCTTTGCCAGGCATTCATAGATGAACCCTTGTACTTTGTGCACTCGACCAAGTGGGAAAGCACACTGCATTGGTAGTTTCACTCACCGTTGCTGCTGAGCCACTGCTTCATTGGAGCTCGTTGCTGCTCACCGCCTCGCGACCCTCTTTCAATATTGCTTCTGTCTTACGCCAACTTATCCGGAGCCAGAGCTTGAGCTCGTTTCATCACTCTCTGGAGAGATCCTCCCAGCAAGTACGGAAGCGGTAAAGTCGTTGTGACTGCAGGTCCACGAGCCATACTGCATGAAAGACACTTGTGGAAACAAGAGGCTGAAAGTGTGGCGACTGAAGACAAAGGAGGCTGCCTGCATTGCAGGATGGCCATATAGGCGGAGACTGATTGCATTGAGGGATGTCCAAATAGGAGGAGATTGACTGCAATGCGGGATGTCCAGACAGGCGGAGTGTTGCTGCATTGAGGAACGTCCAAAAGGAAAGGTTCGAAAAGCCTGCTGTTCGCGGAAGATGAAGTACTGATCAACAAACCCTTTGCACAGAGATTGGGAGGTAATTTGAGAGATCAAGTACAACTTTCAACCATAAGGAGAAGAGCAGCGATACTGAAAGCATAGGACACTTCAGACTACCAATGAGGCAATCCTACCTATCCGAGTAGTACCCAGGTTGAGATGACCTGTGCCGTTGAGCGGCTATCGCCTGAATGGTAACTCACAAATTCAAATTATTCATAGCTATATGAATGTCTCTCCCGTAAGCTCCAATGATGCGAGGATAAACCTTTGGGGGAAAATGTCCAAACTTATTCCATTTTGAGTCACACTGTTTCCTCTACTTGCACTTTCGGTCCCTCCACGTGACCGTACCGCATCGCGAATAAGACCGGCAACAAGCTCAAGATTTGTCCTGCATTTACACCCTGTCAAGTCGCTCTCAATTGAGGAATAAGACCAATCTAAGCTGCTGTGCGGAAGCTTCATGGAAGCAAAGTAAGACTTGAGCAATCCAAAGCACCATCCGAGTCCTACAGTCTGATCTAACATTACCAGATATCAAAGCACAGGATTCTCTTCCGTCAACCTCTCCGGGCAGCGGTGCTGCTGCCGGAAGTAATATTAGTTACGGAGCGGAACATCCGAAGGCACCGTCTTCGTCAACGTTCATCAACGTTTCTGATTCGGAGCAAAGCAACTCAACAAGCTGTCGAGATCTGCAGTTATTTGCACTTTCAAAGCACCACCCAACCTACCGAATTAGCCAGCGCTCGTCGCCGAGATGGCGGAACCGCCTACGAAGCGGGCGAAGCGCACAGACAGTGCGGCTATGTGGGATAAGAATGAAAGCACGACTGCACCCAAACCACAGAGGCCTTCAGAGGATTCACGAGGCAGTAAACGCAACGACACCGAGCAGGGGAGTTTGAGTGAGGCTAGGAACAGAAGGCACGATGATGAGCGAAGAGATGAGACCAGGCGACGGTCAAGGTCGAGAGACAGGTACCGAAGCCGCAGAGAAAGGAGCAGGTCGAGAGAACGGCCGTTGCAAGACAGGGATCGTGATCGTGATCGGGACAGAATGAGAGACGATCGCAGGAATCGGGACCGTGAGCGAGAACGAGATCAACGGGGCAGTGGAAGGGGGGAAAGAAGCCAAAGTCCGTATAGACAAGAATCTTCGAAGGGGGTGTTTAAGGCATCGCCTGAAGATAGCAATACATTTGACTAATTATCTTTTGTACAGATACACGACCAGACAGGGATCGAGAGCGACCTCGACACCGATCACGATCTCGTTCACCAATCCGAAATGGCACAGGCACACCTACAAGAACAAGATCGCCTCTGAAAGCTCCACGATCCGACCGCGATCGACCCTCCAAATCAGTCACTGCTCGAGACACAGCCCCTCCAGCACCCTCCTCCAGAGCCAAGAAGGGCCCAGCTGCTGAAGATGCCATGCAAGTCGACTCCAAGACAAATGGTCATACTGGTGCAGATGAAGACGAAGACAGCGAAGACGCTCTATTGCGAAAGATGATGGGTTTCTCAACGTTCAAGAGCACACAGAACAAGAAAATACCCGGCAATGACGTGTCCGGTGTGCGGAAAGAGAAGTCAACAAATTACAGACAGTATATGAACCGCAATGGAGGATTCAATCGACCTTTAAGTCCATCGAGAGAGTGAAAGATATCTTGCGGGTATTGCGAAAGTCATGAATGATCCACCAATTGGTAGCTGCCAATATCTTAAGATGCCACTTTCCCGCCGATGCAGGACCGTTGAAGCTGCTGAACAGAGGGAGTCTTTTCTGTCCCCGTGAAACAGTATCAGGCCCCAGCATGCTCAACAAATTACCATTTCGGGCAAATGGCTAACAAAAAGTACATGACGAGTGTGGAGAAGGCTGCTCCAGATCTGCTGCTCCCCCGCATCTCGGAAGCGATGAATCTCTGACCATTCTCTCATCCAACCACTTTTCTTCTGCTTCCTCGATAACTTCGTCCCTCGAACGCCTTTCCTCAGTTCTCTATACCCATAGAGCCTTAGAACCCTGCCAAAATGCCCACCTCCGCCCGCTCAAGCACGAGCGAACCCAACCGCGCAAAGTCTTTCCGACAACTGACCGGCGCCTCCCCCTCCACCGCCTCGCCGTCAGATTCGACCTTGATCATCATAGACGCACAGAATGAGTTCGTGCCGCGAAATCCCCCCCCAACCCCCCCAGACACTCACCAAGTACTGAAACAAACAAAACATCTAGATATGCCGACGGCCTCCTCAAAACCGCAAACATCACCCAAACCCGCGCCGCTATCTCCACCCTCCTCGAGACCTACCGCTCTGTAGCAGCCGATTCCTCCTCCTCATCAAACTCCAACATAATCCACATCGTCCACTCCGTCCCAGACGGCACCCCAATCTTCACTCCCAACACCGCCCTCGCTTCGGAATTCTCCGAGATCACCCCCACCACCCCTGGCGAGAAGGTGATCTCCAAGCAGTTCCCCGGCGCCTTCAAAGACACCGAATTGCACTCCTACCTCCAGTCCTTGCCGGACAACAAGGGGAAGAAGATCGTGCTGGCGGGGTATATGGCGCATGTGTGTGTCTCGACGACGGCGCGGCAGGGACATGAGTTGGGGTATGATGTATTGGTCTGTGGAGATGCGGTGGGGGATAGGGATATACCGGGGGCGAAGGGGGAGGAGGTTACGAGGATGGTGTTGGCAGT
>JAABUK010006953.1_pt1 | contig 16581 bp, 17 predicted proteins | sample 5559141 | NCBI WGS metagenome assembly JAABUK01 (sample SAMN10711869, study PRJNA513367) | rock metagenome | isolation source: Antarctica rocks | place: Antarctica: Victoria Land, Pudding Butte nord | collected 2016-01-03
GTAAGGTAGGTGAGGTAGGTGAGGTAGGTGAGGTAGGTGAGGTAGGTGAGGTAGGTGAAGGGAAGGTGGAGGTATGGGAGGTGTGGGAGGTGTGGGAGGTGAGGGAGGTGAGGTAGGTGAGTTGAAAGGTTAGGAACAGAGGAAGACAATTAGAACTAGAAGGAAAATGCCAGCTTGAAGTACTGTGTCCCGATGCCGGTAACCAGAGTGAAAAGGTTGAGCAAGCCTCGTGAATCAGAGTGGAGCGTGAAGAAATTTTCACGCGCTCGTGGTTGGTGGAACTCGCTACGCCAAGATTTTATATTCGAATATCGAGGACACCGAAGCGCCAGGGCCCACCAACTTTAGGCGTCCTGCCGGCACATTGTGTTGAAGATGGCGGAGGCATAAGCTGAAGCCGGCTAGCGCTGTGGTTGGTTTCTGTGGGTCTGAGGTGATTCGAAGCACTTGATGCTGCAGTGGCTTGATGGCGGACAAAGTGCATAGAGACGCAAGGCATGGGTGATATTGTCTTACTTGGAAATTGTAGAGCCAGGGAGATGGATAGGACGTCAAGATTGTTACACTTCGTATCCGAACATCAAACATTAAGGTCGTATGGTACATATCGCTCATAGCACTCATCAACGCCTCCCTCGAGACAGAGAAAAGAGATGATGTTACACGAAAGGCTATTATCATCCAAAGATCTTACAATGTTATCAGGGGGGAAGCCCCACCTAGAAGGATGATTTACTTCTTCACGAAGTTTTTCCTCGATATCCAATTCCCGTCGGGTCCCATTCCCACAAACCCGCCATCAGACCGCATATCCGTAGGGTTGATACCTTTGGGACCTGCGTCTACTTCGTTTAGCATGGCATTATTCGCGTCGCATCCTTTCGAGATGTCAATTTTCTTCTTTTTTCCATTCACCGATTTCCCACCATTGAACAGGTTCGTCTTTTTTGCGCTTTTGCCGACACCGAACATCTTCTTCCATCCCTTCTTGGCCTTCTCGCTTTGGAGATCTCCACTGTTGACCCTTCCCAGATGTATCATACTACGACTACCTGGTGCAGGCGGTGGCGGAGATGCCTGGCCGTCTTGATAGCCATTGGGAATGAAAGGGCGATTGAAGAAGACGCCTGTTGGACTAGGAAGAGCTGGCGAGTGCGTTAGATCTCTGTTCAGTTTGGTGCCAGGATGAGGTGGAGATTGAGGTGGCGTAGACGCTAAGAATTCAATCAAGGCGGATGATGATGCAGGATTGAGGTAGACAGGGGTGTTGCTGGTCGCGGTGGTTTTGGACTTGGGATCGTTTGATACGAGTGGGCTCGACGATGAGTCAATTGAGCGTTGGGGTTGATGATGAGGTTGCCAGTCGTGCTCACTCACAGCTTCAGTAGTCACCTGTGGTTGTTTCTGGAGCTGCGAGGGTGGCAAAGGAGCAAATCGAGAGGGCGGAGACATCGTTGGCGATGCAGCTCCAGGATTTGTTTGTTGAGGCTCCCGGGTTGTTGCTATTGGGGGTGGGGTAGCACCTTGTTCGGTTAAGGAAGAGCCAGTAGAGAATGAGGGAGAAGAGACAGCTGTCGATGCGGAAGCCGGATCGTGCGTTCGGTGGGCTGGGTGAACGCCTAGTTCTGACTCGGCGGAAGCTATGTTTTCGGAGGTGACGTGAGCGATCGCAAGGGGACTTTGGGACATCTGGTTTTGCGGCCTAGAATTTTGCGTTGGGGTTGCGGATCTTGAACGGTTGGGTTCAGGCGATGCCACTAGTCGTGTGTTTGGATTGTAAAAAAGGGAACTTGATCGCTTGGGCGGTCTCATCTCATCTGACCGACCGTGTGTTAGATCAGGATTGGAATGAGTGAATGCCCCCTGGCTGTGATAGTGACGAAGAGGAAGATCACCGTTGGTATTCCTAGCATATCTGGTGTGTCGGGCTGTCTGAAGTAGTGGATGGTTGCTGTTGACAATGCCTTCGGTGTTGTCGGAATTGTTTCTCGTTCTCATGATTGAGGTAAGCGGTATGGTGTTCTTGCCAGGGACATTTGATGCCTGCTCCTTGGCAGCATCGAGTGTCATTGCTGGATGTTCCAAAGGCGACATTGCTCGCATGGGTTGTAAAGAGAGTACACCATATGAGCTTTGAGCCGGTACAGGTTTACCGTTTCGTATCAAGATAGGGCTAGCCTCACGGACAGGAGGTGTCTCGCTAGAGTCGGTGGGAGATATGGGGCTTGCAGAATAGGTCGACATGCTCATAGCTTTAGCCGTACGGGAGGACGTACGCCTTACTATGGTCGTGGTCACAGGAGATGCTGGTCGCTTCGCTGGTGTATGTTCAGCTGAGGGACTTTGGATTGGAAGATTCACGGCTGATAGCGAATCTGCATCTTGCTCTCTTGTGAAAGAAGGCTTCTTGCGGAGAAAATCACGAGTTCGCTTGGTCAAAGATGTTCTTCGTGACGGCGCTCGCTCTGGGATGGGGGACTCCGATTGTCCATTCATCTGCGCTTTGATTTGCACTGGAGTCCTGGACGAGTTGGCAGGATTTGGACTTCGGGCACGATCTTCGAATGCTGTAGCCTCCTCGACCCAATAGTCGCCTGGGACAGGGGATGGGCTGTGAACTGACCTCACCGGCTCTGGACTGTCACGAGGTATGCTCAGGTTTTGATTCCGGGTAGCTCTCAACGATTCCGGGTTCATTGCTGCGCTTGCTGGTCCGGGTGATATCGCACTCCTGCCAGGCTCCGGGCTTTTGACCCGTCTCTCCGCATCGGAGCCAATTCTTGCTCTTTTCGGCTCCGGGCTATCTGTCGACCTTGGCGGCTCTGGACTTCTAAGCGGTCTGAAAGTCTGGGAGATTTTGGTCGCTAAACTTGGCTTCTGATTTTTGCTTGGTCTTGTCGGCTCTGGACTTTGCGATGGCACAGTTTGATTCGGGCTCTTAGCCCTTAGCGCATACTCGTCTCTCGTAGCGAGTTTATCGTGCTCCATGGTTTCCTGATTCAGAAATGGGGATGGTAGTGGAGATCGAGATACTGAGGTTTTGATGTATTTCTGCGATGCAGCAACTCGCGTAATTGGGTCCGGAGCGGTTGGCAGGGCCTTCATTGGCGATCTGGGAGGCGTTGGCGTCTGCTGTTGAGGGCTGTCTGTGCGTGATTTAAGCTGATACCTATTGCCATTGACGGATCTCGTAGGCGCCTGGACCTTCATTAGCTAGTCTGTACGTACATGATCATGTAAATCAGCTTGCCAGATTCTTTCTACTCGCCGCGCCCGCCCTCCTCTGCATTTCCGCTACGATGCTACCAAGCTGAACCAGCGCTTTCCTGAGATGACCACCTTTTGACTGCAAAGTTAGAAAAGCTCGAGTCCAGCCCTCTGTGTTCCCAATCATAGCTAGGTATACAGAATCATGCTCCTCAGTCCGGTCATCCCATTGCTTATCTACCCTTGTCATATACTTTGCGAGTTCTCTCGTAGCGTCTAGGCCCTTCTGTACATCCTTCAAGGCATCGTTCATAGCTGCTGCCGTACGGTCAATGATGTGTTCGATCTTCTCGTTACCCTCCACAATTGCGACTCGAAAGTCTCGATTGCCGAGCATCTGGTCGAAGACTTGGCCATGTTCTAGCGGTAGCTTGAGATATCGTATTCGTTCATTGATGTCGCCTTGGGCAAGATCGAAGTCCTCCGTAGTCCGCTCGAGAAAACCATCAACCTCATCAACGTGTGTTTGTAGAATCTTGAGAACCTCCTCGTCTGATTTGGCAAGACCTTGCTGTAGAAGATGCATTCCGAATGATATCTGAGCGACCAATTTCCACAGCGGATGAAATTTCTCTCCAGGCTTTTGCTTCCACCGTCCTGCCACGGTCCGCTCATATTCAGTCTGCTCCAACAACATCTTCCGCCTTGTGACCGAGTCTGCCTTTGAGTAGCGGTCTGGTACCTCGGGTTCGTCATCATTCATGGTCTCGTTCATCGACTCCTCAAAGGCGCCCTGCATGGTGGGGACCGGATGGACAGGCGGGGTTGCGTCCATATCGCTTTCCGTGTCGGTCTCCAGCTCTTCTTCCGGCATTGCCATGCTGACAGGTATCTGCCATTCACCATTTATTATATCTTCCTCCTCTTCTTTCACCATAGAAATTACCATTATGTACGTAAGTGCCCCGGGACAGAGACGCTTCAAGAACGCCTGCCGAAAGCGCGGACCACTCGTCTCTCGCAGTACGTGGGATAAGGCGCGACGGCGTCGGTGGGATGCGCGATGAAGATACTATTAATTGCTAGAGGTGCATTGCGGAGAATAGAACAGCAGGAGGCGAGCCAGTGTACTTTTCATCGCGTGTAGAGGTCCCGATATGCGACCTCAAGCGAACATTAGCGTGTTCAGCCTGTGAGGAGTGAGAGCAGTGTGCAATGGATCGCCGGCGACTCTGTGCACACAAGGCCTTGGTGACCTGGAAAGGAGGGAGTTGGCGGTGCAGAACCAAATCTACGAGCCGTGCGGGCTCTGGCAACGGCTCACAGCTCAACTACGCCCTCCGAGTCTGACCCGCTCCGGGTACGGGGAGCCAACAGCTTTCCACGAGGGCATCGAAGGCCTACTAGGCCTAAATCGTCACAGGCGGGGAAGCCTAGTCGCAGATCTGCAGAGCCTGAATCGGTGAATCCCTGTGCTTCTCACACTAAGACGGCAACCCATTTGATGCACGTACCAATTCACTGTCGCGTTGGTCGCACTTTAATGGCTGACAGAGGATACGCACTTTATCATTCATCAATATATCAATCGAGATCGCGCAAGAGTCGACGCCACCACAATGGCAATCGACCCTCAGAATTTGCTACCGCTCCCTTCCCAGGCAAATCTCCGGCAAGCTTTCGTAGGACGGAATCTGCAAGATGTGCCCACACCAGCTGCAGTCGTTGATATAGCAGTAGTAGAGAGAAATTGCAATCAGTTGCTGAAAGCCTGCGAAGCTCTCCACCTTGAATTCAGGCCTCACGTCAAGACGCACAAGGTGAACCATCTATCTTGCAGCTTCCTTCTTCCTCAATTGCGTGAGACGTTGTTTTGGGAAGAGCACCTGTAATCATCCTGTCTAGTTGCTGTGAAAGAAGATTTAACACTTCCTTGATCGGGTGCCCAAGTGTGAAGCTTTTGTTCATTCTGTGGTTGCTCAAAATCCTACCGGTCTATAATCCTGGTATATGGATCTCGGCTTGAGTCTACTATATCTACTCGAAGAATTCGCACAGATATCTCCTCTTCGCATAGCCAATACCATGAGCTATTTCTGTCTTTCCTTTTTCTCGAGCGAATGACGAATGTAGCAGCGATGGTTGACGTCTTTTCTGTAATCCCATGTCATCGACTTCAGCTTCCTTAAAGTACCCCTGAGGATCCCTAGAGCGAACATCTATCGAGGATGTGGAATATCCACTACCATAACTATTGCACCTGATAATACTGTGCTGATGTAATGCGTCAAGACAGTAGAAGTTACCCGATTGCAAATTGGCGAGGCTACGAACGATTTCAGAGTTGTAGTTTCAACAATGGCAGAAGCCGAACATCTCCTTGACTATCTGGTCAAGTCGAGGGAGGATGGCAAGAATGTCAACGTACGTCCATAGCACGCGGCTAGTATTGAATCTTGATTATTACTATGGGCTTACAACAGTGACAAAGGTACTCTACGGTATTCCTTTACCTCCATCTCAAGTCCACAGGTTGGCGCACTTCGGCAAAAAGCTGGGACCCAGTAGCATTAGCATTTTAGTTGATGATGTGTCTCAGCTCCCGGCGGCCATCGTCTTCAAAGAAATCGCAGGATTTCCGCTTCACGTTTTCATCAAGGTGGACACAGGCTACCATCGAGCTGGTTTATCCACTGATACCGAAAATTTCCGACGACTCGTCCAAGCAGTATTCTCAATCGAGTCTAACGAGACTGGCTTTCTCGCTGGGTTCTACTCCCATGCTGGCCATAGCTATGGCGGTGACTCTGCAATCAGCGCCATGGAAACTTTAGTAGCAGAAATTGCGGGACTGGAGAAGGCTGCCTCTGAGGCCGACTCGCTTCGTCTCAGTCCATCTTCAGGTCCACAATACATTCTTTCTGTGGGAGCTTCACCAACTACGACATCAATCGAAAATTTACAAGGGACGGCTGACAGGCCGACCGCAGAAAAACTCAACAGTATCATCCAACGCGTCAAACGAAGCTACTCGCTCGAACTCCATGCAGGAGTCTACCCATTCTTAGATATGCAACAGCTAGCAACCCATGCCAGTCCATCCACTGTGGCAGATCGGCAAGGGACGCAAGCCCCCATTTCACTGTCTGACATAGCTTTGTCGATCCTTGTCGAGGTAGCAAGCGTGTATTCGAGCCGAGAGAAGCCAGAGGCGCTCCTAGCAGCAGGTACATTGGCATTAGGACGTGAACCTTGCAAGTCTTACGATGGATGGGGTATCGTAAGTGATTGGGGCTGGAAGCAAACAACCTCGGGAAGATCTGGCTGGAAAATTGGACGGATCAGCCAAGAGCATAGTGTCCTCACAGAAGACATGGAAATCAACAGGGAAGAGCAGACAGTGTTGCAGGTAGGACAGAAGCTTCGCATATTTCCCAACCATGCTTGCGTCGCTAGTGCAGGGTTCTCATGGTATCTCATCGTCGACTCGAATAGTTCGAAAGAGCGGCAAGACAACATCGTGGATGTATGGGTGAGGTGCAGAGGATGGTGAGCACTACGCTCTTCGAAGCTCGATTAGGGGCAAGCATTCCATGTATCAACATGTATGCTGAAGGACTGACCACGCTCACACTAGAAGATCAACTGAATGCTCCAGGACTCGAAGAGCTGCTCATCATTGTGTTTTTGCTATTGTACGGAGGAATACCATATGGCATATGCTAAGTATATGGACGTTCTGAAAGCGCGCAATCGCTGTATGCAATTGGTCGGTAAGCGAAACGATGGTGTGGGGGTTATCACTTATCAGCGGGAAGGGCCTAGGGGAGCCAAGCGTGCCAAGGTGCCAAGCCAGAAGCGTTCGAGGGTCCGTCGACTTTTAACCTCAGCCAATCTCATCACCTTCGTCCTCACCCCAAACAACATCTGGTCTGTGCAAGACTGCAAGACTGCAAGACTTGGGACGAGTGGAGAGGGATGAGTGCAGCAAGCGACATCTGGGTGCTGCCTGTTCCCACGTGCCCGGCAAGGCTGCATCCATCACGCTGACTTTTTGCCCATCAGCATTATCCATGGACTCTGTTGGATCTGTCTCTGCTATTTTAGATGCCCAGGGAGCTGGACGTCGATGGTTGTTATTCATTGTATCCTCGGAGATTCGGAAGCGAAGATATCAAATCATGTTATGGCTTGATGCTCTCCGGACGTGGAGTGTCGTGTGCAGGGTTACTGATAAGGGGATCACCCTTTTGAGCGACGTCGAGATAAGAGGCACAATGGGTTGATCCTCACAGCAGGCAGACCGTCCTATCAGCGCTATCGGACAACGAAGGTCTGGATGCTGATAAGGGGTCGGTTGATGCCTATTGGCTGTACATGCGCCAATGTCAGACTGTGGCCCATGTCAGGATTCTCCATCATGTATGGCGCCCAGACCACCTGCCATCAAAGTTTTTCAAGCCTCCCGTCAGTCGTGCGCAATGCAGACTGCGACATTCGACAGGATCTCCGCGCTTTCATGTACTAACCTCGTGGCTGCTGCATCCCTACGGAATGGCCCACGCAGGAACACCTGTGGTTCGCTGTCTGGTGTCGGTCCCACTCGAAATGCCTCTTATCAAGTCATCCCACTACCAATTTGGTGCATCGACTCAGATCCACCGAGGAAGATCGAGCGTGTAGCTCCTCCAGATCTTCCACATCCTTGCCTGCTCCCGCGGATTTGTCGTCACTTCCCTGCAACTTCATGGGGGCTCCAGATGCAAAATCCCCGGAGAAGCAATTCTGCCAAGCCGTCTTTTCTACCTATATCTAGCTTCTCCACTTTGCTTGCCTCTGCTTGCATAAGTATCTTCCTCTTCGACCTTGGAAAGTCTGAGACCTGCAACTGCATACGATCCGCTGCAGAAACCCCTCCTCAGTCGTACTGTTACTTTTCACCATGTTCGATGTCACAACCCTATGGAGGGCCCCTGTGGTCAATCCAGTCAACCGCAAGGCCCGCTCAATTCCTGGATTGAACCCATTCAACATGTACGGGCGTGTGTTCACCTTTGCTTGGTTTGGGTTTTTTGTGGCCTTCTGGTGAGCTTCACAAACACTGTGCCTCCAGACGCTGTTGCTAATGTCACTCAGGTCATGGTATGCCTTCCCACCACTGGTATGTTTGATGAAGATATGCATGAAGAGAATCGACATCTAATGGGCCCCAGTTGACGCTTACCATCGCGAAAGACTTGAAGCTCACTCAGGTCGACATTGCCAACTCTAACATCATTGCCCTCGTTGCTACGTGCGAAGCTCCAGAGCCTTACCCACCCTTGCATGACTGACTTTGATTAGTCTCCTCGTTCGACTGGTCGCTGGACCAATGTGCGACCGCTACGGCCCGCGATATACCTTCGCAGGCTGCTTACTAGCTGGCTCCATCCCAGCTGTAATGGCAGGGGCAGTCACCAACGCCAAAGGCCTTCTAGCACTACGATTCTTCGTTGGCATCCTCGGCGGCAGCTTCGTCCCATGTCAAGTCTGGTCAACCGGCTTTTTTGACAAGAACGTGGTGGGCACGGCCAACGCACTCACCGCGGGCTTTGGTAATGCCGGAGGAGGCGTCACCTATTTCCTCATGCCTGCCATCTTCGACTCCCTGGTCCACCAATCAGGCCTCACCCCCCACAAGGCGTGGCGTGTGGCCTTCATTGTCCCCTTTATCATAATTGTCGCCACAACAGTCACCTTCCTGTTAGTCTGCCCGGACACCCCCACAGGAAAATGGAGCGAGCGCCATCTAGCTGCACAGCAACACTTGGCTGAGCATGGAATAACGGGCGACGTCGTCGAGGTTCCTGGCGAGATTTCGGGAAAGACCATCTCGACCCCTGAGTCTGGATCCCCGTCTCCACACGGCGATTCAAAGATGGAGTTCGATGCCAAACCAAAAGGTGTCGACGACGGCGAAGCGCAAATTGGGGAACAGCAAATGCTCGACGTTGCGCGTGGCGAAATTGTCCGCAAGCCTTCCTTCAAGGAAGCAATGCCCGTCGTCTTCTCCCTCCAAACCCTCGTCACGGCTGGGTGTTACTTCTGCTCCTTCGGCGCCGAGCTCGCCATCAATTCCATCCTCGGCGCGTATTATCTCAAAAACTTCAAAAAGCTGGGGCAGACGGGCACCGGACAATGGGCGGCTATGTTTGGCCTACTCAACGTGGCATTCAGGCCGATCGGAGGCCTGATCTCTGATTACATTTATCCCAGGGGTGGCGTATGGGGTAAGAAGTTCCTCATACACGGATTGGCCCTTGTTACCGGCGCTTTTCAGATCGCCATCGGTCTTACGAACAGCCACAACAAGAGCACAATGTTCGGTCTTATCGCCGGCATGGCATTCTTCCTAGAAGCGGGCAACGGTGCTATTTTCTCGCTCGTGCCACATGTGCACCCGCATGCCAATGGGATCGTGAGTGGGTGCACGGGCGGTATTGGGAACCTGGGAGGTATCGTCTTCGCCATCATCTTCCGATACAACGGCAATCATTACGAGAAGGTGTTTTGGATCATTGGTATCATGACCATTGCGATCCATCTTTCGTTGAGCTGGATCAAACCGATTCCCAAGGGGCAGATTGGCGGACATTGAGATTGATGAAGTATTGAATTAGGGGTTTTGGGTTAAATGGGGTCTGGGCGTGCTTGTCATCTATCGCACTTTTATGTTCAAAGAGTTTCTTAATTGATCCCATATCTGGCTGTATATGTTGTATACTTGCGCTACATATGGGTAATAGACTATGGTCGCCTCTGTCATGTCTTGTCACGATGGATCCACAGTGCGCTTACGAAAACGCTACCAAGTCTGGCCGAGTGTGTTTAACAAATGCTGCTCTTGCCCCGATGAACATTCACAATAATCGCAACCTACGACGAACATTTTTACGGATCATCGGATGGAAGCTTCTTCAATACTACAGTTACATATATCTTGAACTTTCCGCTTCAAGTTTCGTCACGCAAAGTCTAGGTAAGGCACTTACTGAAGAATTAAGCTTACTTCGCTTTCCTCTCAGCGTCCTTTGCCAACTGCTGCGCTTCACCCACTTTCCTCCTCAGCACCTCCTCAATTTCCGTGAACGTGTCTTTGGCGATTTTCTCGGCCTCCGGCCCGTGAGATTTGGCCAGGTTTTGCAGCTGCGTCAGGCCGGGGACGATCTGGTTGCCGCCGGGTATCATCTTCAGATACGATTCGAGTCCACCACTGCCATTGCCACTGCCACCGCCGCTCATGCTGCTACCGCCTTGCTTGATTTTGTCAATGTATTGCTTGAGAGAGTCGGTGCTGCCGGATGAGACGGCGTCCTTGATTTTGTTGTAGAGTTCCTGCACGCTGCCTGATTTCTTCAGAGCATCTTTGTTAGTTTCGACCATTTCTTTCACTTGTGGTGATTTTTCCAGAAGCGGTTTTGCTTTTTCGAAACTCTCGTCCCATAACTTGGCGCCCATGTCTTGGACCTTGCGCATCTTGTCTTGCACCAGTGATTGGATTTTGGGTATGCTATCGGCGCTCATTCCATTCTTCATGATGTCTTTGATCTGTTGGGTGGTCTCCTCGACCTGCTTTTTCGCCTCGGGCCCGTACTTGTCGCCCATCTGCTTCAGCTGATCGAGGTTGCCTCCGACTTTGGCTTTCAGCGCCGGATGGTTGTTTAGTATATCCTGTCCAGCATCTCCAGCCAGCTCGGCGATGCTTTGCAAGTGCTTTTGCAATATTTCCCATCCTTGTGCAGCGGACGCGAAGCTCATGCCTTCTTTTGCAGTGACGTCCTTGAGCTCGGTGTAGGCTTGCTTGAGAATGTTGTCGACTTCGCTGCCATGCTTGTTGCGGATAGCGTCAATATCGTCAAAGGCGCTATCAATATAGCCCGAGGCACCAGGGATCATGAAGGCGTAGCTCTTGGCGGTCGAGCGGAGCCATTCGAGGGCCTCATTAGGCTTGAAATCGGGTGTGGATGATTTGAGCTGACCGGTGTATTTCTTTATAGTGGCTTCGGTTTGTCTGGCGGTGTTGACGAGGGTTTTGGCACCTACGTGATGTGAGCTTGGGCTGTTTAACGGGGTGAGGTCACAGCTTGGGATGGATGCTTACCTGAGAAGTGATAGTATGTATAGCCGCCTAGAAAAACTGCCCCACCACCCACAAGGCCTCCAATGACACCCGGGGAGATGCCGCTCTGCGGGCGTGCAGTGGACGTAGTCTCATTTCGAAGTTGGCGAACAGAGGAGCGGATAGGTAGACCGCGAGTGACTCTGCTGGCTGCTCTGAAGGTAGACATATTGGCAGTTATAGTGGAAACTCAATTGAAGCCTCACTCGATGTGTAGAAGAGAAGGGAAGAGATAGAAGAGGTGGCGATTAAATCGGAACATGTTCCTACAACTGAGGACGGTCGCGGTTGCACGCGCCAAAAAGCTGGTAATGACGTACCTGCCTTGCGGCTTCACCGTCGGGCCAACGTCATGGACAACATCGGCGATCCGATAGACTCACTCCGTTGCGTGTGTTTCAGAAGACATCAAGCTTGAGCACATCTATACATTTTCCAATATGGGGGGTAGCAAGACTGAACCTAAGCAGCTCTGGAAAGCTGCTCTGGATAAGCTAGTATAGCACGTGACGCCAAGCTTCCCGCTCCACTCCGCTCCACACCAGCCACACTCCTTTTGGTTCAGCTTTTTCCGTATCAGACTATCTCAGCGTCTGTGAAATCGTGTTCCTTTGATTGCATCACGCATCTTTACTTATGAAGCATCCATTCAACACACTCTCGCCAATTTTTTATGTATACAGGAGCGTGGAAAGAGGTCAGGGGTTCTGTCTCAAGTAGTACGGTAGAAAATGTCTCGGATCGTCCTGCTAATACTCCGAGATTCATACATTTCAACGTTAATCGTAGTACAGAATACCCGTACTAGGCCCAGTCCGAGTTTCTCTGTTGTTCCTCATCTGTGATGAAGCATTCAGCCTACCTTTTTTCCCATCGTCACAATATTTATCGCCCACTTACAAACCAGACCTTCAGAGGGCATGTCGGTTCCTAAAAAGTTTCACCAGTAGTGGGATATCGGAATCACAGATCCGGCCTATATATCTGACGTGCAGATTATACGGCCGGGAAACAGGATGGACCAAGTGTGCCACGCTTTTCGGCCTGAAAGCGTCAACTTGACGTTGTAACTCACCTGTGACGAGCGTATGCGGTGCCTCCCTCTCAGACATCTTGGGGTATCGGTGATCCACAATAGATGCGTACTCACCCCTGTTGTCCTTGTGGAGGAGGCCGTTACCTTTGTGCGTGTAAAGAGGGATGGCCTCGTAACGTGATGCATGCGTCTCCACGACAATGTGAAACCTCATCTCCGAGTACACAGTTCCAAAGTCGGTATGGGATATGTGGGATTTTGTGCCACTTCTGTATGAGGATACCGATTCCTGGTACGAGTGTCTGGGTGTTCGGTTGAAGTCTTCTTCGTGTAGAGGAGCAAGAATGATGACACCAGGTTTGTATTCCGATTTGGCGAATTGGTGATTGTCAAAGGGGCTAGACTGCAGCATAGTTACGTATGTACCTCGCGACCCACGAGCGCTTGATCTGCAGTCAGTATAATCATCATCTCCGTACTTTGTTGGGCGTCTCACATTGATACCGGCAGATCGGCTCGGGTAAGTGGAGCTGTAGTTGCTTACACTGCCAGCAGTGCTTGACCTGGTAAGTGGGGTGTCGGGACTCCTACTGTCGTCGTAATTCAAGCTATCGTGGCCACCAAGGTCACGGGCGCCGGATGTGGAACCCGCTTGCATGTAAGTTCTCCCGTTACTTTTGTATGTGGGAAGGGACCTAGACCTAGAGCCTCTATCACTCTCATCAGTTATCGATGAAGGCCCGTATTCATTGTGATTGGTGCTGCTGGTGCGTAGCGGGGATCTTGACCTGCGACGACTGGTACCGCTGTATATGGACCGGCTTCCACTGCCGCCGGCAGTTCGTGTGGGGGATCTTGATCGCCGACGGTGGGCGTCACCATGGATTGATCGAATGTCTTCATTACGGCCTAGAGAAGTTGCTGTATTGTGATCACCTCGAGCATAAACTGTATTATTTCCCTTACTGGAAGGTGCCCTTCTCTGGCTGGTGTACGTTGATGGATCACTTCTTGGAATGTTCGCATCTGCATCATAGTTAGTTCCAATTCCAAGAATCATTCACAGGGCTCTTGTCAAGTATGCACTTACGTTGACTTGCTGGCACAATGGATCGAGAAGGTGCTCTGAGTAAACCGACTGACGATAGGTAAGCGTTTGGCATTATAGTTCATGAGTGGGAGGCAACGAAACACTCCTTCCTTGTGAGTCCTTTTGGTCGATCGGCTAAATGTAGGCTTGTAAAATGGAATAGTTAGATAGAGGTGTAATAGTTGGTAGGTCTTGAAATCGTCCTGGGTAGGACGCTATGTATAGGGCCAGTGGCATTTGTTGTTTCCCATTGAGCATCGTTTGTTGTCCGTTTCTCGACGTTGTCCAATGCCGATTGGCTTGAGCCCATCTCTTGAGGTCACGATCAATAAAGATAAGAGTCAAAGCCACGAAAACGGAAACTGCGTGGTGACATCGAAAATTCTAGCGCTGTTGTCCTGTCTTTGTTCTAGACAATGTTATAAATAAAGCACCCACGGCACAAGCAGCGAAAACAGGTACAAAGAAGGCGACTTGATAAGATACATACTACTTTCCTTATGATCTAGATTCGTTTTCTTGAACGGAAAACTGACATTTCGGCAGCCGTGGGGATTTTGCAGCGTTTCATCCAGAGGAGCATATCACTTGAGAAGTGATCGCATTATTGGTTCTCCACCGCCAGTCCTACCTGTATCCGTTCTAGCAAGGCTTTGCAAAGCATCTCGCAAAGCAGTCATTGAAACACTAGAGACTGATAGGGATTGAGGGACGTGGGACGTCGACCGGACGCACCAACCATAATGTCTCGCCAACCAGCTCATATGTACAGCCCGAAACCGCTAGACGACATGAATACAAGCCAAGACCAACTATCACACGTTTCTTTTACTGTTGGGCCTGCTCGATTCCTAATGACAAGCGATGGTACCAAAGATTGCTTAGCGTTGCTGGTTTCCAGCACCTTCGTCGAGCAGCTGGCAGATTTTTATCAGAACAGAAGCAGTATAAGTGCGATGGAAGGCCACCTCATACACGCCCGAATGGACGCTAGCAGTATTGAGGCTTCGATACAGATGACCGCACAATCGCTTGACACTGTGGGAAGCCAAGACGAAGAAAACCAGGCTCGAGAATGCCTGGAGGATCAAAAATCTAGGCTACTCAGAATTTGTAAACGAAGAGACGAGCTGGAAGAAGAAGACCGCCGTTTACGCCATGAGGTTGAGATTTCTAGAGCCCACACAGAATGGGTCTTGGAGACGGCTATGGAGGCTGGGAATCTTTTGAAGCCACATCGATCTTTCATACCTTCGGTGTACGATTATGAAAAAGCATCGGAGCGTTCCGCGTCGTCAGCTAGAGTCTCGATCAGTCCTGCAAGGCCTGCAGTGGATCCTGTGAAGCTGCGTCACCAGGAGGCAGACGAAGAAGTCCGTGAGCGCAGGTATGAGCTTGAAAGGGTACAGAGGCTGTTCAACGATAAGGAAAGAGAATATGAAGAAAGGCTGGCTGATTGGAAGCGTGGCGAATTTGATATGTCTCGGAGCGAATTCGACAGGCGCATGCTGGTATACAACCAGCAGATTACCGGTTCATTGATCGACCGCGAAGCTTCGTTCGAAAACGCAAAGGAACGAGCAGCGCAGCTCAGCGAAAGCTCCAATGTCAGCGGATCGCCTTTTCACAGCCATAGTCATGAGGGGAGTATGTCCCCTCAGGAGGTAGCCTGGCATGCGTCTTCGATCGACCGAAGTTTTATTAACGCCTGGAGAGCAGACGTAACTACCTCTGGTTGTCAAGAGGACCTCCAAGTGATGCACGCTGAACATGTGGACAATGGACTGGTACAAATCTCGGACAGCACAAGTGCGGCAGATGACGGTGAGTATACCAAGATGATCAACCGTTGGCAGAAGGCTCGTGGGGTTTATGAAGGAGTCAACCGACCCCGGACGAACGATATCTGGACCGGAGATGTTGGGGCGATAGATCGACGGTATTCGTCGTGATTTGCGAAGATGTGTATCATATAGCATCGCGAATAGATGTGTCCCTCATAATTTGACATACTTATACCACGGATGTTCCTCTTTGAAGTTCAATACCTCTCTCGCCTTCCTATTGCTCAAAGGCGCCTCGTACTCGCCCATTTCTCTTGTGATAGGCGTATTAGGACATGTTTCCTTGAGATACTGCATTGTTGGTACTTTCAGCGATGATGTCGTATTCGTGGCGTTGAACACTTGAAATCCTAATCCGTCTTTCTGTATGCACAAATCGCAGATCTGGCCGAGGTCTCTTGCATCGATGTAGCTCCATGCATTCCTCTTTCTTGTCTCCGGCTTGTTCACATAGTCCGGAAAGTCAGTTTCATACTCGTGTGGCTCAATAACATTACCGATGCGCAGGGCATAAATGTCTGTCCCTGGGAACCTCCTATTGAAGCTCCTCGCGCAGCGCTCTCCACATAATTTGCTTGTAGCATACGTATCCATCGGATCTGCAACGCCAACCATTAGCATCCCATTGCTCCTAAGATGGTGTCGCGAAGCGCATACCGCAATCGTAATCCTCCTCCAACGGGAAAGAGTGATAGTCGCTATCGCCCTGGGTAAAGCAAACCCCATAAGTAGTCTCACTACTAGCAATTATAACCTTCTTCACCCCCAATTTACAAGCAGCCTCGATCACAATATACGTGCTCAGCACATTCCCTTTGAAACACTCATTATCCGGCACCAACATGTTTCTCGCATACGCTGCGAAATGTATGACTGCATCGATAGGGCCAACAGGGACGGTTTCAGAATGTCGAGGGTTTTCGTAATGGGCGATATGGAAGTTCGAGGTTAGGGCGTTGAAGACTTGGCCGGCATCTGTGAGATCGGTTCTGAGGGTGTAGACGGAGGGGTGAGGGAGTGGGGTCAAGTCGAGATTGAGCACGTTGTGGCCGCGCGACAGGAGGTAGGGGATAACGTGGCGGCCGGCTTTGCCTGAGCCGCCAGTGAATATTATGCGCTTGCCTGCTGTCGGTGCTGCCATTGTCGTGGTAAAGTGAGACGGGCAGGAAAATATGTGAGGGCCATTGCGATGTTGACTCGGGAGATTGTGGGGAAGAGGATGACATCAACAGGGTCGGGGTGGAAA
>JAABUK010006955.1_pt1 | contig 16579 bp, 22 predicted proteins | sample 5559141 | NCBI WGS metagenome assembly JAABUK01 (sample SAMN10711869, study PRJNA513367) | rock metagenome | isolation source: Antarctica rocks | place: Antarctica: Victoria Land, Pudding Butte nord | collected 2016-01-03
TCATTTTCTGTCCATGTAACATTAGCGACACTATCCACTGTGACACACAATTTGATGTAACTGGGCTTGACTACATGGTCACTGCTGAGAGGGTTCTGATTTGAGTGACAAATGTCTGCCAATGACATATTTGCATGTGCATTTAACAGCTCATGCACAAACGCTCGTGCATATATCCAGATGCTGTTTCAGGAAGCAACTATGTAATACTCATTTCCTTGTTGCAGAGCCAAAAAAGCAAATAAAGCAAAACTTTCACACTCAGCACTGTTGTTGGAACCCTTTGCACCAACACCACTGTACAGCATTCCTAAGACACAACAACATACAACGTGGCTACACAACTTCAGCACACTGCCACAAACAACATGCAGCCAACACAGAATGGGAAAACACACACAGACATGCACAACCTGCACATCACGCAGTTTTGTAAAAGACAGCGACCTAAATCTTCTTGACAATCTGAACAATGTCCTCATCATCCAAAACATGGTCTCTGCCAACCTTCTGAGGCTTATGTTTCACGCTTGTTCCCCAAACCAGCGCATACTTGAACTGCTTCATGATACCCTTATGTATTCGGTTGCAGAAGTCCTCTACCGTCCTCCTGTTCTTAGGTAGCACAACTGGGTCACCATAGTCTGGCAATTTGCCCTACACAGCAAAGCATGGAACACTTGCTGGGAACTGAGCATAGTGCTTGGGCAAGATGGCCATGAACGGGCATCTGTACAGATGTGATCGACGCCACAGAGATGGATGTCAAGCAGATAAGTCTTGTCAGGCACTGATGAACATCCCTAGCTATCTGCTTAAGCAATCTCAGCAGTCTGCTTGTCATAATGTGCACCAGCAATGAGACAATCAGGCACAGACAGCTGGTCATGCCGTAATTACCCCCATCCTTGCCACGCACCACTTTACCGTTACTCTCCAGGCTATATCAGGCCTTTTACTTACCACTAGAGTCATCTCGACGCTCCCTGACTACAAATACACTCTTACAGGCTATCTATCTGTTACATCATGACTCCCAAGTCACATTGCTTGCACACTGAGAAAGGTTTTGCAGAAAATGCTGCGTCCTCTGCTTGCCTTCTGTTTCCCAAGAAGAGATGCTTTTAAGACTATAAGACATCAAAGCATCTCACCTTAGGTTTTGTGTAAATGCGTAGCACATCTATGTAGTCCCAAATCATCTCAACAAGCCCGTCCAGATTCCATTCATGATACGCACACACAGGGCAGTAATGCGGCAGCTTGTCTATGACATTCAGCTCCTCCATTGTGATCTGCATGGCAGCATGTGACGTTTGCATTCCAGATCCTCAACCACAACTGTGCGCATTGACAGTGCATCTGTAGCTTTGACACAGCAGTGCAAGCGCAGCGTTCTGCCCCTTGAGCTCCCAGCATAACAAGTATGAGTTCTACATAGATCCCCTTGTAAAGCAATGTGTGATATCTGCTTATCCCGTGCCTTCATTCTGCCTATTCAAGTTTTTGAAGGCAGCATGTGCAAACACATGTCTGTAATACCTAATGATCTTGTGGAGGACACATGTGACTGATCTACCTGATCAATCTTGTTGAGCACATATATGCATGGAATGTAGACTCTGCTGCCCTCTATGCAGTCCACCAGGTCGTCCACATCACAGTCTTCCTTCAAGTGGACATCTGCATTGTGTATTCTGTACTCTGAGCACACCGCCTTCACAGCTGCATAACCACAACACATGTCAACTGTTGATCTTGTGACAGATACTGATGCAGCAATCATTGACATGTCCAACATTCAGCAGGCCAGGTGGAATCTGTTCACGCTGTTGCAGGACACAAAGCATGTGCAGAGATGGCAGAAAGTGGTGGATGAAATTGAGTTGATATCCAGTCAAAAAACAGAGACACGATGTCCTGCTGGACCTGACACAGATACAATGCAACAGCCGGAAGCATTGTGTCTGATATATGCAGATCAGCCTCAACCTGCCATCTTCCTTTGCGCCATGTCATGTTGCAGCAGAGGGTGGACCCTAACAGGCCAGACAGCTGAACACACATGCCGTGGAGAGCGTGTGTGTGAACTCACAGTCTAGGTCTAGCTTGGGCTCAGAGATGGTTGTGGTCAAGCTAACCCCTCCCTTGTCTTTCCTCCTGAAGGTTATGCCGGGCGGTCGCTTGTTCAGCCGGATTCCAAATCCTTCCAGCTCCTTCTCTATCAGCTTCTTATGACTGATGGGCTTCAGGCAATCCAGGACTATCAGGATGACGTTACATGTTCGCGCTGTACTAATGACCTGTAAGCATGCGATGAGACATAGTTCATCACCGCACCTCAAATCTGCGACCACCCATTGCATATAGAACTTGATCAGTGCGCATGTGTCGCGCAATGACTGCCACACGCAGTTATTGTCTGTTGGGTCCCTGGACGAGTTCTAAAGACAGAAAATGTGGATTGATCGATTGAATTGATTGACAGCTGAGACATGGAGCGTGATGGTGGACATGAAGCACATTACATGTGATACATGCTGCATCAGGTGAAAAGGCATGCGCCACTCATTTTTGATGGGAAGCAGATTGATTGCTGCCTAGCATCCACAGAGTGCATTGCAGGTATTGCATCAGGGCGCATTGTATCAGAGCCCCAAGTCTCTGCGCTCTACTGCAGAAGACAAAGAGTTGCATTGAACAGCATGCACCAACAACAGCAATCGTACCTGACGACCTCGACCTTTGCCATCTTTTGCGCCTTCGATAATTCCTGGCAAATCCAGCATCTGAATTTTGGCTCCTCTGTAGTGCACCACTCCAGGAATGCATGTCAAGGTTGTAAATTCATAAGCTGCCACCTGTCACACACAAGCAACAGGTGTCAAGTGCTAAGCACCTTGCTACAATGTACGTTGATTCCATTAGTGGGCAAAGCGCAGGTTGACAGTGCAGGACCTGAGCGTGCCAAACTGCATCAGACCAAAGTTGCTGAGTTGGTGAGTGAGTGAGAGGGTGGGTTGGTGAGTGGGTGGAATGGCGAGTGGGTCGATGGGTGCGTGAGTGTTTGTGGGAGTGTTTGAGTGTGTGAGTGAGTGACTGAGCGGGTGGGTGGGTGAGTGAGTGGGTGCATGAGTGACTGCAGCATGAGGCAACTCACTTGAGCTAAAAGCAAGCTGCAGCATTGCAGGCGCAGGTGAGTGCAGAACTGTGCTGCATTTTAGCCTTGTATATATGAGTTCTGTAAGCCTAGACCACGCTTGAAAGGTAGGCAGTGGGACTGTGCGTCTGCCATAGTATGGGTGACATTGCATGCACTCAAAAGTGTGATGATCCCAAATCAGAGGCTGCCCACCTCAGACATGGTACCAGTCAGCTTTGTCAAGAGAGTGCTTTTGCCCACAGAAGGGAATCCAACTAAACCCACTCTTGCATCACCAACTTTGTTCACATCAAAACCTGCAGCCATGTCATCAGTTCAGGGCGTCTCTGAGCCTCATGCAGTAGGGCACAACAACACAAACTCAGGTATCCATGTAATGATGACTGCATACGACCCTTGGCTCTGGAGAAGTGCTGACATTTGCTCCATCAGCAGGCAGATAAACAACCTGATGGGATCCAAGCAACAGCAGACACGACAGTGGCTCTTATCAGCTCAAGCACATTGCAGAGCACGCGATACCATCATGTATGTTTGCTGTGAAGTTGTGCAGGAGTTCCTGAAAAGACATCACAGCAGGAGGGCACACCTTCCCCCTTGCCTCCGCCGCCAGCCCCTGCACCAGTGCTAGGTTCTAGCAGCTCACGCCTTAGCTTTGCCAGCTTAGCCTGCAAAAGAATGGAGTTTGATTGGTCATACAGCATACATCTTGCAGCTGACATCCAGGCGCTTGTTGGCTGTGGGCTTTGCTTACGGAATCGAGTATGCTGTGACAGCGGCATGTTCAGCTGTAGTATGCGGGTTGCAAAACAAAGTCAGGCAAAGGCTGCCACTGTCAGATGGCAAGCTTGAACATTATCGTCTTGCTAGATTGCTGTGTGCAGACAGTGTCACCTTGAGAGACCCTAAATGCGCAGAGGTTGCTTTGTTCTTCTGTGTCCTGGCCATCTGCAGAGAAGCACCGTATTGCAGCTCAGCTTATGCATCGCCAGCTAAAATGAGTGTGGTTGAGATCGGCCTGCCATAGTTGATTTGAACGCTCCAAGTGCACATAAAATATCTCGTGCTCAACGACACCGGCAGTATGACAGCAAAGACGCGATACCTCGTCCTCAATATCTTTGATCTTTTGCATGACCGACATGGCTGCGAGTGAACTGCCTGTGCCCTCCTGACTGTGCTGATGAAAGCAACACTTTCAACGTTGTCTTCGAGTCGACAAGGCCGCGACAATCTGCGCGCCACAGTGGAACGACTGTTGTTGTTGCTCTGACAAACCTCGACGAAAGCGCCCTGATAGCGGCTCGAGCCCTGAACGCCCTGCACCAATGCCCTGCGGCATGGGTGGTCCAAAACTAGGGGGAAGTTTAGTCTGGTCAGCGATTCAGTTGGCAGTTGACATTGATGACAGACAGTGGCACGGTAGAAAGCAAAAACGGTGTGACGCGTGTGCAGTCACTGTGCTGCTTGACGTTACAGTCACTGAAAGTCTGTGTAGGTTCAACAGTCGATGAAACAGATTTCTCCCCGTGCAACTATAATGGGCATCATGTATCTGAGAGCCACTGTAACCAGCTGTCACTCTAATCAGCTTTTCCTGCTGATCTCTGCCAACCAACAGCATATACTAGTGCATTCAAACCGCAGTTCATGCCTGGTTTCTGTCTGCCTTCTTTTGCTCCTCTAGTTCAAGCTCACCTGTCAGAACTTGGCTAACAGCTTTGGATACAGTCCTGAGAGACTGGCGATATTTGTCTGCAGCAGTAAACAAGCAACTTGTGAGACCGGATACAAAACAGTATGTTGGTACGTGCAACATCAGGCCTGCAGCTGTCTCCATGTCTAAGACAATAAGATTTATTGCAAAGGACATTAATCAGCATGATGCTCAACAAAAGCCAGCAATTACCAACAGGTGTTTGATCACGGCACAAGTACATTAGTAACAAACAGGACCTCATCACAGCATACAAGATCATCAATGACAGTCACTCCCAGGGTCGAGGGTCTTTGCTGCAAGTCCCTCTTGGGGACAACACAAAGCTTGAGGCAACAAATAGTGTGCTGACCTGGCATGAGGACCAGGGTCTCCAGAGCCCAGGGTGTTGCCCTCCATCAGCTGGGCCCCATCAGCAAGGACAGACGTTTTGAGCCCAGCAGGGGTTCTGGCCCGCGCCAGTGCCGTTTCATTTGCCGTTGACTGGCGGCGCAATGAGATTGCATGCCTCTGCGCACACAGGTACATACTCATACCACATGACCATTTCGTGTGGCAGATACAGCTATCAGAAAGGTTGCAGAGGAGTGTTCAGTACTCATGTCCAGTATTGGAAACGATGGCAACCCTACAGTGTGAAGACAGCCTGTGCAAACCGCTGACAATGATGTTGCAATGGGCAAAGCTGGGTAACTGTGACAAAACCATCCTGGCTTCCAGCACAGCAGTGTTGGCGTCTTTGTGTTACTCCTCTGTCATTTCCTTGAAGCCACAGAGGAGGAACACAGAGCATACATCACACCCCAGCTGAGGGTCAGAGCAATGTCACACTGCTGCAGCATCTAGCACTGAATCCAGCTCTTTTCAAAGCGCATGCTGCAAGTCAGAGCAAGCAGCAAGGTTGCACAGGTGTGGTGAGCACTCTAGTAGTGAAGACGACAGCAACTCTACAGTCTGTACGCAGCAGGCACAAGGCCAGCAATCGTGATGCGTTTGCAAAGCCAGATCCTGCCCACAATTGTAACGTGTGAGTAGGAGCACAAGTTTACCATGGCATCCACCATGGTAGTGATGTACACTCTGTAATCCTCCTTCTTTTCTTCCAAGGCAGCAATGGTGCTCTTGTCGTCCTGTAAGCATGCAGAGCTGATGATGGCTGCATGGGCACACCATCACATAAAGACATCAGGTTTTCTGTGAAGCCTGCTTGCTGTCTGCCTCTCTGTCTGCACTGACACTGAGCATACAGTGCTACATGATCTGGGGTGCCTCACTTGTATGGAACAAACTCATGCACCCTGATGTGAGCAGCCACGAGCTCATGCACACCAAAGAAGTGAGGGTTGTGCAAATTGGCAGTAACATGCCTTGTTCTGTGCACAGAAGCACAAGCTCGACTTTATGTGAGCTCAACCAAGATATCATTGTTGCCAAAGTGTCTGTCATTTATACTATATGTATACGCAGAACTGCACTGGCTGCAGTGACCGGTATCATAGTCTGTTTCAAATCATCACCTCTCACCTGTCCAGCAGATGAGGTGGCCTGGCTTTGTGCAGCAGCAAAAGGAGGTGTCTCCATGCTGCGCTCATCAGTCTGGACAGCCTGATGACTTACTATTGGAGTATCGTGCACTTCATGGGACTCCACTCTCATTGTAGAGCTCTGGGCTTTGCTGATCTGCACAAGTGGTCCCCAACATCAGACAACAAAGACATATCAGTACCAGTTGTCTACCTTGTAGTGTCATATGCAGGCCATGGTATGTTGACATAGTATGCAGGCACAGCTTTTGGTGGTGCTCCGCAGTGCTTGATACCTTGGTCCGAGCTTCTGTCAATGCAGATCTTAGGGCAAGATTATCTTCTTTTGCTGCTTGCAAAGCAGCTTGTGTTGCCTGCATCTGCAGCTGCCATCTTTTGGCTTGAGCTTGCTGCTCAGCCAACTGTGTTGCACCACCCAGTTCTGCCTGCACACAAATTTGCTGGCATGGGCATGACAGTGTTGCTCGTAGCTTCTCAACATGTGTGTTCAGTTCCCTGACAACATGAAGAGTTGTGCCAGGATGACTGACATGCATGGCTACATTCAAGATTTTGAGAAAAGTCTGCATCGCTTTTTGCTGGACGCTGCATGAAACTTTTGAGATCATCACTGAGGAGCTCAGATATGGCTTCCTTGCTTTCAGCAGACAGCACAGCACTGCGGTCAATTCAAAGCTGTACCTCCAGTCGTGGGATCAGCTTTGTAGCTCCAGCGCTTGAGCTGTGGATGCCTTCAGTGTCAGCTCTTTCAGCATGCGGCAAGTATGCTGACTTCTCAGGCACTTCATGCCTAGAAAGCCGGACAAACATCTGGCAACGCGTGGGGCAAGACGATATCATGTTTCTCCATAGCAGTGCTTGAAATTGTTGCTTGAGCAGCTGCAGGTCCCACCTTTGTATCACCCCCACTCTCTCCTTCGCCCTCATCAACTGCTGTTTTGTCAAGCCCTGTGAATATGAATACAACGGGTGAGGTCTGAACAGCAGCATGCTATCCTTGCTCATGCACCCGCGCAGGGCGGACAGCACAAGTCAACGATGAACAGCATATTTAAAAATTCGAAGCAGACGTGCTGACTATACCTGTGGCTGCAGCTGCGCGTTTCGTTCACCGCTGTTGTGCGACATGTTGGCTAATGTGGCTGACACTCTCGGTCTCAGCGTCACCGCAATGTCTAGCACCACTGGTCGTGCCTCAGACTCGGAAATCTAACAATTTGGTGACTCTTGCATGCTGTAATTTCGTGAAAGTCAATATATAGTACACGTATATGTCAACACCTTTCTGGAGTGTGACAAAGGACTTTTGGGTGGTGGAAGATCAACGTCCAACCACATTAGAAGAGCAAAAGACCAATGCTAGCTGTCTTCAGCTTTAGCGGATGTCTGACACCTGCAGGCCTTGCCTTTGAGCACGTGCACAAAGCTTTTCAGTCAACCTGACATGTGCACACTTGCCTTAAGGCTTCTCATCTTGTGCAATCACTCAGAACTGTTTGCTCGGAACTGTTACAGTTCAGCTGAACGGTCACAGCAAACCAACTATACCTGAACAGATTCTGGGCAGCCCGGTATAGTACTTGGCTTCTCATTAAATTGACGCCGAAAGGCGTAGTCTTTTCTTTTCTTTTCTTTTCTACCTGGCAGATGCATCTGCACACGTGAATCATCAGATGTCATCGATTCATCATAAGTACATTAGTCACTATCATACTGAGTATCACTGGCAGTATGATAATCTGATCATTATACCATATGCCCTTGGTGTCAACAGTAATAGATCAGTGTCAAACACAGTGTTCATGCATACATCGGCACCACTGGCATGTATGTCGACAACAAGCAACCCAAAGCCAGCTGTGCACATGCTCATGAGGCACACCCAGGCCTTCCAGAACGGCTCTTCTGCATGTGTTGTGCTGCCGCATGGATGAATTGGCCTGTTGACTGCTGGTCAATGTGCCTGCAAGCACGTTGAAGGTGACTAAGTAGCAATGAAAGAAGTAAGAACGAAGACCAGATGCAGGCTGTGCCCAGCGCATCTACCATCCACACAGCAATATGCACGCTGCTGATCACCAGACAGCAAGGCGCGGGGAATCAAGACGTTCATTGAGCATACGCAATTCAGCACAAGAAAAGAAAAGAAAACACTACATCTTCCGGCATCAATTCAATGACAAGCCAAGTATGATACTGGGCTGCCCAGGTATATGCATAGTGCTACATCAAAACTCTTCATGTCAACGCAGTCAGTGACTGGCCAACATCTGCATGCTCGCACCTTATGCAGTGGCACTGAATCAAGTACAGTAGTAACTTGATCTTGCACTGGAATGCGGTTGAGCCAGCACTAGGGTTTGCTGTCACGACGGTCCCGGCCACCTCCTGCATTGAAGGCTATCTTGAGGTACACAACGTGCTTGACTCATGCAAGCAAGTGCACAACCCTCTGAAGTGCTGTTTATCATGCAAGACCACTGATGATTGTGTTCCAGACATCATGCAGACTTGTGCAGTCACTAGACACTATAGCACCCTGTATGACGCATCAACTCTGTGGTGCCAGCAAAAGCTCCAAGAGTAATTCACTTATGTATATAGTGCTTCAACACACAACTACAAACCTGGCTCTGTCTTGCAGAATAGCTAATGAGGTTGTGGGCTCATCCATGCAGATCTGGTCAGACAGAAACCAGGAAGAAACTCACAAATGCACAGGCTGACTGATTCACTGGACAAACTTTTGAGAAAAGATTGCAAGGAAGAGATTTCTCTACCTGTGAAGAATTGCCATCCATGCCACTTGTAAGCGCAGCACAAAGGAAGGCAGCCTCCTCATGAGTCAGGGCTGTCTTCTGGTCAGGCAGCTTGCAAAACAGCTCCTTGACTAGATTTGCCTGCTCACCAGTGAACACATAGGTATCCTGCAGCACACATCACAAATCCGTTACTCACAATTGTTTTCTGACAGCCACCACTCTCAGAAGCAACTTGACAGTCTGCTTTCAGCACCAGTACAGATCACCCCAGTTTAGAGTTTGTAAGGTTGATGTGAAAGCTCCTGAGTCTGATAGTGACGGAGCCAACAGCTTTGGGTCACCTTTTGGTCACAGGGTCTTGGCAAAAGAAATGCAAGCCAAACCAGGAGCATGTGCACAGTATTGACTGAGCAGCATTGAAGGCCAGAATACAAACGTGACACCATGTGCTCACTCTGAAGAGGCCTATCAGGTTGGCCCGTGTGCAGTTTGACTGTCTGCAGCTTTCCTCCACATCATCACTCGGGCTTTCTTGAGGTTGTTGATGAACATGCTGGTCTCGTGCCGTGCCATCCTGCAGCAGAATAAGTACCACTCTCTCCTCTTGAACAGTTGATGCCAATAGCATGGCTGGGCCTCAATAAAGATTGTGAGTAAGTGCAACAGCCAGCCACTCATGACAGGGATGGAGACTGCGCAGCATGCAGGACAGTCAGAGGAGATCAGCTGTTCAGGTCTGACAGATTGCCAGTTCTGGTGCAGCAAGCTCAGGCAGGCTCAGGATGGTTTTGGATGCACGCTGTGTAGGCTCAGAATACTTTTGAATGCATGCTGTGATTCACCTACAGATGACTCAATTGCCTAAATTGGCAGCAAAGAGGTGTTGTTGCACACGCTGTCACTCACATGTGTTTGCAGATTGGCAAATCAAGTACAGACAGTGAATGGCTGTGTCTGGATGTATGTGCCCTAACCTTGAATACCAATTTGCCAATCGCGTGAATGGTAACACAGCATGATGCACACATGTTTGATACTGTCAGCAGCGTTTCCAAGGATCAACTCTTTACACTGTGCTTGCTTGGACAGTGCATAGACAGCTGACATTGTCAGAACCTCTGAGATGTGTGCAAGGTCAAGGCGTGGAGAATCTCTTGGTACCATCACGTCAGACTGCTTTCTCACCTGGTTGATAGAGCCACTGTCAATGCTAGTGCTGCTACCAGCTGCTGCATTGGTATGTGATTCATTGAAGGCAGCAGCCTCCTGACTCTGAGTGCCTTCTTCAGTGCCTGCATTGGTCGCCAGGTGAGCCAATAACTGAGACCTCTTCTGGTCCTCTTGAAAGCTGCAGCTTACATGCGGCAGATGTGAAATGCAGACTCTAAATCATTACAACTCACTACAACAAAAACGTGAACATTTGGATGTGCGGTCGTGCTGTCAACATTTGGATGTGAGGTTGTGCTGTCACCATTTTACATTCACGCTAGTCAGCACTGTCCATGAACACAAATGTCAATGCTTTGTGGCTCACATGATGATCCAGATTGGTGTCCTGCAAGACCCTGTATGCCCTACTAACACAACAGCCGTGACAGTCACACAAGACGCATTCAAGGCATAAAAGCTGTTGGCAGTGCTCACCCTGTATGTCATGTTGGCTGCCTGGAGTGACCTCTGCATCATGACTCTGGCTTTGGCTGCACTGGGTATCACTCATGTCAACCCAGTGGCTTGGTTGTGGAGCAGCAAGATCTGGAGTGTCAGGAGCAAATGCTCTGCTGGGTGTGTCAACCTCCTGAATAGGCCGTGTGCTGTCAACAACACCAGTGGCTACAGAACCCATTGGGAAAGGTGTGCTGCTAGCCTCTTGCAGCGTGGGAGCAGCTGCAGCAGCTGTCTGCAGCAATGAACATGCATCTTGTTGTGGTCGAGCGCATTGGCATGGACCAGAGGCGGGGGTTGCAAGGTCAGTGTACTGTTTCGAAGGACTGGACCAACCCAACAGCCAGAACAATGTATGCAGAAAGAATGCTTCGCCATGCTGCGGCTGACCTGCAGTGGTGCTGCTAGGCTGCGTTTCAAGCAGTTGTGATGCAATGGGCAGCGCGCACTTACAGCAGCAGATCTGCAGCAGCTGTGCTGAAGTGAGGTGCAGGCTCAGGCAGAATACTGCTTACCTGGGTGCCCTCATGTGCAGTAGAGGGTTCTGCTTGCTCTGTGGTTGTGGGACTTTGCTGACTGCTTGAATCCCTCTCAATTCCACTGTTCTCTGCTGACATGGGGTCTGCATCGGCCTCAGTGCTGGAAGGGCTTGCAATGGTGGCAGTGGTGTGAGTTTCTTCTTCTGCAAACAGTATGAACACAACCTGAGGACACTGTGCTGATGCCTGGGGGACATTGCTCGTGAAGCATCAACTTGCTGGGCAAGGCAGCAACACCTCCAAGTTGCTAGGTTCACCAGGGTTGCATACACAGATTGCAAAAGCGCAAGACCTAACCCGACATAACTCACGGTCCCACAATCTTTGCCCTATTTGCACATTAAACCAGTAGTCAACATTGCATGTCAAACACACAAAACCCCTCACAGGCTACTGCACTCAACATCAAAGTAAGTGTTCAATGCGTAGGCATCTTACATGATACTCTTCCACTCCTGCATAGCCTCATTGACATTCTTATTCCACTCATGATTCCACTCCTGATCCCACTCCTTCAGCAACAGTTGCTGCACCACATTTGGTGAAAAGTAGTGCTTGACTACCTCCCACTCTTCACCATGCAGGACCAGAACATGAAAGAGCATAGTCTGCTGGCGCTCTGGCAATCGTCGAACAAACTCTTCAGGGTAGTAGCCATCCATTCCAGTGCGGATTGCATGTTCCCGAAGCTTAAAGTCTGTAGTGAGTACCACAACTACAGTGCGCTCTGCCAACGCCTGACCCTGCACCACATGGCATGTTCAGCTCTTCTCAATCCCGAAACCTCTATTTTGATTCAGAAATGTCATTCCTACACTAGACATCTAAACTGGAAAGTGTCTGGGAACAGTGAAAACACTTTTCTACATTGTGGAGGTTCAGCATCCCATACGCACTGCACAATTTGAGGAACTGCTGACACTTCACACTATAACCAACAGAAGCTGCATGGACCAGCAACAAGTAGGTGTCTACATTGAGCACATGGCATGGTCATGACCCCAGCTACAAGCGCATTCAACTGAGACTCTGAGGTTCTGAGACAGCTTCTGTTTGGCTGTTCATGCAAGCAGTTGCCAAAGGACATTCTACAGTTGATGCAGGCCTGTGACTCAAAGCACCTGTCAGCTGAAGGTTGCACTCATACTTGGAGTGTCATCTGGTGCCATACCTAATGTGCATTGCGTACTATAGGCACAGTAGCACAGTGGATCACCTGCTTGACTTGTTGCTGGCGGTGTTCCTCCTCCTGACGAGCGCAATTTAGTGTTCGCAGAACGTTCCTCTGCCCAACTCCTGGGCTTGCCTGTATGGCATCAGCAAAACCCATGCAGGACTGCTCATACCACAGGTTTACTGACAGGACAAACCTTAGAGGATTGGCAGGAAATCCAAACTGCAGTGTCGGCCTATAATGTACTTAGAAAGCTGAACAGCAGTATGCTGAACAAAGTGGCATACACGCTAACAGTGCTAGATTGCATGCACCTCGCTCATCATGAGCTGGAAAGTGCAGTTATGATTATTATTTAGTTTTACTGTTTTTATTACCATTGTTATTACTATTACTATTATTATCATTATTTTTCATCACTATGCATGCATATGCAGGTCTCAGCACACACCTCAGCGCATTCCTTGGCACCTTGCTTCCTGATGTCCATAAATCGCATTCCCTCCAGCAGCTTCTGGGCTTCCCCTGTACCAAAACAGTTCTATTGCTAATGCTCTGAAACAATAGAACCACAGTGATGGTCACAGGACTCACACTCAAAGTATCATGACACAATGCAAATCACAAATGAGCGGTGCAGCAATCTCAAATGAGGTTTGACTCAGAGGCTGGAAGACCTGAGACTTGCAAAGTGACTGCAACTGAGATGCAAAAACCTGGCTTGTCAGTAGTTACCTCTGTTGTGATGGTGTTTCTTTAGGGCCTCCAAATCATCTGAGACTTGCCAGGGCATCACAAGTCTCATCTGGACTTGCAGCCCACGACAATGCCTGATGCCAGCAGTTGCAAAGCCTCGTCTCAATGAGTGCAAAGGTGCAAAGAGGGGCCAGTGGTTCTGTAACATCCCAGTGTCAAACACCACCAGTATCATTATCTCCCCTGCAGCACTCAAAGTTGTGCACTTTGTTTGTGATCATCCTCGCATAGGCATTGCCCCTAGATGAGTATGCCTTGCTGGACAGCTGTACACTTCAGGCGCAGTGTCTTGCGCGGCAGATTACAACAGAGATGCTGTACGCATACCTGCCCCCCAATTTTCGTTGAAATTGTTTTCTACCATCTTGGGCAGCTGGAGCTCCATGGACTCTGCAAGCAACCACAGCTAAATGTCAGTCAACAGACTGTTAAAGCTCATGCTAAGTTGCATAGCTCGAATTGACAGTGATAATAAAGGTTTGGGTGTAGTTTATAATGTAGCAGTATCACATCAAGGCAACATATTAGTACCAATAGAGACCGAGCTGGCATGCTGCTTATGGCTGATGCTCTGTGTGCTGTGTGCACTTTGCAAGCAGCAGGAGCAAAACTAGATACGGTAGGTTGTCTTACGTGCGCCTGCAGGCATGATCGCCGGGAAGTCTGTCCCAAGCGCAGCAGACGTTTTAGATGTCGTACAGTACTCTACAGCTTCCCTAGAACAGCATCAGTGTTGTGATGCCACAAGACACGAAGCAAGCGACGAACATGCACATCAGTCAGTCCAGCAAAGCCCTGGATGGAGACACACTCAAGATTATGAAGCTGTGGCGAACAGCGACTGGTGGGTGCAGCCACACTGGGTGTGCGCGATCGCAGCCAGCCTCAGTCAAATTGGTTTCTTGATTACGACCTACGAGGTAATAAATTTCCCTTCTTTTCCCCTCCGCCCCGCCGAACCGGCCCCAACTAGTTCCTAGTGCGGAGCAGCTGGTACCTGCAATGATGCCTAGCAATGCGTCCCGCTAATGCATTGATGAACCTACACCTGACAATTCGAGTAAGTGCGCAAGAAGTGATTGACTTTCATCGTGTCTGGTGAAAATTTGTTAGGATGCACCTAGTTGCCAGTCCGAAATCTAGCGCAACAGAGCGCAGCATCTGTTTGCAGAGATTTCTTCAGCATCTGCAGACACACCCATTTTGAGTAAAATCCACAGGTACTGCAACTGACAGTACAAAGCATGTTTTAGAGCAGTTTTGCACCTGATCTCGGTCATCTTTTGTGTCCAAAATGACAAGCGACAAGCTGTGGCATTGCAATTGATGGTTGTTGCAGTGATCATGTCACTGCAATGTGCCTGTGTCTGCAGAGTTCATCAGCCAAGTTGCTGTGATGGCTGATCCCATGACAGAGAGACCTTTTGGCAGGACGACGTAAACGCAGCAAATGCTGTGCATACGGTTTTTATGATGAAGGCCAACAGCAGGTCGATGCAGCACCAGTCAGGTGCTGCTGAGGAAAGCTTCTGCTCTGCAAAAAGCTTATCTCACTTGTGGGAAGACACATATTGTTTTCATGTAGTACATTCCTCAATTCCATAAGGTGTGAATGGCCTAGGCATGCAAAATGTGTTCCATTGATCCACCCAGTCAGCTTTCCTGTGATACACATATGCGCCTGCAGGATCAAAGATGCTTGCTGACTGGAAGAAGGCATGACTAAGCATCATCAAAATACGTTTGCATGCAAAGCGGGCCAAAGAAGTGGCTTTTGCGGGGGCAAAAGAACTGCTGCTTGCTCTTTTTTGCACCCCATCGAGCCAAAAAGCAATTGGTAAGTCTTTTGTCCTGCTTTCTTGAGCATACCTCAACAACGGCAGCAACTACACACCCATTTGCAAGAGTGACACTGACAAATATTTGGCAGACGGTGTTGCGGCAGCAGTGCAATGCAATAGACTGTGATGCTGCAGTTTGAGGGTCCTAATGCACATGTTCCCTGCAGGGTCACGCACCTGAGGACACTCTTGTTCCTAGCTTTCCCAACTGGTTGCGTAGGGTGATGATCTTGAATTGCCATTCTTGCTGTGTGTGGAAGTGGTTGCAAACATCAATTGCAGGTGCGTAACATACAAGCTTTGGCTGTCCTGATTCTTACTCTGTCGTCTTGCAGGCATGCTGATAGCTGCATAAAAACCATTACAGCTGACAACAGATCTGTAATGGTATTGTCACTCTCAGGGTTGTCGCCTCTGCAGGGTTTTGTTGGCGATGGACTGGTGAAGTTTGGAACAAAGTAGCTGCCAGTCCTATTGGGTCGCTTGTGCACCCAATCTTGTTTGATGATTTTGATGATGCATTTTCTATTAAGGATGATGCCAGGAACTTTTCTGGCACCATAGCTACTTGCTTGCTGTCCATTGAGCAGCCCATACCTCATTGTAGAGGCAATATTTCTGTACTGGAGGTTGAGTGAATTGTGAAAGCCCTGCTTCAGCTCCCTGTTTTCCGTCATAGACGCATGCAGCAATTTTTGCATGTGATTCGATTCTCATCAGTTGTCAGTTGTTCTTGGCCGTCTTGCTGGGGGGCTGCATGTGGCCGGAGTCAGTGTACACATGTTGTGGTCGTGTGGCTGTTGCAGATGCATTGCACATGATTTTAGAAAGGCAGGCTCTTCACAAACTTACGCAGCACTATTTTGCCCTCAGGGCTGTTTCCACAAACTACGACACCATGAGGTTTCTTTTGCGCAACACGATCACTAAGCTGTCCTTATGTATTCCAGACACCTTAGTCTTCTTTCCTTTGTGATCAAACTTGTTGGCTGGCTAGATGTAGGAGAGTTGAGGTAAAAGGCGCATTGCTAGTATGTCAGGAGGCTATTACACAACTACCGTAGTGCTTTTAATATTAGTCGGTTTTTTTATAGGGTCGCGCCTTTGTCAGGCCGTCATTACCATCTGTATTTACGGTTTGGTAACGTCATTTGCACTGTGTAACGGGCATGTAATGACGGTCGGGCCAAAAACAATTATTTATTAAAGCGACCAACATTAAAAGCACTACGGTAATGGAGTTCATTTGACCGAGGTGTCTCACATGACCATTATCAATGATGAGTGTCTTCATTACTGAATATAAATGTGACTTCGATCACTGCCGTTGGGGTCACGAAGTAAGGTGAGGTAAGCCATCTAAGCTAACATCGCTGCAGCAGCAATAATTATCCAGCATGCGAAGTTGCAGCATC
>JAABUK010006956.1_pt1 | contig 16579 bp, 23 predicted proteins | sample 5559141 | NCBI WGS metagenome assembly JAABUK01 (sample SAMN10711869, study PRJNA513367) | rock metagenome | isolation source: Antarctica rocks | place: Antarctica: Victoria Land, Pudding Butte nord | collected 2016-01-03
ACTCTTCTTTTCAGCCTGCTTGCCCATGCTGTGCTTATCCCAAATGATGTGGCGTACACCTCCTAGGTAGTGATAGCAAAGAGGCCATGCAACAATAGCCTTTGTTGGATATACAAGCAGTGGGTATGAAGCTTTGAATGCATCAAGAGTTGCTGGAAGGTCACCAACGAGAGCAATGGCTCCAGCAGCACCAATGCCTGCAGCACAAGCCCGTTACATAAGCATGCCACTTTCAAAGTCACAAATTCTGCAACGTTTTGGCATGAAAGGCTTGAAATTGCAGGCAACACAGGCAACTCAGGCAAGAGAAAGCCCGACCTGCTGTGAGTGCACATCCCGTTGCTCTGTTCAGGATCGAAGATACTGCGTTGACTGGCATCTTGTAGTGAAAACTTTTGCCATCAATCTCAAACACGTGAGGGGATACAGGGCGCTTTGCCAGTCTCTGCACACATGCAACAATGTTGGTTCAGAGCAGATCAAGAATTGAGTTGAAGGTGCATCTGCAGTCTACACTATAGTATAGGCTTACCTCACGGTGGTCTGGTGGAGTTCCTAGGAAGCCTGTCCCTGCTGAGTAAGGGGAAGGCTTGCCGTAAAACTCGGGCACGGTACTGCCACCCCTGCAAGGTTTGAACTGCATAAGCGCATCGCCACCAATGATGCAGTAAATGTCTGAAGCTAAGTTGCTGCATACCTGACTTGCCCCGATGCACTGGCTGCAACACTGATCGAGGCGTCCGAAGACCCACTTGCGAGACTTCTAAGCCCATGTCCTCGGCTGAGACCTCGTGACAGTGCCATCGGGCTGTAGGCTACGGAACTGCGGTGAGTCTATTCAGCATGATGCAACACGCATGCTGTGGGCATTTGGTCGAGGTTCAACAGTCATTTTTAGTAATCTTGCAAGTGACCAACATGCAACCTGCTATGCGTGCGAGTTAGCGCATACGACATTGCTTTCCTGATTCCGATTAACGCTTCACATACTTTGTCAGATCGGAGCAAAACAAGCTTGTCGCGCTTGACGGTCCTACGCGATGTCGACGGTGATGACCAAAGTGTTGCGTGGTGAGTAGTGTTGCTTGCAGGACGCCCTCTCTGTGCACCGTGAGCTATGCTGACTTATTGATTCCATGCAGCTGACGCCGCTGGCCCAGCAATGCAACGCTTTTCTGAGATGGCTATCATAGGTTCAGCAGGTGTGCTTAGAAGTTCTGCTTGTTGCTCGTGACAAAGTATCTTGGAACATCATCTTGTGCCTTGTTGCAGGTTTACTGCCAGCTTCCTTAATTGCTCCAGATGTAAGTGTATTTCGAATTCGGTCTACATGGCAGCTTCGAATATATCAAGTGCATAAACCATATTGACTCAGTCAAGGATTTGCAGGGCTCTGCCCTACAAAAGGCATCAGACACAGCCCTGGGGATTGCGCTGTGTCTCCACTCACACATTCACATCAACAGTGTTCTCTCAGACTACGTACCCAAATCTGTGCTGGGTATGTCTGTGATTATTTTTCATGCACTCATGTGCCTGACTCCATCCCAACTTCCAACCACATGCCCTCTGGCTGCAGGTGCAACACGGGTAGGAGCATTGGGTGTTACAGGCATTGCTATCTTGGGGCTGACAAAGTTGAATCTGGCTGGACCAGGTCTGACCCCAACAGTCAAAAAGTTGTGGACTGCGCCGCCAGCTCAGTAGCCACTGCACAGTCAGTATGCAATGTCAGCACAGAATGTGGTGTACGTGTCACACAAGGGTGCTATGTTGGTGGTGGATGAATCTCACAGTCATGAGGCACTTTATGCAGCTTGACATCAGCACCAGCAGAGACAAGTCTGAATTTGAACTTGTCTAAACTTGAACCTGTACGTTTGAACATCAATTCAGTGTGCACTCTGAGCTTGTATCTTGCAGCTGTAAACACTCATACGCAACACTGCAACACCTGGCATCTGATGGTAATTTGGGCTCTCAGACCGGCTCTGCTGCAGCAGCAGTCAGCCTGAAGCTCGACTGCTTCTTTGGCAAGCGCTCTTTCCAGCATGTATCATCTGCAGCTGCAATGCAAGCTGGCACCAGCATCAGCAAAGGCATCTTTTGGACATGGTAGACATGGAACACATGATAGACATGTCCAGCTTTGCTGGAATGCATATAGTGCTTTCATGCAGGTGCGCCTTGACAAGTTTATTTAGTGAAACTTGATCAGAATGATTATGAACATGCTCAGAGTCTGCAAGCACATCTACAGTCGCCGTGCCTTGGCAGCAGAACGTGGGCATTTGGTTCATGCAGACCAGGCAATTACACCAAGCTTTTGAGGGCTCGAAGTAGCTGGGAGATGTTGCTTTCCAGACGGCTTGAACTTGCTGACAAGGTGCTTTTGCTCACACGCCTCAGCAGTGTGTCACTGTAACTCTAGTCACACACAGATTGCACTTCATGCAGCACAGCAAGCTGCCAAGATCGAGGTAGAGGTGTGATGTGTCATACTGCCTGAGAGAGCTAGGGTCAGTTGAGGACCTAGTACTAGTTTATCCTGGCCAATGCCATTTTGGTTTCCTTTATGTAGGCATCCGTGCAACGTTGGGTATTACATAGCTTTGCAGTCAGTGCAGGAGCAGCTGCTCTTCAGCGCAAACGTGTACAGCGCTTTGGCCCTAATAGCAGCAGCGGCAACTGCATGAGCAGCAGTCAGAGCAGCAGTCACTCACCAAAACGTCATGGACAGCTCCGAAACCATGCCGCTCTTGTGCACTTGGCAGCGCGGACACCATGATTCCACAAGTTGTGCCACTGATGCCTAGGTTCTACAAAAGGCATTCTGGGCCGTCTGTGTGTACATCTGCCTGAACCAATCCGCAGCCATGCTAAGGTCGCTGACCCGAATACAGCGCGATGCTGGCGTTCTGGCCAACGCACCTTTTGTTGGCAGCTTTCAAGGGTCCCTTCCTTTTTCCAGCAACATAACTCCATCAGCGTTGGGCGGGGACGAAACTGTGATGGGCATGATTGGCACGTCTGTCACCAAAAAGCTTTGGCAAGAGCGACTGACCAAAAACAAAGACCGTCTCAAGCATTTGCCGCTTCCAGCCTTGAATGCAAAGCCACCGCAACCAATCACGGTGACATACCCGTTTTCAAGCGATAGATTTCTCCAGGAACAGGTAAGGGCTCACACGTATCATGACAGTGTAAGCCCTGCCAGCTGGAGACCCAAAAAGGCCCCATTCTGCAGTATCGAAATCCTTGGAATCAAGTGCGTGTTGGAAAGCTGCTGGAGGATCTCGACTCTCTGGCTGGTAACATAGCCTTTCAACACTGGTGAGCAAGTTTGGAGCTCTGAGTCAGGAAAGGCTTTCATCCTTCACAAGGGCAAGCACAATCTACAGACTGGGCTCCTGCCGCAGTGATGACGAACGCACAGACACACAGCTCCCTCTGCTGGTGACTGCGTCTGTTGATGCCATCCATTTACGACGCCGCCTTGATCTACACCAGGATGTTCAGGTGTCTGGTCAAGTTGTGTGGACAGGAAAGTCCGCAATGGACATCCGCATGCAGTTGAACCAGGTGCACTCATGCACCTACTGCTCAGCCTTTGCTGTCAGACCGATTCTTGCTCATCACCTGAGCATGTCCTGATTCGACTCATGAGTGCATGGTACATAACTCAGGCGGGTCTTCTACCCTTGCTTTTGACACAGGAGCATTGCAAGGGAGAGCCAAGTTTGGTGGCTCTGTTCACCTTTGTGGCACGACATCCCTTGACAAAGAAGTCTACTCAGCTCAATGCTCTCAAACCTCAGACTGCTGAGGAGAAACAGCAGTTTGAAGAGCGCCAGGCGGTTGCTGATGCTCGCAAGGCAGCCCGCAATGTGTCTGCATCTGCTCAGCCAGAAGGTGAGCGACTTCTGCAAAAAGACCAACTCATGCTTGCTGCCCAAGTCCAAAGAGAAATTTCTCCTTGACAACCACACATGATCCCAAAACTGCCAGTGCTGGATGAACACTGCCAGTGCTGAATGAACACGCTGCAACCATATGTTGCCCATGGGACAAGAGCACAAGGCATCAAACTTTGCCTGGGTTTGTATCTGGGGGTGATCCACAGCAGTGTGATTCAGGCACTGATGCAAAGCAGAAGTGGGCAGAGCAGCTGCTGGATGAGGCAAGGGCTATGATTGATATGCCCTCCCTCACATCTGGCAATGCCATGCTCATGCGTGACACAGCCATGCAGAACACCTTTGTGTGCCAGCCTCAGCAGCGCAATATACATGGCCGAGTCTTTGGCGGCTTCATCATGAGGTGAGGTGCTCATAGTGAGGAGATGTCGTTGTGTTTGACGCAGCGCATCACACCCTTACTCGAATTTTTGCATCGCATGACACCACAGCCTGAAAGACAGTACTGTAATACAGTTGACTGGTAAAGTGTTCCACAGGGTGCATACAGACAATTCAGAGACTGCTGTGGTCACTCCAGGTCCATGTGGCTCAACACCAGTAAAGCAACCAGATGTAATTGAGGACTGCACTATGTTTCAGCTTGAAAAGTGCAGGCATCCCCTTCTACATGGGATATGTTCAATTTCAAGGTCATAAGCTTGCCTGTGGCATGATGCAGACGAGCGTATGAGTTAGCTTTTGCCACAGCCTACATGTTTGCTGGACAGCGACCAACATTCAAAGAGGTGGATGAAGTCATGTTCATGCGCCCAGTTGATGTTGGCGACCTGCTCAAATTCAGAAGCTGCATAATACACACGGCAGCATCAGCCTCCTGCCCCAATAAGGTACAACAACATGCTCATATCTGAGACGCCCATACTGACATGTCAGACAGTTCTTTGGCCTGCACAGGTAGCATCTTTTGCAGACAGCGTCACATCCATACCTTTCCTATTGCCTTCTAACATATATCCACACAGATAACATATAGCATCTTGCATGCACTTACACTCAAAATCATTTCTGGTTTTATGCAGTCAAAGCTTGCTGTTGCATGGCCAAATGAAATTGCGACAAAATGTTGCCAAATGGCTCATGCAGACGTGGGCACTAGTCTGTAGCCCTTGCTGTGCACAATGGCTATACCTGGCCTATATATCATGTTGAATGTGTGTCATGCGTAGGCAACCATCTATGCAGAGGTAGTGGCGAGTGTAGCTCAGCCTGAGCAGGTCTCTAGCAATATGTCCAACATGTTAACATTTGTCTTTGAGGTCAGCCAGGATCATGTAGCTGATGCTGATACACGCAAGGGCAGTTCAGCAGCATCCCCTCGCACAGTCAAGAGGGTCCTTCCAGCAACAAATGAGGAGGCTCAGAAAATATATCAGTTCTTTCCAGGGCAAGGTGGATAAGCTGATGCGTTGTGCAAAGCAAGCATCTAAAGTCAGGACTTTCAGCCTTGACCTAGCAGCCAGCGACAGCAACGACGACTGCTTTTCTCAGCAGCTTTCCATCACATCGTCTCTACATGACTGTAGTGATAACCTCCGAGATGCATTCCAATGCATTTCAGTGCATCGCGCAGCCTAACACAACCCTTGCTTGATTGCATACGTATACTGTATCTAACACCAACACAATACCCCTATGATCCAGGCACTTTACCAAGCTCTGCAAATCAGTGCATCCTTGGGAACGTGTATCTGAGATCCAATCTATCAAGGAAAGCAAGCGTCTAAAACCATACGGGCTTGAGGCTGGCTGGGTACCTTGATCAAGGTGTCGAGACCATGCTGTAGTGAGCAGCCATCAATGCTCTAGACATTGTACCTGCTATTCTGCTGTAATGGCAGAAGGTCAAACTTTATATGTGCCAATTGCAGCTGCGTGCAGCGTCCATGTGCAATTTGGCAACTGGAAGTCATGCTTTGATCTCATCAGATGGCCTAATGTGAGGTAAGAGTGGAGCAAGCTTACAAATAAGCAAAGCTAGTGACTACAGCTACACTAAATGCACAAAAAAGCTATGATTCAAAATTTGATGCATGGCATCGACAATTACTGAGTTTTTTATTCAAGTCCAAAAGTGGCTCATGAGTCCATGAGCAGCCTTGACAACACATAATGCCGTAAGTCATCCTTGACAGCAAACGTAAAATCCAGGTGGCCAAAATCAAATTCCTTGTATGTGACTGAGCAGTTGGCCTCTTGTAGCTTCTGATAATGCATAAGGACATTTTCTTTAGCAATCACACCATCAGATCGACCTGCCATGATGTCTACTGGCATCCTGAGGAAGCTGTAGTTTTCAGCAATGTCTGTGGGTTCATCACTGCCATATACTGCCTGATTGGACTTATTGTTTCTGTACTTGAACATCTGGAAGCGTCCAGTGCGGATCCACTGCAGAGCACATTAATTCTGATCAATTGGTGAATGCAAAACTGGGGGCATATTTGTATGAAGCCCAAACTCGATATGCATGCTAGTTCAAACATCTGATTCGGCACTGCAGCGTGGCAAAAGCTGGAACCATGACATGATGCTAAGAGCCAGCTCCTGATCAATGACCTGAAACAGAAATCATGAGACATAAGGCACAAAGTTATGTATGGCCGGCCGTCAACCTGATGCCAACATGGCAGAACTGCATGCATTGCAATGCTTGCAACACTGTGTAGGCAAGAATAAACTAGCAAGCCTGGCAGATGGCTTCCTTGCTCATTTTTTTAGCATACCTATATAGTTTATGAAGCCCCTAGAAAGGTATGCAAGCCAGTGCAAGACCACAGCAACACAGCAGCTCTGACGCTGCAAGGGACAGCAGAGGCACTACCTGGATGAGGTGCATGCCAGTGTGGAAAGAGATGGAGGGCATGGAGCGTGTGTTGTAGTGCGGCATCTGCATGGCTCGGTCCCATTGGCTGCTGTCTCCATTCAGCAGCACCCTGATGCCGGCCCTCACCAGCTCATTCAAGGCAGGAATCTGCTGCATGTCCACTGTCAGTTTGAAGGTGACATAGCGCAGCAGGGAGGAGGGGATGTAGCAGGCGGCCCCCACCCCGGGTCTGATCCAGTGCAGAGCCCATACCAGGGGGGGCAACACCCATAAGAAAGGGGCAGCAGCCTGTAACAGGCAGCAGCATGCGCTTAGCAAAAGTTGCTCTTGTTGACGTGTCATGAGGCACATGAGGTTACAACGATCAGGCAAATTTTGCTGGGGCTCGACAGCGGCTATATATCCATTTACTGCAGTCCATGTCAAAGTCCACAATAGCAAGCAGCAAGATTTGACTGCTCTTGATTCTGTACTGACAGTATGCCTTGCCTTGGGATAGTTCTGCTGGAAGCCGGCAGGGGTGAGGAGGATGAGGCGGGACAGACGGGTGGGTTTGCCTTTCATGGAGCGCGTGACAGCATAGATGAGCAGAGACGCCCCTCCAAGGCTGTGCCCCACGGCCCTCAGCCTATAGGGCTCCTGCTGTGCCCCGCTGCCCTGCTGATGACCAGTGTGACTGCCTCTGCGACTACCGCCTTGGCTGTCATGCTGTCCAGTCACCCTGCAGCACTCATGTCAGCCACTGAAGTTTGTGTGACTCATATGCACATGTAATTGGACTGAGACGCCGCCCAGATTCCCAATGTCTTTGCCTAGATGCAGACATTGTAAGGTGTAAAAAAGATGTGTATGCCTGCTGTGCAATGCACATTCATCTGATGCAACTGGGTTAGGGCAAGCAGTGCCGACAATGCCAGCCAGAAGTGAAAAAGGAGTTTACTTGTCCTGCTCGGCAGCAACCAGATCCCCATCATGATGCTCTTGTCTCTTGCTCTCCTGAGGCCTCAATGCACCGCTGTCTCCAGTTGGCGGTGCAGAGAAAGTCACAAACCCATTTGGACCATGCCTGCCAACACTGTCAACTGCGCACAGCAAAGCTGAGTTACAGTCATGTCTGTCAAGCCATGTCTGTCAAGCCATGAAGCTGCAGCAGGCTACCAAATGTGCTAGCAGCTCATGGCTGCTCATGTCAATACAGGAACAAGCTTTGCACTCAGAGTATCACCATGACATGTGCCATGTGCGTATCTATTGCCAGAGCAATCTTGCACAAGAAGCCACTGCCTCCAACCTGAGAAGCCTTCTTGTGGAGGGCGCTCTACACCATCAGCTGAGGCCCGATCTGGCAGCAACTGCGCTAGATCCTCTTGCGAAGACCAGGCCAAGCTTTCGCTGCTGTCATTCCACCTGATGTTGTGTCTGCTGTCAGACCTCAGGTTGCCTCTGCTCCTGCTGCGGCTGCCATGCAATGCTGAGAGCCTGGGAGCCTGACTGGAGGTTGTGCGTGTTCCCCTGCCTGCTTCAGCATCTCCATTCTGATCTGCCTGATCTCCATGCGATGCTCTGGTCTGGTGATCCTGCTCGCGAGGGGGATCCTGACCTGCCCTGCTCCTTTTGGCAGCCCATTGATGCATGTGGCTCTGTGAATCTGTTGGTGCAGAACTGGACAGGTTTGGCTGCAGATGGGCGATGGGTATGGCCATAGAAGGAGTGCCAGCATGGCCAGGTGAAGCAGGTGGCTGGTCTATGCTGGCTGCAAAGGGCGACTTGGGCAGGGCAGGCTGCTGATGCAGCAAGGGCTGCTGATCAGGTGCCTGTTGGTCATCTGACGCTTGAGATTGGATGTCAGTTGAAGGGATTTCGAGCTGGCAAGAAGCTGACTGGTGCGTGTGTATGGCACCTTCAGGGCTACTTGCATCTAGCTGACTCCTGCAGGGTAAGGGGCGCTGTGGTGTCTAGAAAAAGAACAAGAAAAGACTACACCTTTCTGCATCAATTTAATGAGAAGCCAAGTATTATATGGGGCTGCCCAGGCTTTTGTTGTTGTGTCTACTTAGCAGTAACCTCATCAGTCACCAGATCCTTTCAAACAACAGTCAAACAGCATTCAGACAACAAATGCAAGGAAAACATGTATAAGCATGCTTTCCTGATGTTGAATTTGGCAAAAGCACATGAGGCAAATGTTGGATAACAAGGGTGCATAATGTGCAAATCACCTGGGTGAAGCAAATAGCTTATCATGATCATCATCCTCAGTGCCATTCTCTGCAATGGGCTGTGGGTGTATTTCCTGCTGTGCATGTGCATGGAAGCGCTTGAACATGGTGGGAACCAGGCTGTGCGTTCCAATCTCACTCTTGTTGCGTTTCATGAGACCCAGCAAGCCATAACGCCTCTTGGGCTGGGCCCCTGTCCCAGCCTGTGGTGCATGTGCCAACTGCTTTATGAATTGCAACTTGCTGCCGTCCAGTGACACTGTCTGCGCCTGAAACTTTTTTCTGCCGTGGCTATCCCATGGTCAGTTTGAACACTTGATTGTGAAGACACTTTTTCTGCCTGTCTGGTCAGCAACACACAGCAGAAAAACTGCTGTAGCCCAACCAATGCACCAGGGTAGCAGACACAACACATTGCGTTGCTCCTTGTAGACCATAACACAGTTGCACAGCAAGCTGATCAAAGTATGAATTGAGTTCAGATAGCAGAAACTTCCAAAGCCTCAAAAGTCACCTGAACTGCAGCTGCTGCTTCAGGCTGCTCTGCTAGCCCTGTTTGTGGCTGCACAGCCTGCTTTGAGCTGGCACCAGGCTGGCCATCAGCCTTCAATGCTGCAACTGCTGAGGGTTTGTCAGCACTGTCGTGTTCCAGGCCGGACAAGGCAGTGTCACTGTGAGACTTTCTCACCCTGCATATGCAAGCAGTATGTTCAGCCTGAAGGAAACACGCAAGGCTCCGTACAGACTTGCAGCACATGGGAAATGCATGTTGTCGGCATGTTGGCGACAATGTCGGCATGTTTGTAAAGCGATTCATCACTGCCTCAGCTGCCCTGCAAGTGCAAATGCACATTTTACAACTATCCTTGCGCAGCACGCATGCTATACACTGCTTGTCCATTGATCACTGTGCAAAGGGTGAGAAACGTACCTGTAATGATGTCTTCTCTTCTTCAAGGTGTGTGAGGTGTTGTGACTAGACGGCTCGTTCAGCTCATTGCATTTGGTCATGTGGATGAAGTCCACTTGAGCTGCAATGTCTTCTTCTCCAAGCTGATTCACGGTGAAATGCCAATAAGCCGCACCCATCATTTCTGGGGCTGCATTGCCACTGGTGTATCAGCCACAATCATAAATCTTGGTGTGCGCTTTTACTGAATTGAAAGTAGATTTGTTTGCAGCATCTGTCAAACATGCGAATGAGCAATCATGCGCAGCAGCTGTACGCAAGACTACACACTGTATTCTAGAGGTTATAGCAAGATTACAGTAAGGTTATTTTGAGAGTACAGTCGGATTGCGGTAAGCATCACAGACAGCGCAGGCACAGCAACACACAATACCCCTGACTGTCACATGACAAAACTATCCCTACATGGGATCTGCTCTTGTTGTGCAGAGAAACAAACCAGAGAAGGCTCACATTCATGCACACGAGGTGGGTTGGCACGTGAATTGCCCAGCCACACGTCGAAGCCTTGGTCAAAGGCTGCAAAGGCCTGAGAGCCTGTGACACCATTGGAGACCCAGCCCATGGAGGTGTCCAGGATGCCGTGCATGAAGAAAACAACATCTCGCCCACCTGCAGACCACGCAGCTCTTCTTGCACCAAGGTACTGCACAAAAGGGTCTCATGCGTCCTGTCACTCTTGTGACTTGAATGCACCAAGCCTATTGACAATAGTGACATCAAACTCAGCAGAGCAAGCCGGCCAGGTGGGCAGCAATGTGATAGACACCTTCACGATGTGTAGCATAATATGTACCATGAAGACGCTTGTGTCAGTGCGTAGGCCTTCACTACTGTGGATCAATGCAGCATGGGGCTGGAAAGCAGCTTGAGACTTAGTTGAAGGCTGTGCAGCATGTATGGTCTGGTTTTTGGGTGCTCGTGAAAGAAGAAGGGCAATACCATGGCGAGGGAGGCGCTCCATGCGCAGAATATAGCCGTCAGAGGTGGTCACAGTGTGCTGTTCCAGGGGGTACCCAGCAGCCTTGATCACCTCAGCAGCTGTCCACACGTTGTGCAGAGACTCCCAGTCACTGAAACTGTTGGTGCGCCGCAAGCGAGGGCCTCCATGTGGCCTCTCTGGGCTGTCATCACCCTGCACACCATGCAGCACATGGAAGTGCTGACACAAACAGCAAGTTCCTACCGAGCAGAGATGCCTTGTTGTGACGTAGGTCCAATCGTTCATGTGACATGTGCTGCAGTCTTTTTACAGTGACAGCATTGCTGTACAAAGTGCCAGAATGCAAAGTGGTTGCATAGTACTTATGCCTCTGCCGTAGTTGCACGTCGAGTCTTGAGTGTTACCTCGCTGTCATCTACCCAGCCAGTTCCTCTGCCATCAAAGCCCAAAGGAGAGAAGATCTGCTTTTCTGGCATGAAGAGCACTTTCCTGATGAGCCCTCGCACAGCATCAAAGACAGCAGTAGTTGCCAGCTCTGCTCCAATTCTCAGGTCCTCCAAGAAACCTCTCTTGGCTTTCTCTTGAACAGCCCAACCTGTGGAGCAACAGCTGCCAGGCTCAGCAATATGTAAATTGCAGCGTGAATGGCTCACTTGCCCAAGCTAGGCAGACATTTGATTGCCTTATGTTTCACCTGGCAAATTGCTTTGCTCCTGCTGATACACAGGTGTGACTTGCCTATTTAAGGTCTGCCATCTGATGTGATACATACTGGCAGTCAAACGTGTTCTTGCCTAACGGCAGCAATGCATAGAGAGGAGTTTCGCGCATTTGTTGTTCTCACCAGCTGGACGATCAAATAGCTCGCTCCCATTACGTTTCAGCTTTTTGTGAGCAGGGATGCGTCCCTTTTGCTGTTTACTGGAACTAGTCTTGCCCTGAGCATTCATCTTCCTTTTCTTGGAGCTGCTGGTCTCTGGGTCTGCCACAGTGCTGTCAGCACCACGCCCAAATAGCCAGCGCAGGCCACTTCTGGGCGTCGACCGTGCATGATGTGTCTCAGCATGTCCTGCTGGACCTGAAATCCATGCCAGCATGACTTGAATGCATTGCCCTGCTCTATGTCCATGTATGTGGATCACACATGTGACTTGAAAGTTTTGTATGACTACAAGCACAGGACATAGCTTGCTGTGTCAGCACACTAGACACACACCATTCGAAGGCTCGACGTCTGGCTGCAGTCCCTCGTGAGGGTTTTCAGCCCTGTCGATGATGGCGTTGAATGTGCTTTGGCGATTCTCATCCCACCAGGATTGCCAAGCTGATGGTTTTTGAAAAGTGGTTTTGGCACTTTGGTACCCAGGGAACCAAGTGAACAGGGCATTGAGAATGCTGTCCGCAATCCGTATGACCTGCGCAAAAACCTCCCGGATCAAGGATTTCAGAGACTCTTCCCAGGTGCCCAGCACTGACTCCAACCACCACTCCGCGATTGGGTGGACGAATTGCGCCTGGATCCAGTTGATGCCTACCAAGCAGCACCAAACAACTGTTCCTGCGATTCGTTCCACGCCCAACATGGCGACCCAGTGCCTCGCGCACAGTCGCTGAGGTTGGACTTGATGCTCACAACATGACTCAGCTGCAGCTAGATGGGCCTGCCACCTCGTGTTTTACTTACCCTGGCTTCATACACGCGCTTGGAGGGATTTGCTCTGTTACAACATGCAGGCAGGCAAGCAAAGCTGCTTGAGCCCCTCTGCGCCTGCAACGGACCACAGCGCAACTGCCTAACACTTGCCTGCAAAGTGTCCGAGGGGAATCCAGGTTGGACCAATTGGGTCCTGGGCTTTGGGTTTTGGTCTGGAGCAGTTTACCGTTCAGAAGCATGGCTGAAAGTCGTGGCTCCGATCGACAGGCTGAAACGTTGCAGGACGAGCTGGAAAGCCTGCAGGTAAGAGTTTGTTTTGTATGCATAGGTGGGAAGTACGCAACCGCTGATCAGCGTGTTGCTCCGCAGGATCAAGTCAACAGTATGGGCACCACCAAAATCGAGCAGCAAGCTAAAGAGGTAAGTGACCCAACGTGTTCCGAGCATCAGTCATGTCAGTCTGCCTGCTGACACTCTCTAAATATTTGCAGCTACAGCAGCAGATACAAGAATTGAGAAACAAGATGGAGGCAGCGACCGCCATACAGCCATCTGGGTCAGCACAGGTGACCCTCCTCATGCAAGTTACAATGCAGACGTCGCAGATATCACAAATGGCTCAAACGTCATAAATGGGTATATGATGTGTAGGGGCGTGGAAAAGTACAGAAGATGAGTGGGGAAGTCACAGACAGCAATCCTTACAGTCGGCTCATGGCATTACAGCGCATGGGTATTGTGCAAGACTATGAGAGGATTAGAGATCAGACAATTGCCATTGTTGGTATCGGTGGTGTTGGCAGCGTAGCTGCTGAGATGTTGACGCGGTGTGGTGTTGGCAAGCTTTTGATGTATGACTATGACAAGGTCAATAGCTGTCCAGCAAGCAGGCTTGAGCCATCTGCACACAATGCCAGTTGTCATGTTTTGCAAGCATGCACAGCATCATTGAGTTGACACAGCTCTGTGCAAAGATGCATGGTCGACAAATGTGCAGAGCCTGTTTGTCTGAGTTTGGACCTTTGATTGTAGGTAGAGCTGGCAAACATGAATCGGCTCTTCTTCAGACCAGAACAGTCAGGTCTGACCAAAACAGATGCTGCTGCACAGACCCTCAGTGGCATCAACCCTGACGTCCAGCTTGAGAGCTATACTATGAACATCACCACCATTGACGGCTTTGAAGCCTTCAAATCAAGCATTTGTGATAGTAGTGGGGAGTCTCGAGTTGACATGGTGTTGTCATGTGTAGACAACTATGAGGCAAGGATGACTATCAATCAGGCAGGTGCTTCTCAGTAGATCAGCATGCAATGTGAACATGTATGTCTGCAGGAGATTGTTTACTACAATCTTGCCCAGTTATTGAGGTGACAGACAAGTCTTTGTGAACAAACAGGTCCTTATGCTGAATCGAAAGTGAACAGAGTGATCAGCATTGTTTTTGGCTCATGATTGCATACAGGCAGCACATACAGGCAAAGTATGACTTTGAGCCAGGCAAAATGGCTTACGATTGCAAGTTGTGCTGAGAGCGCTATTACAGTATAGCTACAGTATAGCTGATGACCATTATTGGTCTGCAATGACAGTGCCAGTCACTTTTGTGCCGTGCAAAACCTCACATCTGCCTTGTGACTTGTGTCCTGACCTTTTGTGACAGGTATGTTTGGAGCTAGGGCAGATGTGGATGGAGTCTGGAGTTTCAGAAGACGCAGTGTCAGGCCACATCCAGGTCATCATTCCTGGGGAGACAGCTTGCTTTGCATGTGTTCCACCCTTGGTAGTTGCCTCTGGCATTGATGAGCGCACCCTGAAGAGGGAAGGGGTATGTGCAGCCAGCTTACCCACTACCATGGGGATCGTGGCAGGCCTTCTAGTGCAGAACACTCTCAAGTGCCTGCTAAAGTTTGGCCAGGTATGCTTGTGTTCCTGTGAGGGCAAGCACTCTGCTTGCCCAGTATCGTTGTGCTGTCAAGGGAGCTGTGACTTTTCATCAGTGTCGTTTAGCTGTGGATGATATAGCTGTATACTGCAAAGTTTGCAGCTCCAGTAGCCCGGTTGCAGACAAAGGAGACAAGAGAGAAACCCGCCAGGGCTTGGTGGCTGTTACCTGACATACCAACAAAGTAGCAGTGCATTTGTGCTGTTGGGCTGATGTCACATTCTTACTCAGGTAGAATGTTGCGTAGGTGACCAGATACCTTGGCTACTCATCTCTCAAAGACTTCTTCCCTACCATGGACATCAAGCCCAACCCAGGCTGCGTCAATGGACTGTGCTGCAAGATGCAACAAGCTTATCAGCAACAGCAGGCCACGCCAGCAGCACAGCAACAGAGGCAAGCTGCAGCACAGGCAGCAGCTTCACAAGAGGAGGAAGCTGCAGCCCACACTGAAAATGAGTGGGGCATTGAGGTTGTACCTGAGTCCTCAGGTGCAGATGCACAGCAGCAGCAGCATGGTATCAGCAGTACTGCTCAGCAGCACAACACAGCTAGCAGTGCAACGTATGACCACAGCCTTCCAGAAGGCTTGCAATATTCTCTGCCGGTGAGTTGTTTCACTTTTGTCTTGCATGTCAGCAAGAGGCAAGAGAATGAAGGTTTTGGGCTTGCAAAACAGCGGGTGGTACAGTTTGGGAACTCTCGCTTACCAGCCATGACATTTAGGTCATGGCTTATACAATAGCTGCTAGTAGAGTTTGAAAAGTGTCACTTGACAGTGCGCTTACAATCAGCTTATCACAGACATTGTGGTCTGTGACTGCACTTCTCACACTGATGTTCAACATGTAGGTTGCTGACAAGGATGGTCACCAGCGGCATGAGCCAGATAGCGACGCAGACCATGGTGAAAGCACAGTTGAGGACTTGATGTCACAACTCAATGCTCTGTGACAAATGAAATAAGCTTGCTCAGCTCAGTGCATACGCATGTGAAGCTGCTGTGATTGAAGAAGCAAGCAACTTGGCATCTGTGCAGTCCTTGCATTAATATCTTGACATCATTCTCACATGACGACAGTGCGTCCCAGCATTAATAGCTGCAGAAGCATGCTACCTGCGCAGGTTTGCCAAAGAAAAATAGTGATTATACAGGCACCACTATATGCCTGTCAATGTTGGCAGTGCTAGTAGGATTTAGGAAGACCCATGAGTTGTATAAAAAGTTAAGATAAAGCAACCAACCGCCAAAAAAGCATCGAAGATGTAGTGCATCATACCAATTCCCAGCAAACACGATGAGCTGTGATGAGCCTAGGCTTGATGCTAAACCTAAATGTGGGAGTGCCCAGACAACATCAACAATGTCACTTTCATCCAATGCCTTGCAGTCTGGGTTGTGCCAGCTGTGACTAATCAGACATCCTGGCTTGAAAGTCTAGAGGTCATATCATACAGCAGATGGCTCTGCTAAGGGCAGGTGGCAATAAGCCATGATTTTGCCTCATACCGGTAGTGTAAATGCGTAAGACTATCTGATGATCAGCCTCCAGGTCATACAAAAATGATTGCAGCTGCACTTCAAGAGGCCAATGTTCAAGAGGCCAATGTTCGCTTCTCCTGGGCCTCTATAAGGTTGATGAAGCGCTGTATCTTGACCAAGGCGCCAGGTTTGCTTCGTGGACAAGATGTTCTGGCATCTTGTAGGTGTTGCATGGCTGCTCCCAAGTCTCCCCTGAGCAGCATCATGTCACTTTACTTCTTGCAGTGGCACGGGCATATACCTCATATGCACATGCTCCTCCTTGTTTATGATCGGCCATCAATTGTCAATCAGTACTTTGCATGTCATGCTTGGTCCGGTCAACAATACACAAATGACTTGACTAGTGGCAATAACACGATAAAAGGCAAGCTTTACCTGTTCAAAGCTTCTAGACCAGCCTGAAACAACTTGTCAGCTTTTTGCTTGTTGTCCTCATCTGTGCCGACCAGATCTTCAGAGGATGGCTTCTTGGCATGTCCCTCGGTCTGTGCATGTTCC
>JAABUK010006957.1_pt1 | contig 16579 bp, 15 predicted proteins | sample 5559141 | NCBI WGS metagenome assembly JAABUK01 (sample SAMN10711869, study PRJNA513367) | rock metagenome | isolation source: Antarctica rocks | place: Antarctica: Victoria Land, Pudding Butte nord | collected 2016-01-03
GGAACGTTCGTCCACATTATCAAGAATGACACTGCGCTGGGCCTTTACCGTGGAGTAAGTTGCTCCTTTGTTGTCCATCATAAAACTGCATCCTCATTGACTGACAATCTCGTATCACCGCAGCTCTCCGCCTCTCTTCTCCGTCAGCTGACCTACTCCACAACCCGCTTCGGCATCTACAGCGAACTCAAAGATGCCTTTACCACTGCGCGCTCCTCCCCGAGCTTACCTTCTCTCATAGCCATGGCATCTACGAGTGGATTTCTAGGCGGTATTGCTGGCAATCCTGCTGATGTGCTGAACGTTCGCATGCAACATGATGCCGCGCTTCCCATGGACAAAAGACGGAATTACAAAAACGCCATAGACGGGTTGGTGAGAATGACGAGAGAGGAGGGATGGAGAGCGCTATTCAGAGGTGTGGGTGCAAACAGTATGCGAGCCTTGCTCATGACGGCTTCTCAGCTAGCATCATACGATAGTTTCAAGCGCGTACTCCTTGAGAAGACGAGTCTGCAAGACAATCTCACAACACACTTTTCTGCCTCCTTCCTTGCAGGTTTTGTGGCAACGACGGTCTGCAGTCCGGTGGATGTGATCAAGACGAGGGTGATGAGTGCACATACCAAAGAAGGTCTGCTGGTGCTTTTGCGAAAATGGGTTGCCAACGAGGGCATTTGGTGGATCTTTAAGGGATGGGTGCCCAGTTTCGTAAGATTGGGACCGCACACAATTGCTACATTCCTATTCTTAGAGCAGCATAAGAAGATATATCGACATATGAAGGGCATGGATAGCTAATCAGAGACCAAGGGAAGACGGAACAGACCATGCTGTGTTGCCACACTCCTAGCTCGTACACATCTCAACATTTCTGACGAGCGAGGCGTTGGAGGCTACCATCATAGACTTCTAGGCATTTCTTTGGAGTTGGACTTAGAATTGCACTTGTGCTAAAGCTTTGAACATTCAGACGTTACAAATGTACACCTCGGCAAAGATTGCAGCCTTCGCTCCCAATTGCAGCCGAGGAGGTTCTTCATGCTTTGCTCAAATGCGATACCAATCAAAGTCCGGTGCAGTAGGATCATGGTTCTGATTCTGAATTACATGCTCGGTAGGAGAGAATGGTAGCCGGAGACGTCAGAACGGCGCTAATGGCTCACTACTAAAAACATTCGACGACAGATTAATTCATTGTCGACTCAACGTCACAAGGCTACGCCATAATCGATGTTTCCTACATTCACTCTTCCTCCTCCCCAACACCCGCACGAGTCTATGCCGTTATAGACAATTCCTGCTTCCCACTTCTCGCTTTTGTACATCTGTATTCTCGCTATGCTGTCAATGACAGCTCCTGCCCATACGTGCTGTCTCAACTTCATGCAGCCAGGACTGACAAGACACAAACTCGTCACCTACTGCTCTCCCTGTCAGCTTTATCAAAGCCGTCAGAGAAGTCTACACTCACTTCCTCATTGTCAAGTATATATTCGTTCGACATTGCGTTTGAGACAACCGCAATACGCCTCTTCTTTTTTGCCTATTCTGTCCAGTTGGTTTCTTGAGCCCCCAACCTGTGAGAAATTCAGCCCGGAAGATTGTCATGTTTCTGATGTGCGTGAGGCTTGACGATGCCGCCAAAGCCCTTACCAGTGACTGCAGTAATGAATTGGAGCCACCACTCACCGTAAACACTGGAGACAAGGTCCTCGGCGCTTTGTCTGTGGTATGATATCCGCCACTTTCACTCATCTACATCCTAGAATCTGTTGGACACTCAATCAGTGATCTCAACAAAGTCTATGATTTCTGACATGATCTAAACTTGACTGTCCCGTCCCGTGCACACCAGTGGCTGGAGTAATGGAGTTTTAGGCTTAACGGCCTCGATATCACCTCCGCCCAAATATCTCCGTATTTGATGCTGTTGCCGTCTCGTAAACCATTGTTCTGATTGCCACTAACGGCATCATTGGTGCTGAAAGGGGAAAGAGAATGGGATATGAAGTCGATGGTCTTGTTTGACTTGGGACGGGCATGTGATAGGGATGAGCCGAGGGTGAGGAGAGTGGCGAGCGGCGACTGCGAATGCCTACACACAGGCGGCGAGATATGTCGACGGCGAGTTAATCAGACTTCAAAGTGCGATCTCTGCTGGGACCGAATACCAGACGAAAGGAGGAACTTTGAATTGGCGTGTCTCCAAAGGTTGCCAAGAATGATTCTTTTCGATTCCTCGAGTGCCTTCTCGAGAAAAGATGAGTTTGTAAACAAACAGTCATAAGAAACTATGATGGCAAAGGAGTTGAATGGATCCATCGTCGAGCTTTACAGCTCGTTCCTCTGTAACCACATGTCAGGCAGTCGGGCATTTGCTCTTGCGTATGAATCGACATAGATCTTCCGAGAGCTCATAACAGCGGCTACTTTGCGACACAGACCAAGAAGCCATTGACGACACCGGCCGAATTGAAACACTGGCACAAAGGCTGACTTGGAAGAGAAGGCGAGATCCTCGTTGGGACATGATGCACAGATCACAAAGGGAAACAAGTATAGCACAAACGCCAGTCGAAGCAGCCTTTCGCATCTGCAGGAACAAGCCTATTTTGACGATCAGTGCACGACTTGGGGTCTTATGGCTAATGAAAGAATATGCCTTATCAAAGTGGTAAAGACAAACACTCATTCGACGAGAGCGAGTTACCGCCCGCAGGCCCTGCATTGACCATGGAGTCGTCGAGACTGATCATGTGAAAGAATCTTGCCAAACCTCACAGTCAATCTGTGCTGAGCTTCCTGCGGGTTGAACAGACCATTGCCCGAAACGTTACAACACAAGGCCTACGGTATCACAACTCGGGAGCCTTCCACCCGTCTCTACAAATCTGCATCAGTGCAGCCTGTTTGTGTGGAAGAGCTACCTCTCTCTCCTTAAAAAATCCCACATCTTGTAAATACCCAATGATCCTGATAGATGGTTAGCGATGAACTTCTCACAATGAACGAGAGTAGTACTTCTTATTGTCTAGTCTTGGCTCCAGGAACACCCGCTGCGTCCTTGGGTCTGCCAGTAGAAGGTAGTGTACCAGCGCCTATAATGTTGAGAAATTAGCTTCTGACTAAGTACAGTAAGAAGAGTGCCCTAGGGGAGAATTCTGATGATCTAAACGGGACTGTGGGAGAATTCAACGGAAAACATAACCTACACTCAACCATACTTTGACCCGGTGCGGTCCCCTGAATTCCTGTTCACCCACCAAAACATGGATTCCCCTATCCCAGTCATTGACATTGCTACCTGTAAGGTGTCGTCCTAGTTGGTCTTCTTTGACCCAATAAATCTCGAAGTATCCGAAAGGTTTGCCGTCGAAACATCCGATGACTGGAAAGCTATGTTTATCGTTCAAGGCCGCTGCAAGGAATCCTTCTTGGACATCGATAGGACCTTGCACGCCCCAAGCCGCAGATACTCGGGGCTGATTCATCCAGTCATGGAGAAGGTCCGTATCGCATGGATGGATGTTGATGTTGCCTAGTGATGGTAATGCTGCAGAGGAGATGCCAGAGTTGGGAGGAAGAAAGTTCGGCGTGCCCCCCGATCCGGCTGACGTGGGTCCGCGGAACGTTGGGGACTTCGCCGACATAGAGGCGGTTCGAAACGAGAGATATTGACCGAGGCTTGGGACGTAGCGTGTATAGATAGTCTGGCCCTGGGCAGGAGGCTTTGGGCGAATGGGATGCCGGGTGTTCTTGGTAAAGGTGTATTGAGGCGGTGGAGGGGGATAGTATGTTGGAAGATGACTGCCGGAAGCAAACGGACCAGGGGAATGAGGCTGGGACCATAGACCGTTGTGCGATGGTTCTCCTGGCGTGCCATCTGGCGGCAATCTTGGTGACGCAAGTGGTGTAGCCTCTCTATTTGGAGAACCCGGTCTCGAGGGATACGGCGACGCTCCTGGGAATGGCGAATGCTGGGTTGGCGATAGCGTGAAAAGGAAGATACGAGGATCTATTTGCCAGAATGACTGTTGGCTGACGAACATCTTGCTATAGCCATCTCTACCTCGCTCATCTGTGCCTGAGCCTACGCATGACTCCTCGCTAGCGATAAGACCCATCCTCTGCAGCTTCGGTAGCAGTTGTTTCCCCTTGAATATGCCTTCTCTTTTGATGTTGATCCGCCATGGGCCTTTAGGCCTACCCTCCTCTGGTATATCCGGACTAACATCCGCAGTTAGGTGTGGATTCGGCGGGGTCTTGCGCCCAGAATCAGTGTGAACCTTTGCTGGAGGTCGACCGGGAGTTGTACCTGATGGAAATACCACCATAACGTAGCCCACAGCATCATAGCTATCTGACGTGTAGGGGAGGTTGCAGGCTTGAAGTCGGTGTTGCTAGGATTCGAGATAGAAGATATGAAGAGATTGTCATTGTGCAGGGTTGGACTTTTGTAACGACGTGTAGAGTTTCTCTTGGAGCCATATAGCTGTTCTCGCTCGTTGAGAGGCAATCCATCACCGTCCTCGTGGTCTTCGCCGGATTCGAGAATGATAGTCCATCCAGGGGGGAACACGGCGTGGTGGACTGCCAGGTCGTTGGACTTGAAGGAAAGACCAGCGAAGACGGGAGAGACAGTGATGGTCTGACCATTGGGGAGATGGACCACAGATGGTGCCATACCGGAGTGAATATTGCAATTGAAGGGTATCCGGGCCTCACCAGCCGTTCACCTTGGTTGTATCTTGGAGGTGGGAAGCGCTAAGCTTTCGGTTGAAGACGTGTACACGTGACCTGCAAGTCATCTGCAGAGTGCCGAGAAGCTAAGGTAATTTCAACAACAAGACGAAGCCTGTGCTATACTTTGTATGATGGTATAAACGACTCTGGATCATCGGCCTCCAAATCAAGCCAGGAAGCTTGTGGGGACACAGAAATACCAATCTGGTGACACAAATAGAGTATGGCTATCACCATGTTATCTGGAGGATCTTCTTGGGTAAGACTGGCATCACTCATTCTGGTGTAGCTCAGCATTCTCTGCAAGAGCGAACCATTTATATCCTCTAAGACAACCATGAGAACATTGCACGGACTTATTAGCCTTGTGTTACCAAAGAAGAACGTTGCGGTAGCAAATAGGGAAGGCCAGTGTCAAGTTTTACCGATCCCGATTTGTTGAAGGCTTTCTGTGTCTGGATGGACCTCGACTGCTAAGTTTGTCAGCACAATGAGCTCGAGTCGAAGGAGACGAGCGCGGAAAGCGGTGCTATTGCAGATCTGACGTCCCAACAATTGGGTCGTCATCGTCAATGCCAGCGTGTTGCCTGATATCAAAAACGAGAGTCAAGGAGTCCATGTCTTGCGGTGACAAGGGATGAAATAGCAGAGTAAAGAAGTACATTCCCTATCGCGGTCGCCTGGCTGGGAGACTCCAGATGACTTCTACCCTTAGCGAGTAATCCACTCGATTGACTTGTTTGTTGTATGACTCTTGAAAGTCCATAGTCAAGACCCTATTACGGGGGCTTGGGAGGTATGCCCCAAATTCATACTAGAAATCATAGCGTGCCTGTAGCTTTCATCACAGAATGGAGGCTTCATGTTTAATGATCAAGTCATCGCGGCCACAGTACATGTTAGATACTCGAGAGTGACTCTCGCCGGCGTTGATGGGAAAATGTCTTGCTAACATTCGTTAAACGATTACTCATGATAACATGGGGCGATCCGTGCCACACGTCGCGGACGCTCCTCACAGGGCACCAACTTCGCCTCTACCCCCCCGAAACCCCCAGAAGGGGAGGCTTTCCAGAATCGAGCCCTGCCAAATGTCCTCCATAAAGCATCTCTAACATCCTCCCCTGCTGTTTCTCCCTCACCCGTCTCAGATGATCATACGTCACCTCCAATCCTCGAACCTGCTCTGCAACCCGAATCGTGCTTCCATCGCTCCTTCGAACCAACGGGCTGACCAGTTTCCGCCTCAGATTCTCTAGATTGCCCTTCAGTGCTACTAGCTTTCCGTTATGCTCCACTAGTAGCGATTTGTTCTGCGTTGTCCTTAGTCTCACAGATGCCAGTAATTGCTTGTTCTTTTCGTATTTCTTTAGCATGGTGCCGTCTGCGCCGACGATACGAGTCCAGAGGGAGGAGAGAAATTCTGTCTCGAGCCGCTCTTGGGTGTCGCTTTCCCGGATGACTGTGCGATGAAGGTTAAGAAATTGGCGGTCTATGCTTTCGAAGAGAGCAAAGAGTGCGGTTGAATGAGTGAGCTCGGCGTTGATACTCTCTTCCAGCACGCCCAGAAATTCGTTAAAGGTGCGGTGAAGGGTTTGTGATGTACGCTGAGTGTGCGTAGTGCCGAAGAGGGCAGTGAAGACGTGCCCAAAGGGTGTTGGGAGACCAGTAGAAGAATGTTGCAGAAGGCCAACATATGACAGCAAGTCATGGAGATTAGTGAATGCTGAGCTCAAAGAGGAAGTTTGATGGGAGGAGAGCGCAGAAAGCTCGCGCTTAGCCCAATCCATCACTATGAGTATGCCGTCAATATCGCCATCTACGTTTGCGAAGAATTTTGTCAATTCCATCGAGAGAGTCTTCAGGGATTCGCTCAGCGAATCTAGCGCAGATACGATGAGTGGAGCGGAGGTCATATTGACATAGCGGACAGATTCTCCAAGGTCCCAAACTGCGACGCCTGTCTCTTGTAGGTCGCCGATTTGGCGGACTCCGTTCTCAGAGTAGAAGATCAAGGGTTCAAAAGATCGGGCTAGGCCGGCTACTTTGACGAGATCTGGGACTGGTTGTTGTGAGGGCGTTTGTGTGAGCATGCGGAGCAAGGTATAGGCGAGAACAAGGACCATGACCGTAGATGAAATGGAGCTCCATGATCTGGAGATCTGTTCTAAATATGTTCGTATCCATTGTAGTGCTGCTTCGATTGGCTCAGTGCGTTGTTGGACTTCCGCGCGCAAAGCAAAACGAATGTCTTTGGGATAGTCAGTAACAGTCGATAGGGATGTTGATACATGGGAGCAGACAATTGTTTGAACTAGCGGGTACTTCTAGTACCTCTTCTGCCTCGCCAAATTTCTGACCAAAGTCTTGTCCCCCTTCCGGGTACGGTGATGGACTTGGTGAAGCTGAATCTCTTTTTGAGGACCGAATTGGCGAGCGCTCCTTTACAGGCGACGTCGAGCCTCTAGGCAACGGTATCTTTGCGGCTAGCGTAATGTCCCCCTCTTCTTCATGTGCACTCTCGTATCTTGGACTTGTACCTCTTGAGGGTGAGGCGCTTGCGGAAGCCTTAGGAAGGTTGCTGTCCTGCGGATATGGCTGATGTTGGTACCATCCTCCAGCAGGGTTTCTCTGCCTCCATGCGGGCGGCGACCATGGCTCGCTTGGTACCTCCGAGGCTGGTTCATCTTCTGATTCCGATTCTTCCAACTGGAAACCTGAATGCTGCGACGGGAGACCAAAGACAGGGGAGCGGGGGCTATGTTCGAAGTCTTCTAAGGATGCAGATAGCGAAGGATGGTCATCGTACATTCGTGGACTTCCCTGACGGCTCGCCGCCATCATGATCTGTGTCATCAGCCTGTAAGCAGCGAAGGATATGGATATGCAACCTGACGCTGGCGATAACAGTGCAACTATTTGAACGACCAGAGAGCGCTTGCCAGGACCTGACTCTCAACATGAAACGCACAAACTTAGGGGACTGCCCTTTTGCGCTTTGTTGTGTTGTCGGGATTGTGACTCAGGTTGCGATTGAAAGCGTAGCTGGGACGTTTCATGCTGGAGGAGGGGCATCTTGAACACTGAATGAGGACGGTCTCGTATGCGGCCAGAAAATCGAGTGGCTGGTGAGTTGTGAGCGAATCAATTTTCCAGGATGACAGCCAATCAACGTGGTTTCCGGTTTCTTCGGCCAAGTCCGCTAGGCATGCACGCAAGCAAGGCACGGAAGGGCAGGTCCTGTTCATAATATTAGATAAAGCCGCGATCCATGTTTCGATCTTACTTAACCAGTCGACAGGGTGACAGGGTGACAGGAGGATGACAATTGCAGCTCCACGATAACATGAGTGCATGAATCACTGAACGGTGATGCGGTGCGCCTTAGACCGTAGAACATAGAGGTCTAGAGCACGGTGCTTTTCAGAGACGGGGATGAGCAAGTATGAGAGCAAGAAGACTGGATTAGTATATATACAACAGCCTTCAGCAATTCCCACGCCTGAAAACCGTATTCAAAACAGTAGTAATGCTTGTATCGGTCCGTAAGAAGCGATGCCCATGATCTAAGGGCCCTTTCCAGACGACATGCCGCCTGTCTGTCTATTCGAATCTAATGCATAAAATACATCTTGCGCAGATCGGATCAAACGCAATGAAGATGTGAGAGTGGAGAGCTGTGAAAGGGTTGGCAGTGTTTTACTTGGTGGCGTTGCGGAGATGTCTATAGCTTGTCAGCGCGTGAGGGGAGCGGTGTCGAAAGTACATACGTGATCAAGTCATTCCTGTCCTTTGCCTTCTTGAGACCACCGAAAGCCATTTTGGTACCTGGGATGTACTTCTTCGGGTTCTCTAAGTATTCGAACTGGTATGCCGTATTAGCGCTGTAAGTCCGATGCCCCAGCGATCCTGCGATTGCCTACCAGGGTGTCCTCCTTCCACACGACCGCCTTGTTTTTATTTGCATCCGTATACGAGAAGCCCTCGACCTGGCCAGTCTTCCGCCCAAAAAGACCGTGGAGATTAGGCCCAATCTTGTTGCCTTCGGACGCGTCGAGGTTGTGGCATTGGGCGCATCGCGTCTGATGAAAGTCAATCTCGTAGGGAGGACAGCAATGCGATCAGAGAAGATGGCAATACCTTGAAGAGATTGGCTCCTTTCTTGTCATCACCTATCACAAGAAAGTCAGCGACATCGTTTGGAATGGTTTTAGTGGTCCTCATTGGATGCACACAAATGGCCCTCTAAGCTCGATTTGCAAGTTGCTTATCACTCGTAACTCGAGGAGAACAGTCCCATCGACCTAGAGGGTCGACCGTGGCTTCATCGAAAGCCCACAGACAAGCTTCGTTGACCCAACGTTCAAGGGGGCGTTCTCAGTTTCATTCAAGAACGCACAGGACAACTAAGCGGAAAGGCAGGCACATACCATCTGAGAAACCTTCCTTTCCTTTGGCCATGGTTGATAGTGTAGGTTAAATATGTACGTGTAGATGTCGGTTTGCGAGTTGGGTTGATCAAAGGTGGAAAGTTGAGGCCGGAAAGAAAATGAAATAAAGTGACGAAACGGAAGCGGAAAGCTAACTAAAGCGACGAGGATTAAGCCAATTAGAGCTACTTTGATTCCAGCCCGGGTTTTCCCGGCCAAACGGAGACACCTCGTCACATGATTTAAACGTTGATACAATTGATGTGACCTGAGTGCCTCCCTCTCCCATTCCAGGCGGGCTGTTCACCTCCTCAGACCTCTACGACATGGCTATTTGGGTAATTGTGGGTGCATCCAGAGGCATCGGTCTTGAATGGGTGCGCCAGCTTCTTGCTCGAGGGGACTATGTATATGCCAGTCAGAATACTCCTAGCCAGGACAGCCTACGTCGACTCTGTATTCTAAGTCGCCCTAGCTGTACGAGATCCCGGCAATGCCTCTCAACTCTGGACACTTGCTGGGGCTGCACCCCGAGCCAATTGCCAACTGCTAGAGTGTGATGTTTCTTCGGAAGCTAGCATCGTTGTAGGTCCTAGATGCTCGGTAAAGCCAACCTCTTCATCTGATGACTCTCAGAGATTTGTGCAAGAGATTGTGGCGATGAAGAACATCGACAGGATCGATCAAGTCATCATCAATGGTTCATTCCACCCAATGCCATACCCATCTCCAAAGCTGATCTATTCACAGCTGGAATACTCGAGTATCCCAACGGTTCATTCCAACTGATGACGTACACTTCCAAACACTGATTACTTTGCAGTAGGTTTTCCTGCTTATACGAGATCTCTGATCTTCCGTTGACTCGTTAGCGGGCAACCGAATTGTAAATACTCATTCCTGATTCGGGAGAGACGAACACTAATCTCCATGAGGTCGTTCGATGCTTTCTCCAAACACTTACGAACGAATGCTGTTGGCCCGATCATCACTGCCCAGAAACTCTTACAGACACGCATTCCAATTCAAACCATCACTTTTATGTCCAGCGACTCTGGGTCTACAGGTGATTTTCGTGCCTTCGAGGACGGGTACAAAGCCTAAGAAATGATGTGACATGAATCCTTGTCTAATTCGCACGTCTCTAGGTTCGCCGGTACGAAACCTAAGGATACGATATCATCTGGATCCCTGTCTAACTCGCACGTCTTTTAGGGTATGCTGCGTCGAAAGCTGCTTTGAACCAAATGCTTCGGGTGAGATCTCTTCTGACCGTTGATCAATCACGCTGAGAGTTGTTAGCATATGGCCGCAGAGTTGCAAAGGAAGAAGGTCTTCACCACAGTATTGGCTTTGCATCCTGGCGAAGTATCAACGTGAGCGTCCTCTGCATCTCGTGGATAGGTCTGATTTCTGCCCATCTTCAGTGACATGGCCAACGTGTCTGTTGGCTGGGAGATTGAAGGAATTATCAGCGCTCAGGAGTCTGTAGCTGGAATGCTTCAGGTTATAGAGAAGAAGACTTTTCAAGATACAGGAACTTTTTGGACATGGCAGGGAACTGTGGGTCCTCAGAAAATTCTCTGGTCTTATTAAAGAGCTAAGGCAGTCTAGCAACATCCCTGGTAAAGGCATAACCCTTTCAGACCGATCATTGGAGCAGTTGTGGGGCCTTAAGAGCTTATATGGGACCAAATATACAGCACAGCAAGCCCTTTTCTTACTACGTTTGGCTATGTTGGAAATCTTACTGCACTTCTCCATACACAACTAATCCAAAGGCGGTTGCATTGAGGATCATCCGCTAAATGTGCTAGGTAAGTAAAAATGCCATGGACAATCGCCTTGCTACGGTATTCTCTATCATATGATCAAGTCTTGTATGCGGAAAGAAGCTTCTAAATACAACTTCGAGATAGAGAAGCTCTCAGCAGGAGTAGCAGTAGACAAGCTAGCGTTGTCCATCTTGGGCCTAAAGACTAGCTAGCACCCAATCTCGTAGAGCCACTCGGGACTCTGTGAACTGCCAGTCATTATATTGTAATCACCTCCAGAATACTCGGCTGTTCGTTGATGATTGGTTCATTGCCACACTGTGAGGTACCGAGCAGGCTAGCCCTATTATGTGCCGTGGGTGCTAGCTCACTAGCAACTTTAGTCCTATCAAGATAACCTACTCGTGCCAACCACAGGCACAAGTGAGTCCGATTGGTAAGTAGCGGCGGAAGAAGCCACCAATCCATCTATCAGGATCTGGCCTCTCACCAAAGATGCATTGGTGGCTTCTCCCGACGCTACTTACTAACCGGATTTACTAGTGGTTGGCACGAGTACTTCTAAAGTCTTGGCATCACCAACAACTCGCCATCAAGAATAAATAAGAGTAATAAAGTATACCCAGACTAAGTTATAGAGGAGTTCAAGTGCTCCGTTCTATATACCACGACTTTGACCCTGATCCAGACTTTACAAACATACTAGTCTGAGCTATCTACAGGAGAGCGCCACTTGTTCTGATAGCTAGCCTGGTGGCTGCCAATCGTGGAAGCAGTAATGTTTCGAGGCCGCTTTCTCCGTCCACAGTAAATACAACCGCCTCTATGCCTCGCTTCCTCCTGGCCCAATGGCATATATACTCTCTGTGCCGGCCACTGAGTGCAACCAAAACCTCGCGAATCGCACACAAGCGATTGCCCACTTTTCGGCATGCATCTGCAAGTGCACCGAAGACCATCCGCCTTGAAAAGCCCACCAAATTTGTGCCTCCCTCACATGGTAAACGACTGAAGCAGCAGATTCTCCGCCATTATGGGCCCCAGCTCACGCAAACGCAAAAGGCCGAACAAGCGACCAAAAAGTATCCTAATATGATGCCTCCACCAGGTACTTTCATGTTCTGGTTTCTTACGAGTCGTGGCATACATACCTTTATTAGCATGGTGGGCTTACTTCACTCTCCCATTACTTTCTTTCATATAGACACTCGATCATTTGCTAATTATAGTCAATTTAAGGGAGTTCTCGTCCTCCTGGCCTCCTTCACGGCGTACGAAAATTGGAAGCGTGACACTCCCTTCCGAGAACAATTACCGACCGGGAGTGAATTTCTTTCGCATCCAATAGCATCGTGTTCTCAAGTCATCGAAATATACAAGATGCATGCAGCACGAACAAGTGTCGAAACAGCTGAGAGGCGAAAGCGTGGCGTTGAGGACGTGCAGAAAAGAAGCACCTACCGGAGAGCACATGGCTTGGAAAGCGAGGATAGCCAAGGTTTAGGTGGATGGACAGCACGAAGTGACGACGAGACTCTTGGACCGTCACTTACGGTCGAGGGGCCTATTTCGAGAAGACCCATTAATGCCGTGGCGGGCGAGTCTGCAGAAAGTGATCCTGCAGCTACCGGTGGCAAAATCACAGAAGCAGCATATGGGGATAGAGAAGGTAGGAAAAAGCCTGTTAAGAAGTGGCTTGGGATTTGGTAGTGGGGACATTATATATGCAATCCTTCGCGCCGAAGCAGGAACCACGGTGCTGAAGGACGGTATCTGTACGGCCGATGTTGCGGGGACTGTGTCCAGAGATGGGCGTGGTTGCTCGAATGCATGCGCCCGAAAGCTTGCGAGTCGCCAGTGGATTCATCGGCTCTACGAAAGTGAAGATGTTCATTTTTACACACTCCGAAATCATTCACTTGAAGTCGGTAATCGATGGCTCGAGACTAGGACGAGGAATGAACACGTTGCCTTGATAACACTCGGTCGTCAACAGTCATGACCAACTCCCGCTATAAAATTCGCCAGAATCTTTCGAATTGTGCTTTGCTTCTAAGTAATTCCTTGTCCCACGGACAGACCCTTGTACACCGACACAGAATAGCTGTCCTATACGATGGGGTCCGTTCACAACCCTGCTATCATAGCTCATTCTCCCTATGTCAATTCTCGATTGCCTGCATCCAATCGGTTAACTCTGTCCATTCAAAGGGTTGCCTACGAAGGTCAGGTCATGTCTGACCAGCTTCCGCCCATGCAGGCCGATGATCTACATGCAGCTGGCGCACTACCTGCGTCCCATATGCCGGCCGCGGCGAGACTTCATAAGAGGAAGAGCAATCTTTCGGTTTCTCCAATCTCAGCTCCTCCGCAGCTCGTGCACCGCCCTTCGTCGAAGAGGAAAAAGTACATTGAAGGGACTTCATCTACCTCAGCACCCATCTCTGACCTGGCGACTCAGTACTCAGGGAGGATACTGGGTAGACAAGATACAGCTCCTACCAGACCTCAACGGCTCTCCGATGCGTCTGCTTTCTTATGGAACCATCAGACCAACCCACCACCAGGCTTGGAACCCCCTGTACCCGATGTACTTCCTCATACTGACCTTTGTTACTGCTTATCTTGCCCTTGTTATATTTGTGGCGTACTAGCGTCATCTCATCAACTAGCAGAAATACCCCAGCATATTATGAATCAGATCGATCCCAGCTTCACACCTCTCAGATCTCTGGAGCAACGCGTCCACAAAGGTGTGCTAGGTGTGCCCCCAGAAATTATTCACCAGGTCTGCGAGTATCTTGATGAAGGGGACTTGGGCAACTTCCGCCGCACAAGCAAAAGGCATGCGATGATTGGCGATGAGCACATGTTTCGACAAGGGACATTGCGCATCCACTTACATCCTGATCACTTCGACCGGCTCCAGGCAATCGCAATGAGCCCCATGACCTGTCAGCGAATCAGGACATTCGAGCTAGTTGGCGGTCAACACGGGTTCTTCACAATGTTGTTTCCTTCAGTGTATCGAGTTGACCCTGGAGAAGACCAGCGGTTGTATTCGAAGTTGCAACTCCAGAGTTGCGTACAGCATCTCACGAATCTAGAAGCCTTCGAGATGCGCATAAATACCCAACAAGATCGATTCTTGACACCGGATACGCACTTTAGATTGTCTGAGCAGATGCATTTCCTGTTGTGCGACGTTCAAAGTGTACCAAGTATGAACATAAGATACCTGAAGATGGAATGTGTAGGCTGGCAGAGTCCTTGCTGTGTAGGCTCTCGCCTGTCTAAAGATGCGTTCAACCTCAAGGTTCTTGAGGATGCTGCTGGTCGTTTGTTGCGTCTCGACCTGACGGTACAACCTCATCCTCAACATCCAGAGATGACGCAGTGCCATCCCTTGGCACATTATCTTCAATTTGCCACAAATCTCGAGGAATTGAAATTGAGCTTCGGAAAGAGGGGCCTCCCTCGTCTCGTCGACCTCGGCGAGGTCTGCCGGTTGACGTGGAGCCATCTCCGTTCCGTGGATTTCAACTATGCAAAGGTTTCCCAACAAGATCTCTTGACCTTCTTCGAGGCTCACAGTGATCTCAAGGAAGTGCGGCTCGGGTCTATGGTTTTGAGAGAGGGTAGGTGGACGACAGCCATCGAGAGGATGTCTCGTGTTCTCCCAAAATTGGAAATGATCAACTTCTCTGGCATCTTACACGACACACGTCTATTCGAGACTAGGACCTTTTTGTGCGGTGATAGTCTGACTCACTGGGCTCATCAAGCGGTGGTACAGAAACAGCGTGGCCCACCGATCGTCTACCCTCCGGACCCGCTGACAGTCGCGCAGGCTTTGCTACGTCGGGACCGCGGACTTCAGCAGCAGAGGAGGGCTGCTGGTTTATCTTGCGACCTTTGCAAGACTTGTGGTCAGTTGAAGCACCATTGATAGGATAAGGGTTGTCATGTCTTGCGCCCTTGGTCGGGCGCGCGAATAAGGTATGCTACGGGTGATGTATTTCATGAGACTTCCCTCCTTGGGGTGCTTTCTTATTGTGGCAGACCGGGTTGCTTGCGGGTTGGAATTTGTCATGGTGTTCGAATATCATTAGGGATGACTTGTTTACACCAACATCATTATGTGGCATTCACACTGCTGTCAGGCGCTTGCAAAGGGCACCGACATGTAATTAGCACCTCTACCCTGTCTCTATACTCAAATAGAAGGAATTGATGTAGAAGGAAATATCCCCCAGATGTGACAGAAGCGATATCTAGGCACGTTGTACGCTCGCTGAAAGCCTAAACCCTATTCCGAATAGAAGGGTTCACCCGGAGCTTGTACTTCCGAGCTCCGGGTTTCAAGCTCTAGGGTACTCTAGGGCCTATATACCAAGTTCCCATAACTTAACAACAGGACGGATTCTCAGAAAGATTTCGCGATAAAGATTAATTAGTTAAGGAGTACTATAAGTTTATAAGTGAAATTAAACGATCAAAGTCTATTATTCCAGAGGGAATAAGCGTGGACCATTTGGGGGGTCATGGGGTGAACCCTTCTATCTATTTCGCTCTAAACATCCCTCCCCCGCCGATTTTCATCGACCTCATTAACTGAAAACGCCATGGCACCTCAAGCACCCAGCCTTCTCTCTCCTTCCGAGCTCTCTTACCTCCACTCCTCCCTATCCTTGCAACCCCCCATCCGCCCCGATGCCCGCGCTCCAACCTCTTTCCGCCCTCTGGTGGCCGAAACGGACCTTGTCCCCTCCGCCAACGGCTCAGCGCGCTTGTGTTTTGCAGATGGCACAGAAGCAATCGTCGGTGTGAAGGGCGAAGTCGAGAGGACAGGTGATGCCAGGCGGAATGTTGATGTGGGAGGGGAGGATGAAGGAATGGGGGGTACAGGATCGGAGGAGTTTGGAGAAGAGAAGGGAGAGGACGGGTGGATTGAAGTCTCGATTGATGTGCCAGGGCAGAGAGACGATGATGCTATGGTTGTATTTCTGGCGCAGATGATTGATGAGGGCTTGGTCGCGGATGGATGGTTGAGGAGTAGGCTCGTTATCAATGGGAGGTGGCATTGGAGGTTGTATATTGATGTACGCCATCCCCCTTTTTTTTCTACAACTTCTTCATGGATTTTACCACAGATCTGTTCAATAACGCTGTTGCTATAGATCCTCCTCCTCTCTCCACCCCAAACCTATCCACTTCCACTCCTCTCCCTTACGACCCACCTCGCCCTCCTCACCACCCGCCTGCCTGCCCTAATATCGACCCACGACGAAGATCCCCTCTTCAACGACGACTGGGATGCCTCCCTCCCCCTCTACACCTCGCCCTCCCCAGAAGCCTATGCGTCAACCCCTTCAAGGCGCCCACCAATAACCCTCCTAGTAATCTCGGTCGGACAGAACATATTCTTCGACCCCACCCACTCGGAACTCGCGGTCGCGGACGCTGTGTTGGCTGTTACTGTTGGTGCATCCTTAAGCAAGGGCGGAGATAGGGGCTTGGATCTGTTGGCTGTTAGGACAATCGATCCGCCGTCCAGGATGTCGGCTGCCGCTAGTGAAGTGGGGAAGGAGGATGGGGGTGGAGAGGGGGCTTGGAAGGCTACGAAGG
>JAABUK010006960.1_pt1 | contig 16570 bp, 20 predicted proteins | sample 5559141 | NCBI WGS metagenome assembly JAABUK01 (sample SAMN10711869, study PRJNA513367) | rock metagenome | isolation source: Antarctica rocks | place: Antarctica: Victoria Land, Pudding Butte nord | collected 2016-01-03
GCGAAGCCGACCTGGACTGGGTCGCCGCCGAGCTCAACGACAGACCCCGAAAACGACTAGCGTTCAAGAAGCCGATCGAACAGATCGGACCGCTCCTGTTGCGTTGACCGCTTGGATCCGCCGATCCTCCTGCGGGACTGGGCCGGCTGGCCTCAGCCGCCCCTGCCAACACAGTGTCGGCGGTCGGGCGTTACCGCTCCAGGTGTGCGGCGAGATTCGCCAGCGAGGAAGCCAGGCCGGCCGCGTGATCCGCTGCTGAGATGCCCTCGGGAACGTCGTCGGCGCGGATCACGACTCGGGTCCCGGCCTCCACTGTGGCGACTTCCCAGGTCATGGTCATGGTGCCGTCGTACCCCGGTTGATCGGAGACGAAGTCCACCTCCTGCACGATCCGCACACCGGGCACAAGGTCGACGAAGCGAGCCTCCACGATGTCAGAATCTGCATTTGCTTTGCCCCGCGCGGTCGAGGCGTCGGCGTAAGTCAGGACCATCCGGTAGGAGCCGCCCGGCCGGACGTCGAATCGCTCGAATCTGCCGATCATGCCCTTCGGCGGGAGCCATGTCCCAAGCGCGTCGGGGTCGACGACGGCAGCATAGACACGTTCACGCGGGGCAGCAATCACTCGGGAGGCAGTGTCCGTCCGTGGCATGGACGAGATCTTAAGGCCGTACGAGCGCCTGCCCGGGTTCTGTCAGGGATCCGCTACTGACACAGTCCGCGGGAGACGGCGGATTATTGGTCGGCCACAGGGTCGGGATCAACTCGTCGCTCCTGGGAGGGTCGAGCGCTGCGTTCCCGTAGCGCCCACAGCCTGCATGCCCCGACGGATTGGCAGGCCCGAGGGCGCAGCTAGCCGATGCCGCCCCCTGTTCGTCGAGGGCGCCGACCGACCTTCCCTTCGGGGTGACGTCCGGCGGCAGCGGTGCGCGGATTGCGGTTCCCCGCGCACTGGCGTTGCTCTTCCGGCCGGGGCAGTCGCAGGCGCCTTGGGCAAGCTTCGGATCGGGTGGCGTCGAGGGGCGTAATGACCGGCGGCAGGCAAGCCTTGGGTCGCCCAACGGTCACTCAGACAGAAACGCTCGATTGTCGGCTTGGACTGCCCGTACTTGCGAGTGGTGGTCCCGGCCGCGCGGGGGGACGGTCGCGGCCGGGACCACCAGGTAGCCACCCGGCGAGGCCCACTGGGGTGTCCACCCTTTCACGCTGCGCTGCAGGGTTGTCAGGAACCGTGAGCGCTACGGGGAAGGGGCCGGTGCCGGGTAGTCAGGTATGTACCGGGGGATGAGTGTGTGTTGTTGATCGTGGGCATCACCGGGCCTTCGTTGAGTACGGCTGTGTTGGCGCGGGCTGCTTTTTACTGCTGCAGCGGAGGGGACCGTTGCGTGGCGCCACTATGTCGTGCGGGTGCCCGTCGCGCAGGGGGTGGCACTGTCTCGGCGTCCGCGTCGTGTGCGGGCCTCCTGCCAGCAGTGGTCAGCTCGGTCGTCCGGGTCCTCGTGCTGCGTGGGGTGGGGATAGTAGCGAGGAACTCCTCGATTTCAGCGATGAGCAGCTCCTCTTCCCACTCCAGGCAGTCCCACTCGAGATCGCTGTCCGCGGTTCCCGGGCGGTCGGGTGCCGTGTCCGTGGTGCTCATCTTTGACTCTGCCTCCTTTCGGGTTGCGCTGTCCGTGGTGCCCTCAGGTGTTGATGGTTTGTCTCTGGTGGGAGTTGGTGATCTGCACCTTGCGGGGCTTGGCTTTCTCCGCCACCGGAATGGTCAGCCGCAACACCCCGTCTTCGTAGTGGGCATCGATCTTCTCGGTGTCGAGGTTGTCCCCGAGGAACAGCTGCCGGCTGAACACCCCGGTGGGACGTTCAGCAGCCACCATTTCCTTGTTCGGGTCCCGCGGCGCGCGCTCGGCGTGCACCGTCAGGGTGTTGCGCTCCACATCCAGCTCCAGCGTGTCTGCCCGCACCCCGGGCAGGTCGAACTCGACCACAAACGCCTCACCTTCACGCCAGGCATCCATCAGCATCACCGCCGGGCGCGCCGGGGTACCCAACACCTGCTGGGTCAAGCGGTCGAGGTCGCGGAACGGGTCGGTACGCATCAACATCGTGGCCACCTCCAGAAACCCTTCCCATGTGTCGTCGTCTCCAGCAGAGCATCTCTCTCTCCTGTTGTAGGTTTGTTGTAGCATCACATGGAGACGCACGCAAGAGATCAACCACAACAACAGGAGAAGGACATGAAGCACACCGTGATCGCCATCCCGGTGCACACGCTGCAGGTGCTCGGCGTGATGACTGGCGCACTCACCCCCCTGGCCCCGGTGCTCGCCGTCCCCCAGATCCGGCACGCAGCCCGGGCACCACTGCCCTGACCACACACCCGCAAAGCCGCCGACAGTAGAGAGGCTCACCATGCAGACACCCCCGCCGCGACCACCCCGTCCCGGCATGGGTGTGTACGGCATCTCGGTGGCCTCGGAGCTGACCGGGATCGTTGCCCCCACCCTGCGGCTCTACGAACAGCACGGGTTGCTGTCCCCCACCCGCAGCGAGGGAGGGACCCGCCGCTACAGCGACGACGACCTGCACCGTGTGCACCGCATCGCCGAGCTCGCCGACTCCGGGATCAACCTCGCCGGCATCGCCCACATCCTCGAGCTGCAGAGCGACAACGCGCAGCTTGCCACCGACAACGCCCAGCTCCGCGCCGAAAAAGAGAATGACCATGGCTGAGCCCACCGCACCCAGCGACGAAGTCGCCGAAGCCGACCTCCTCGAGCAGCACACCCCCGTCACCGACACCGACGACGACACCTACAACGAGCTCATTCCAGCGGCGACCGGCACACGATGGGACGCCGACGAAGCCGACCAACTCGAACAACTACGAGCCGCACCCCTGCCCGAGGACGAGCAATACGACAACGAACGCAACAGCTGACGCCTGACCAGGCAAACCTGTTAACCACCGGTCTGCGGCATCGTGCTCGACAGTGTCGGTGCTGGTGTTTTCGTGCCGCCCGCGACCACCACAAAGCAATGAGCTGTCGCCGGAGCACCCCATCTCATCAGGCAATAGGGCTGCCACAGCAGACCAGGCGACAGCAAGCGTGGAGGCCCTTGGCAAACATACCGGGCCGACCCCACACCTCACCCCACCAGCGCGCACCGCTGTCCGTGGGGGCACCGGTGAGTACCCGCCACTCCCGTGTCTTCGGGCTGCCCTAACACCTCTGCCCCGACACAGCCCTGACCTGCCGAGCCACCCTCGCCCTGGACGACGGAAGCCTCATCTCCCGCGACCCCACCAACCTCGACCCCGAACCCCACCCCTGACCAAACCCACTACGGGTCCAGTTGTTCGCCGTCATCAACGAGGGCGGCCCCCCGGATCAGGTGGTGGCCGGGGCCCGGCCACTGGGGTTGCTGGGATTCAGCCGATGGGGGGTTGGGGTCTTCGGTGATGGGTACCCCGGCGTTCCCGGTTTTGCTTTCGATTCCCCCGAAGGCTGCTCGGCGGCCGGCGGTGATACTGCTGGCGTCGCCGCTCTTGAGCTTGCCCAGGGCGCCGCTGTCGATGCTGTTCCCCACCTCAGCCAGGGGGGCGGCGACGGCGTTACACAGTGTCGGGTTGGCTTTCACGTCATCGCTGGCCAACCGGATGTCCCGCTTGATGAACAACGCCGCCAGCCGCCTTCGCGAACGCCGTTACCCGCCCCTTCTGCCCCGGTCGGAAGGAACCAATCCCGATACGGCGTCTACCGATAGCGGTGAAAAGGTGATCGTCTCGCTGTCCACCTGTTTGACCATCACCGCTCCCTCGACGCCAGCGACGTTGCCGCCGAGCCCGTCACCGCGCTGGGCGAGTCCTACGGACCCTGGAGTTTGTCTCGTACCCATCGGCGAGTGCTACGACCTGCGTTGAGCGCGCTGGGCGAGCACAATTCGGGAAGGTACAGCCGCTTGTTCTCACCACAGCAAAGAGGGGCCTGACCGCATGAACGATTCGCTTGCTTCGTTGAGTTCCGCGCGGTGGCGCCGGCTCATACCGATCGCGTTCATCACGTACTCCTTCGCCTACGTCGACCGATCCAACTACTCCATCGGTGCGGCGGGGGGCCTGGTGGACAAGTTGCACATCACCTCGGGCCAGTCGGGGCTGCTGGGCGGCCGGTTCTTCATTGGCGACTTCCTGTTCCAGGTACCTGCCGGCTCCTTCGCCGAGCGGCGCAGCATCAAGTCCTTGATGTTTTGGTCATTGATCGCGTGGGGGGTGCTGGCGGCGTTGCAGGGTGTGGTGACCACCTACTGGTTGTTGCTGATGGTCCGATTCCTGCTCGGAGTGGTCGAGGCGATGGTGCTGCCCGCCATGCTCGTCTTCCTCTCCCACTAGTTCAGCAAATCCGAACGCGGCCGGGCCGACACATTTCTTATCCTTGGCAACCCGGTCACCCTGCTGTGGATGTCGGTGGCGTCGGGCTACCTAGTTGCGGCGCTCGGCTATCAGTGAATATTCATCATCGAGGGCCTACCGGCCATCGCCTGGGCCTTCATCTTCCGTGCCCTGGTGCGGGATCGGCCCCGCGACGCCGACTGGTTGTCCGCCGAGGAACGCGACGCTGTCGAGGAGCGACTCGCCGACGAGCAGCGGGCACTCCCACCGCCGCACGGCATCCGGGAGGTGATGACCTCATGGAATGCGATCGTGCTATCGGTGCAGTACCTGTTTTGGAGCGTGGGAGTGTATGGCCTGGTGTTCTGGCTGCCCAGCATCGTCCAACAGCTGACCGGCCGGGGTATCGGCTCGGTCGGTTTACTCCCTGCCCTGCCCTGCCCTACGCGGCAGCGGTCATCGTTATGGTGGTGGCCTCGGCGATGTCGGACCGGCTGCACCTGCGGGGGGTGTTCGTGTGGCCGTTCCTGTTGGTCGCCGCCGCCAGCTTCGCTGGCTCCTACTTCGCCCGCGGCAACTCGTTCGTCCTGTCGTTCGTGTTGCTGATTGTGGCCGCGGGGGATGTACGCCCCCTACGGGCCGTACTTCGCGACCATCCCGGAGCTGTTCCCCGCGGCCGACGCTGCCCCCGCGACCGGCATGATCAACGCGGTCGGCGGGTTGGGTGGGTTTGTCGGCACCTACATCGTCGGGGTCCTCGGCGGAGCGGACTCGGCCGCCCCGTTGGCCTTCCTCGCGGCCTGCCTCCTCGTTGCGGCGCTGTTGATGTTCGCGGTGCGCCGTCCGCGTGGCGAGGCGGATCCCGCCAAAGCGCAGCGGCCTGTCCGGTCACCGTCCGCTCGGGGGGTGCCTGCCCCGGTGACCGGCCGACCGCACCGTGCCTGAGCCCACCGAGCACCGCCATCGTCGCCGCTTTCCAACCAGCGCGCTGACCCCGACCAGACCACGCACCAACGCTCATCCAGGGAGCCCCGCCGCAGCTCGGGCCGCCGAGCCGGAGGACAGCCATGTTTGGTGAGGGGTGTCACACTGACCCCACTGAAGAGCACTGCGGGTCCTCTGGTGAGGGTGGCTGAGTGGTGTTTGCGTGATGCGAGTTGGAGGCTGACCATGGCTGTTCGTGTGTTCACTCGGGGCGCGTCGGCGCTGGTCGTGATGTTCATGGCCGTTGTTCTCGGGACGGGTTCGGCGTCGGCCATTGCGAACGGCACGCTTGCCTCTGCTGGGCAGGATCCGTTCGCGGTGAAGTTGACGATGACCAACATCCCGCGCCCGGATGGCACCGTCTATGACAGTGCGTGCTCGGCGGCGTTGATCTCACCGACGTGGATCATCACCGCGGGCCACTGCTTTCACGACGTCAACCGCACCCCGGCCAGTGGTCCGGTGCCCTACACCACCAGCGCAACACTGAACACCGTTGATGTGAACAAGTCGCCGGGAGAGGTCCGGGGCGTCACCTACGTGCGCCAGTCCCCCAGCAACGACATTGCGGTGGCCCGACTGTCCGCGCCGGTCACCGACGTACACCCGCTCGGCCTGAGCACAACTGCCCCCCGGAAAGGGAGCCTGCTCACGATGGCCGGCTGGGGTGCCACCTCCAGCGTCAACCCGACACCCTCCATCCAACTGTCCACCGGGGTGGTCAAAGTAGGCGCCGTCCGATCCACCACCCTCGACGTGGTCGGCTACTTTCCCGCACCGGATACCAGTGCCTGTCTGTATGACTCCGGGGCACCGTATTTCACGACCCTCACCAGGGGTGTCCCGTTGCTCGTCTCGACGGAAAGCACCGGACCGAACTGCCCCCACACCACCCCGGAAACCACCGCCCGCGTCGACATCAACACCAACTGGATCAAAACCGTCGTCACCGACCTCCCCTGACCCCCTCCGCCGGGCGGCGGTCTGCGCACCGACCCAGCCCCGCGCCGGCGGAGACGCACCGCCGCGGTCCTGATCGCCGCGTTCGGCAATGCTCGCTGCCCATCCCGTTGGATGCCCTGCCCACGACCCAGAAACAAGACACTGGTCTGTGAGGCCGGCGCGGGCCATGTCAGCGCCAGCGGGCGGCGTCCCAGCCACGAGCGGGCATGCCCCCGGTGGTGGGTGGAGTCGTGCTGCGTCTACCCGGCCCAAAAGGGTGGGCGGCTGGGTCACTGCTGGTGGCCAGGAAGCGTGTGCTGTTTCGTCTGCGACCTCCACGTAATGCAGCACCGCCTGCGCCGACACCCACTTGCCGCAAGGTGACGCCGCCGCAGGCGGTGACGATCAATCTCGACCAGGCGCTCGACCGCGGCAACCCCAGTGGACGCCTCGAGTACTCCGCAGACGAGCTGGCCAACTCCCGCGTGCGCTACTTACCTTTCGGCTGGTTGAGCGCACCGGGATGAGAACGTCCCAGCTGCTCGGCCAGGCTGAGAATCGAGGACGCGACGAGGTCGGCGGGGAACAGGTGCGCCGGGTAGCTACGACCATCGCGGTTGATCCATGCCGTGGCCAGTCCGGCCCGGTGGGCACCGTCGATGTCCCATGGGTGCACGGCCACCAGCATGGCGTCGCGCGGCGCGACACCGCAGCGCTCGAGGGCGTAGCCGTAGGCCGCCCGGGCCGGCTTCCACACCCCGGCGTCCTCAACGGACAACAGCGCCTCGAAGCTGTCAACGATGCCTGCGGCGGTGAGCAACCGCTCGGCGACGGTGGCCGCCCCGTTGCTCATCGTCACCAGCCGCAGGCCTGCACCGGCCAACGCCCGAACCCCGTCCACGACGTCGGGGTGCACCCCGAGCTCGGCGAAACCGTCCATGACATCGGCGATGGCCTCGGGCAGGCTCCGGTTTAACTCCGGCTCGGGCAGTTGCACCCGCAGCAACGCCGCGGCGATGTCGGCGAAGGTTTGGCTGCTGCCCGCGGCGGCGAGGGCGAACCCGTCGCGCAGCACCGAGGTGAACCACAGTTGGCCCAGATGCTCCGGGGCGCCCACCTCCTGAAAGCGCCGGCCGATCGGCGCCAGGTCGGACAGGGTCTCGTTGACGTCGAACACAATGACCTGCGGTCGCGGGTTAGTCATCGGCTGAGCTTTCCACGGCACGCCCGCCGGTGATCCAGCCGCAGGTGCCACCGTCGGCCGGGCGTGCCTGGTAAACGCCCTGGTCGAGCGCCCCAGCGGCTTCCATCGCGCGGCTGTGAACGCCGGACACGAGGTGGACAGGGGTGTCCCAGTCGAGCTCAGTGCAACGTTCCACGATGGAGTCGAGCGGAATGTTGATCGCACTTGGTGAGTGTCCCTGCGCGTACTCGGCAGGGTCGCGCACATCGACGACGACGACCTGCCCGTTGTCTACGGCGTCGGCAAGGTCCTCGACCGTGACTTGGCGAATCATGCACCCAGCCTAGTGATCCCGATCTGCTACCCGTTGTTTCGCCACTCGATGGCTAGCCACTGGTTGTTGCAACTGCGCTCTAGTCGAGGTCTACTCGGGCTCAGTGGAGGCCGCCGCGGCCAGTGCTCGCTGCACTAGGCCCAGTCATGGACCGGGGCAGATTATGACACGGTCGCCGGTAAAGCACTCCCCCGCAACACAATTCAAGTGCCGATAAGCGCTCTCATGACATGAACCGCCCAAAAAGTCTGCATCTCTGCATGATGGTCGCGGCGAGCGGTGGTGTCCGTTCCCATCGCAGTTGGTCAGGCGTTGCCCTATGTGAGGTATTCAATCTGCAGTCAACCTACCTGAGGCATCTGTGCGGCACCGGCGCCGCTGACCTGCGACGGAGGCGATTCGGGCACCCCGCATGACCGCCGACGATCCCGTCGACTTACCTCGGGTGGCGGGACGGTTCCCGCAGCGGCTGTCCCACCGATCTGAGGCAGCCAGCTAACACACGGTCCCGCGACTCATCTGTCATGGGAACGGACAGGTGGAGTTCGCCCGGGCTCGTTTCTCGGGCGTTCCACACGAGCTGGCCCCGCCGGCCGTGGTCTTCTGAGGTGGGTTTAGCGGTGCGGGATATGGGCGTGGTCGCGGTCACGGTCGTTGAGTTCAGCCAGCGCCTTCAACTCCTCATCGGGAGCTCCTTCGGTGGCGATGAGCCGGTTGTCGGCTGCGGGCAGGGCACGTAACAACTCATCGAGCTTGCGTTGGGTCGCGGACTGTTGCCGGGCCTGGGTGTGCTGGATCGCGAACACCATCACGACTGTGATCGACGCGCTCACCGAGTACAGGACCGTCTGCCACCACGCCGGATACTCCGTCACCGCCCCCACGACCGTCCACCCAAACACCGCGCCGGCCGCCAACAATCCAGCGCCGGCATGCGCGGTGGCCTTCCCCAGCCGGTGCAGCAACCAACTGCCCGGCTGCCGTTCCGCGGCTTCCCGCTTACTGCGCGGTGTCGGGACCCGCAGCCACCGGCGAGTCATCGAGGGGCGCACCAGCTCGATGCGGCGCCGCGGGCGGCGACGATCGCTGTGCTCGCGAATCTGCTGCCGCCGCGACTCGATCACCTGGTCCTGCTCTGTATCAGTGCTGGCCATGCCCGTCTTCACCTCCACCTATGTCAAACCCCCAAGGACCCTGATCGGGCCGCTAGGGCGGCGAACCTCCATCGCGGTCTCCGGACGCCCTGTCTTCGAGACCAGCGCTCACCACGTGTCCTTCCGTACCGCAACTCCTCAGGCGTGACGCAGCCCATGCCGACGGGACGGTCTGCCAGGTGCGGGGTTGTTGTGCGCTTTGGTCCAACACGACGCGCCAGAACGGCGCTCTTCCACACGCTGCGGCCATCTGTGTTGAGGGGGCAACTCCGCTCCGCGATCCCAGGCCGCTCGGCTCATTGTCCGCCCGACCACCCCGCTGCTCGACCACCCGGTGGCGCGGGTCGGTCACCGACTGCGTCGCCCCCGCACCGTCGTCGTTGGGCATCGACCGGGCACCCTGGTGATAATGCCCCGAGCGTGCTGTGGCCGCGATCGCGGTCCGTACCGGTCGGGTGGGGGTGGCGGGGGGTGGTGAACAGTGTCCCTGTGGTGATGACCGCTGAAGTGACGGACGAGCTGAGCAGGGTCGATGGGACGGCGGTGTGCTGTCGGCGTGCGGAGGTGGCCACCCTGTTGCGGTTTTGCGAGGCCCTGCACATTGGTGCTGGGCGAGTCGTGGTCATCGCCGAGGTCGAAACTGGGTCTGTCGCCCGGCGACTGCGCCAGGGCATTACTGGGCTCTACGGCTATCCCTGTGCGGTGCAGGTACTGCCGCCGTTAGGGCGGCGCAGTGGCGGCCGGTACGTGGTGCAGGTCATCGCCGACGGTGAGGCTCTCTCCCGGCGCACCGGGCTGCTCGACCGCGGTGGACGCCCGGTGCGGGGACCGCCGGTACCGGTGGTGGCTGGCGGTGCCTGCGACGCCGCCGCCGTGTGGCGGGGGGCGTTTCTGGTGCAGGCGCTCAGTGAGCCGGGTCGCTCACCGGCCTTGGAGGCCGGTGGAGCGCCGCGCCGCCCGCTCCCAACGCGCCCAGCAGGTCCGGGCTCAGTCCGCGGCCAAGGCTCAGTCTGCGGGCAGAGCCTCGGCAGGCCGGTCGGCCTCGGCATGACCGGCAGCGAGCACCTGGACAAGCTGTTCGACAGACCGGCGGCGCTGCAGGACGAGCACACCAGCGCGCTCAGGCCGTCTGGTGACAGCCAGGGTTCGCTAGGCAGCTGACCCGGTGGGTGCGACCATGGCTGTTCTCGCACACCGGATTGAGGCTTACTGCGTCGTGACCGCTTCTGCGGCCTCGCGCACCCGTCACGCACTTTTCACGCCCGAACAAGCACCGACCAGCGCCAAACCAGAACAACCTCTGACCTGCTGCTTCGACGGTATTGCCCAGGTCACGGGGTTGGTAGCACTTTTCCACAACGGATCAGTGTGCCCTGGACCTGAGGATCGTAACGCTCAGGGCGGCGTCAGCTCAGCTGGCCTTGGCCTGCCTGCTCGTACGTCCCCGGCCGCGCAGGGTGACCTCGGCCTCGTTGAGTACCTGGTGGACGAACCCGTAGGACCGACCGGTGGTCTCCGCGAGTGCGCGGATGCTCGCTCCACGCTCGTAGCGGGCCTTCAGATCTGTGGCCAGCTGGGTGCGCGATTCTCCGGCAATGCGAATCCCCTTGGACAGTTCCATCACGTACGCCTCCGGTGCGAGTGGGCATCTCCTCAACCGTCTGCGTGACGGTCTACCCACTGTTCGCACGGTGCTGCGCACTTGGTTCGAACGCAGCTCAGGCGAGCTGCACAAGCTCCAGGTACTCCGCGGACCAGTGGTCCTCCGAACCGTCGGGCAGCAGGATCACCCGCTCCGGCTCCAACGCCTCCACGGCACCCGGATCGTGGGTGACCAGCACGACGGCGCCGGCATAGCTGCGTAACGCGTCGAGCACCTGCTCCCGGGAGACCGGGTCGAGGTTGTTCGTCGGTTCGTCGAGCAGGAGCACATTGGCGGCCGAGGACACCAGACCGGCCAGCGCGAGGCGGGTCTTCTCACCGCCGGACAGCGTACCCGCGGGTTGCTCCAGCTGATCCCCGCTGAACAGGAAGGCCCCGAGCAGGCTGCGCAGCTGGGTGGCATCCGTGTCCGGCGCAGCATGACGAATGTTCTCCCACACGGTGGCGTTGTGGTCCAACGTCTCATGTTCCTGGGCGAAGTAGCCGAGCTTGAGGCCGTGGCCGGGGATGAGTTGGCCGAGGTCGGGCGTCTCGGTACCCGCGAGCAGGCGCAGCAGCGTGGTCTTGCCCGCGCCGTTGAACCCCAGCACCACCACCCGGGAGCCCTTGTCGATGGCGAGGTCGACCCCGGTGAAGATCTCCAACGACCCGTACACCTTGGTCAGACCCTCGGCCATCAACGGGGTCTTACCGCACGCGGCGGGCTCGGGGAAGCGGATCTTCGCCACCTTGTCACTCACCCGGACCTCATCCAGGCCGGCCATCAGCTTGTCGGCTCGTTTGGCCATGTTCTGCGCGGCCACGGCCTTGGTGGCCTTGGCCCCCATCTTGGCGGCCTGCACGCGCAGCGCCCCCGCCTTCTTCTCCGCGTTGGCCCGCTCGCGGCGCCGCCGCTGCTCGTCGGTTGCTCTTGCGTCGAGGTAGCGCTGCCAGGTCATGTTGTAGATGTCCACCTCGCTGCGCACGGCATCGAGGAACCACACCCGGTTGACGACGTCGGCAAGCAGTTCAACGTCGTGGCTGATCACCACGAGGCCGCCCTCGTGGGACTGCAAGAATCCGCGCAGCCAGGTGATGGAGTCCGCGTCGAGGTGGTTGGTCGGCTCGTCGAGCAGCAACGTGTTGCCGGAGCGGCCCCCGCTGCCGTCGGATGCGGCGAACAGGATGCGGGCCAGCTCCACCCGTCGGCGCTGACCGCCGGAGAGGGTGCCGAGCTGTTGGGTCAGAATGCGGTCGGCCAAGCCGAGGTTGGCGCAAATCCGTGCGGCTTCACTTTCGGCCGCGTATCCACCGAGGGAGGAGAAGCTGTCCTCCAACACCCCGTAGCGGCGGACCGCCGCATCGAGCGCCTTGCCGTCGACGAGCTCGGCCATCACCACCTGCTGCTTCTCCATGTCGCGCAGCAGCTCGTCGAGCCCGCGGGCGGAGAGCACCCGGTCCTTGGCGGTCACCGTGAGATCACCCTCGCGGGGGTCCTGGGGTAGATAGCCGAGCTCTCCGGTGCGTACCACGGTGCCGGCGTAGGGCTGGCCCTCACCGGCAAGCACGCGCATCGTCGTCGTCTTGCCGGCCCCGTTGCGCCCGACAAGTCCGATCCGGTCGCCGCCCTGGATGCGCAACCCCGGACCGGGCACGGACAACAGCGTCCGCACGCCGGCGCGAATTTCGAGGTCGGTTGCGGTGATCACTACAGCTCCAAGGACAGCAGACGGTAAAGTTCGAGTCTACGGGTGTGCGGGTGCCTGCTTGGTACCTTCCGATGAGTAGCGTGCGTCACCATGACGACAGCAGCGATTCCTCAGGACCTAGCCGGTCGCGCCGCACTGATCACCGGAGCCAGCCGCGGTATCGGCTTGGCCATCGCCATAGAGCTGCTCTCCCGCGGAGCCAGCGTGACCATCACGGCCCGTAAGCCCGAGGCGTTGGAGGCGGCGGCCGCGGAACTTGCTGCGCCTGATCGCGTGCTCGCACTGGCCGGGAATGCCGGTCATGCCGAGGCCAGGGCCGATGCGGTCACGCGGACCGTGGACGCCTTTGGCTCGCTGGACATTTTGATCAACAACACCGGAATCAACCCGGTTTACGGCGCGCTGATGGACGCCGACCTCGACGGGGTGCGCAAGATCTTCGACGTCAACGTCGTCGCGGCGCTGGGTTATGTGCAGCAGGCCTATAAGGCGTGGATGGGCGAGCACGGGGGCGCCGTGGTCAACATCGCCAGTGTGGCCGGGATCCGGTCCTCCGGCGTGATTTCGGTCTACGGCGCGTCCAAGGCGGCGCTGATCCGACTCACCGAAGAACTGGCGTGGCAACTGGGCCCCGGCATCCGGGTGAACGCCGTCGCGCCTGCCGTGGTCAAGACTCGTTTCGCCGAGGCGCTGTACTCCTCCGGTGAGGAGCAGGCATCCGCGTCCTACCCGATGAAACGCCTCGGTAACCCCGAGGACGTGGCCAAACTGGTGGGGTTTCTCGTCTCGGACGCAGCGTCCTGGATCACCGGTGACACGGTGCGGGTAGACGGCGGGATCTTGTCCACGGGCTCGGCGTAGAGGCGAGGCCTCGTGCGCGATACAGGCCCACCGGGCAGCCCTTTTCACGCACAAGACGTAGTCGTCCTTGGCCTGGGACCAGCAGGGCGCGCCGTTGCCTCGGCTTGTGTGGCGCACGGCCTGCGGTGACGGCTGTTGACCCGCACCCGTGGGCCCCCTGGCGTGCGACGTACGGCGCGTGGAGCGACGAGCTGTCCGGCGCGACCCCACGTGCCGCAACTGTGGACCTGGCCGTCGTCTGGACTCCGCACCGGCAGCCGATTCGGCGCCGCTACTGTGCTCGACAATGCAGCGCTGCAGACGTCTTTCGACCTCTCCGAAGTTCAGGTGCTGGCCGGCACGGCGAGTACAGATGGTCGAGGCCTGAACGACGGCAGCCCACCGCACGCGCGGATCACGATCGACGCCCGGGGCGCCTCAACCGGCGGGCGCACGCAACAAACCGCGTACGGCGTCGTCGTCGACCGGGAGCGCGCCGATGCCGTATTGGCTGGTGCCGACGCGTTGTTCATGGATTGGCGCACCGACCACGGCGCCGACCCCACGGAACCGCCGAGCTTCCTCTACGCGATGCCGGTCGGCGGCGATCGAGTGCTGTTGGAGGAAACATCGCTGGCTCGACGGCCAGGTCTGGAACTCGCGGAACTCGCGCAGCGGCTCAACGCCCGGCTCGCAGCGCGCGGACTGATGCTCGACGGCGGTGAACCGATCGAGCGGGTTCGTTTCGCGCTGGACACGCCCCTGCCGCGGTCCGAGTGGATCGGACGCACGCCGGCCGTGGTGCGTTTCGGCGCCGCGGCGCCCTTGGTCCATCCCGCCAGTGGCTACAGCGTGGCCGCCACACTGCGACTCGCCCCGCGGATCGCCGCCACCATCGCGTCAGGGGGCACCACGACCGACATTCAGCACCTCATCTGGTCACCCAAAGCCCGGGCGGTGCATGCGCTCCGGCTGCGCGGGCTGCGGAGCCTCTGTGCGTTGGGCCCCGCCGAGGTGCCCAACTTCTTCGCGGCGTTCTTCGAGTTGCCGCCCGAGCTACAGCGGTCCTACTTGTCGGGCCGTGACGACCTGCCCGGGACCGCCGCGGCGATGCGCGCGCTCGTTCCGCTGTTGCCCCGCCCCACCTGCCGCCGCATCATTCAAGCGGCCGTCCTGGGCTGATCGGGGCAGCGTGAGTCCGGCTGGCCCGGACTCACGCTTGCCGAAGTGACGACCGTCAGACCGTGAACCCGAGGGCGCGAAGCTGCTCGCGGCCGTCCTCGGTGATCTTGTCCGGGCCCCACGGCGGCATCCACACCCAATTGATCTTGATGTCGGAGCACATGCCGTCGTCGGTGAGCGCCGAGCGGGCCTGAGCCTCGATGACGTCGGTCAGCGGGCAGGCCGCTGAGGTGAGGGTCATGTCGATGGTGGCGACCTTGTCGGTGTCCACCCGGATGTCGTAGACCAGGCCGAGGTCGACGACGTTGATGCCGAGCTCGGGGTCGACCACGTCGCGCATGGCCTCCTCCAGGTCATCCAGCGACGGCAAATCCGCGGCGGGTTCCGGCCTCGCCGACGCAGTGGACGCGTCGAGGTCCGCCGCGGTCCGGCCCGCTCGGGGATCGACCTGGGTTTCGGTCTCGCTCATTGCAGCACTCCTTCGTTCGAACTCTCGTCGGAAACATGCGACGCCGCTTCGCTCTCGTCGAGAACGTGATTTACGGCGTCCTTGAAGGCCATCCAGCCCAACAGCGCGCACTTCACCCGTGCCGGATATTTGGACACCCCGGCGAAGGCGATGCCGTCGCCGAGCACGTCCTCGTCGCCTTCTATGGTGCCCTTGCTCCCTACCATCTCGCGGAAGGCGTCGAGGGTCGTCATCGCCTGCTCCAGCGGCATACCGACAACCAGGTCGGTCAGTACGGACGTCGCAGCCTGGCTGATGGAGCAGCCCTCGCCGTCGTAGGACACGTCCTGGACAACCGCGCGGTCGTCGGACAGCGCCACCCGCAGGGTGACCTCGTCACCACAGGTGGGGTTGACGTGGTGCACCTGGGCGCCGAACGGCTCGCGCAGCCCGCGGCCGTGCGGATGCTTGTAGTGGTCGAGGATCACCTCTTGGTACATCTGTTCCATTTGCATCAGCGTGTCCCGAAAAAGCTCTGCGCGCGGCGGACGGCGGCGACCAGGGCGTCGACCTCGTCGAAGGTGTTGTACAGCGCGAAGGACGCCCGTACCGTGGCGGCGATGCCGAAGCGCTTGTGCAGTGGCCACGCGCAGTGGTGCCCGACCCGGACGGCGACGCCCTCGTCGTCCAGGATCTGCCCGACGTCGTGGGCGTGGATACCGTCGACGACGAAGGACACCGCACCGCCGCGGTCGACCGCCTCGGTGGGTCCGATGATGCGCACCCCGGCCAGCTCCTGCAGTCCGGCCAACGCTGCCACGGTCAGGCGGTTCTCGTGCTCGGCTATGGCGTGCATGTCCAGCGTGGTGAGGTAGTCGACGGCCGCGCCGAGCCCGATGGCTTGAGAGGTCATCGGCACCCCCGCCTCGAACCGCTGCGGCGGCGGTGCGTAGGTGGAGACCTCCATGTCCACGGTCTCGATCATCGAACCACCGGTGAGGAACGGCGGCATCTGCTCGAGCAGCTCCGCGCGTCCGTAGAGGACACCGACGCCGGAGGGCCCGAGCATCTTGTGCCCAGAAAATGCTGCGTAGTCCACCCCCAAGGCGTGGAAGTCCACGGGGGTGTGCGGCACCGACTGGCAGGCGTCCAACACGGTCAGCGCCCCCACGTCCGCCGCGCGGTGGACCAGCTCCGCCACCGGCGGCACGGTGCCCAACACGTTGGACTGATGGGTGAACGCCACCACCTTGGTGCGCTCGGTCAGCTGCAGCGAGTCCAGGCCGATGCGTCCGGAGTCGGTGACGCCGTACCAGCGCAGGGTCGCGCCGGTGCGCCGGCACAGCTCCTGCCAGGGCACCAGGTTGGCGTGGTGCTCGGCCTGGGTCACCACCACCTCATCCCCCGGGCCGACGCTACGACCCGCGAACCGGCTGTCCCCCAAGGTGTAGGCCACCAGGTTCAGCGCCTCGGTGGCGTTCTTGGTGAACACCACCTCGTCGGCCCGAGCGCCGACGAACGCGGCGATCCGCTCCCGCGCGGACTCGTAGGCGTCGGTGGCCTCCTCGGCGAGCTGGTGGGCCCCCCGGTGCACCGCGGCGTTGCAGGTCAGCAGGAAGTCGCGCTCCGCATCCAACACCGGCAGCGGTCGCTGCGAGGTGGCACCGGAGTCGAGATACACCAGCGGCTTGCCCTCGCGCACGGTGCGACCGAGGATCGGGAAATCCGCCCTGATCGCGGCCACATCGAGACGGGTGCTGGTG
>JAABUK010006961.1_pt1 | contig 16569 bp, 13 predicted proteins | sample 5559141 | NCBI WGS metagenome assembly JAABUK01 (sample SAMN10711869, study PRJNA513367) | rock metagenome | isolation source: Antarctica rocks | place: Antarctica: Victoria Land, Pudding Butte nord | collected 2016-01-03
ATGAGCGAAGCGTATGAAGCTGAGCTAGAAGATATAAAGTCTTTATTCAGATGCTTAATCAGGTAATTCTTCATCTTTTGAAGCTTGTAGTCAGACATATGATAGAGATGACTTCAAGAAGATGTTTTCTCGTCGATTAACTCAATTTTATGATCATAGAAACGATGAGAGAGTAGTTGATCAGTCATCGCTCGATCAAACACGTTCAGATAGTCATGATATTTCGAAGAAAGCTTAGCTTTGACTTCTTTCAAGATTTCTTCGTGTGAAAGCTCTTGTGAATTTACATCTTCGAGTTTATTTCTAGCTGTTTTTAGAAGTCGATCGATTTTCGTGATGATAATCGCGAAAGTAGTCACATTCAATCGTTTGATCAATGATCTATATGCTGCAGTCTTTATTATTGCTATGTTCATTGAATCAAAAGACGAAGATTTGACTGAATTAAATGATTTCATGATTTTACTGAATGAAGATGACTTTTCGCTGAGTTGAGTGATGACAGAAGAGATAGATCTTTTTAGTATTTGAGTAGAAGTTGAACTCTTCTGTTCTATCATGATTTTCTTGCTCGAAAGAACAGTCGAATGAGCTTTGATAAAAGCTTTGATATGAGCTTCGAAACTAGAAAATTGAAGACGATTGTCTCTCATATCAATAGTCATCTCGATCTTGTTCATTCATGTTTTTTCAAGAATCATCTGATGTTGATTTAATCAAGTGATCAGCATAAAGACGAAATGTTTCATATGATCTTGAACAGTTAGATTCAAATAAATTGCATGAGTAATGAGCTTTTTTGCATAATGATCATCGAATTTCCTTATTGGTTTGAGCTTGGTTAAAGATAAAGATTCAATTTGCAAATGATCACAAACATTCTGCGCGATTAATTCATCAATGAACGAATAGTCAGCTGCTTCAATGTCAATCAATGACTTTAATGAGTAACTAATTTCATTGCTAGATAGTACACATTCAGTAGTCAAAGATTTCGAAGCAAAGAAGTCATCTGAGCTGCTTGTTGTTGAAGAAATTAACACATCTTTCATCGTGTCTTTGATGAAAGTCACTAGTTTTTTGTCTCATTCTTCAATTTCTCTGTAAATAATTTCTTCTCTTCTTTCAACATGACAATCTCATTGAGGCAAAAGATGAATGCATGAGATGTCAAAGTACTAGTCTTCAGCTGAGAACAGTTCTTTGAAAGATGACTTGATACTTTGCAGTTGAAGCAAATGATTGACATTCTTGATCATTCAGATTCAAGGGTGAAAAAAGTAGCGAGTTGAACATAGCTAGTAGTTGAGGTTGAAGCTGATATCAACAAAGAAACAAAACGTTTTTTTGAAGCTGCTATTGATTTGACTGTTCATTGCTCATCACGTAGCTGATAATTGACTTGTTGTTTGTTATTCACATCTTGAAGAAAGATCTTAAGCTTATCAAGCAAGCTAAACTCTATGAGGCAAACTGACAACGCGTTCTGAAGATGATTGTTGATTTTATTCTGAATGTTGTTCATCAGAATGACATCGTCATAGTTCAGAAAGCTGAATATTCTAGTGAATTCTGAATAGAAAGAGCTGAAGAGCTTGTTGAGTTGCTTCAGAGCAACGTATTTGCAACGACACTTTCAAGTCAGGTTCTGATCTTCATAAATTTCTTTCAGATGTTTCAGTAGCTCTGATAGTGATTGATAGAATGAGAAAGCATCAACACGATGCTTTGCATAAATTTGCTGATCAGCATCATCTTTTAGTCTGAAAATCACATAGACAATACAAATCTTTTCAGTAGAGTAATGATTCGCGTTGACATCGAGCTTGTCAGCTATTTTGATGTTTCATGTCTCTCAGGTAGAGTCATTTGTTTCAGTGAAGATGAGTGAATTCGAAAGCTTGATGAACTTGTGATGATCATTCTCGTTATCAGATAGAGTAGAAGATTCTCGTTGAAAGCAAGCTTCTTTCTGATTGACTCGTTGCTCAGCTGACTGAGTATCTTGACGAGACATAGATCGATCAGCTTGACGTTGTTTCGCTCTGAAGTTCAACCACTCGCCTTGTAGCTGACTGATCTTTTTCTCTAGCTCATCGTTTTTATTAAAAGCGACTTTTAGTTGTTTTGCTCTCTTTTTGTGATCGTCTTGTATGAGAAGTCAGTGTTCATTGAGTTGTAGAGTCAAGTCTCGCTGACTTCGAAGCTCATTCAGCATATTGATGACTTCGTCGAATTGATTGCTGACTCAATGAAACAGTTGTTCTTCAATGTTTATGTTTCATGAGATGTCAGCTTTCTCAGCTTCGACTGAAGCATTGATGAGTAGAAGTGAAACTCTTCTATTGACAATGCTTCTAAGCAGACGAATTGTTCAAGACTCAACTGACTTGACGTTGCATGTCATGATGAGAGAAGATAGAAGTTGTTGAGATAAAAATAGATGAAAGATTGATGTTTTGAATTGATGTTTTTTGATGAGTGAAAATTCAAAGAATTTCTTGTGAATTTCAGGTAATAATTGAGTACTTTATTTGAAGAATTTCTTGCAAATAGAATGATGAAAATGAGTGTAGAATCGAAGAATTTCTTGCAATCTAAAATGATGATGCAAATTTGAAGAATTTCTTGCAAATTTTCCTTACTGAATAGATTGTTTCATATCGTCTATTCATCGATAGCAGAGTAGATGATGAGCATTTATCTAATGTTAGAGACCTGTCTAGAGCGAGTCAGATAAAAGTGTCATTTAACTAAAAGATAAATGCTAAGAAAGAAAGATAGTTACAGAAAAGAAGCTGACTACATATGTGTGTTTCTCAGTCGACGCTAGACTCAATAGAGACTAGTAAAGATAACGAAGCGAGAATAGATCTGACAAGGCTAGAATCGTGACAATCATTTTCTTGTTACAATTCAAGTACTTTTCAAGTACTTTAGCATTGCAATTCTTTCAATCTTGATGATAAACAACGTCAATATAATGTTCATGTTTTTGAACTGTGCTTTTGCTTTAAGCTGTAACTGTTCTGCTCTATAATGTTTGCAGTTTAGTAGTAAGTGCTTTGACGTTTGTCTCGCCTTGCATATTTCATAGCATTTGTTCAAATTATTCTCTGATAATTGATGCAAATAGCTTTTGAAATAATCATGTTTCATTTTTAGCTGTATAAACGTTGAAAACGTCAGTCTGTCTATTTTTTGAAGCTTCTTTAGTGATCTGTAACTCAGATTCACTCTCGCTGTGTACTTCTGATACTGATTTTCTTTTTTGATTCTGTCATTTCATGCAATTAGTCATTGCTCTTTTGTTTCTTTGTCTATTTGCTTTTTGATGAAGCTCATGATTGTTTTTTTCCTGATGTCGATTGCTGATCTTTTTCATGTTGCATCTTTGATCAATTGATTCACTGCTTTGTTTTCAATGATGTCTTTGCGACTTGATACTCACTGTATGCAAATATGACATCAATTTTGTTGCAGATTGATCAGATTTTATCATATGTTATTGAATAACTTCAAGTTGACATTGCTCTTTGCTTTTAATCTTTGCAGCATCATTTGACTGTCTATGTACACTCAAATTTCGCTGTCTTCAGATGCTTCTTCGCTGCATATCGCGATTGCATCATCGATAGCTTGCAATTTCGCTTTCGTTATAATTATTTCGTTTATCATGCTTGTCATCTTGCTGCATCTAACAGACTTGTGCATGAATATCATTGCAGTTTCAATTTCTGTTTTGAGTTTTGCTATCTTTTTTCAAGTTTGCAATGCGTCAATGTACATCACTATGTTTTTCGTCTTTTTGACTATTGTTTTCAGTTCTCTATAGTGTGTATTTATCGTTTCACACGTTTCATCTCTTGCGAATTTGATTTGCATCTTTGTCAGATATTTGATTTTCTGACTTCATGATTTCTTGAAGTGAGAAATTTCGATTTCTTTTATTGAATTCAGTGTTTTTTGCACTTTGTTCAATATTCAATATATCTGCATGAGTCTGTCTTTGCACTTCTTGACTTTTCAAGATAAATTTGTCTTCATCTCGTTTCAGTTCAGATATTTCAATGCATTCAGATCTAGATTCAATTTGATAGAGTATTAAGATGAATATGATATGAATGTTCGCTTTCTTGTTGAATGCTTTTTCAATAATTCAACTATTTTAATTGCATAGTTCTTGCATTTTTAATCTAGTTATACTTGATCAGCAATGAAACTCATCTGTACATGATGCTGACTACGAATCTACTGTTTAGCTACAGTAAAGTCTAGAGATTATCAAAAGTTTAAATGACATTGAAATGCTGCATGATGATGAAGCGCTGTGCATTGATCGCATGCAGAGTTTTTGCGATCGCGCAGACTTCAATAATCTCAATGCACATGCTACAAGCAATCTGCATGCAGATGAGAAAGTCAAATAGAATGCAGAACTACGAGAAAAATCGCTTATGAAAATCATTCGATTCAGTATCTTGTTGTTGCAATGACAAGAACTGTTAGAGATCAGCATAGAGCGAGTCATATGAGTGTAATGTAACGAGTATATAAATGCTAAGAAAGAAAAGTATCTAGAAGAGAAGAGTCGACTATTTATATGACTCAGAAGAACATAAGTTAACTCTGAATAAAGTTGACTTTGAAACAAGTCTATGCTCTAGCGACAAGCGATCGACGATAGTTCTCAGAATAGTCATCAACATAGTCATTAACATAGTCATCAACGAAGATGCGTAGCTAGAATCGTAACAAGAACTGAAACAGAACATTCTTGCATTTGATTTGTTGAGAATGATTAGCAGAAAGAACTTGAATCACGAACATTCTTTAAATTTACATGCTAACTACGTATAAATCTTGTTAAGACTGCGTGTCTGATACTACAACATAAGTAACTCACAAGACTTGTTAAGTTTGACACAAGCAAACTTGAGAATCTCATTAATATTGTTTAACAGACGTTCAGACACAGACATTCTATACATGAGCAATATGTTGATGAGAAAACTTCATTAAAAGAAGAGAAACATAAGCGAATTAGTAGAGAATGATTGAACTACGCTGCTTAATTAAAAGTGTAGCATACAAACATTTTTACAAAACACAATCAATCTGCATGAGAAAAATCTTTACAGATAACATGAAACAAATGAGTTGCATGTCTTACAAGCAAAGCGAGCATCTGCAAGACGTGATATACAATGACGATGACTGTTGATCTTGAGAATCTCATTTCTTCACTGAGTTCTGACTCTTGAATGTCTTGATGATAAAGTCAATTTCTAGTTAAAAACATCGTTTGTATAGCTTGAAAGAACAGTAGCACATGTTAATGTGATTAAAGAAGAAATCAACTGCAATATGCATGCATATTGCTGATGAAACATTTGCAATTCATGCTTAAAAAGTAAATTGTTGAAATCTGAGCAGTGAGAGATTTCGCTCATCTTGAACTGTAAATCTGCTGCGAGAAGAAAGACTATCTCTTGCTAAGAGAAAAATCAGCATAAAGATCATGTCTTATGTATGTTGCATGCAACATATGCAACATATTTTTGATAAACGACAGCAGATGAAACAAGCGTTCAAAATCTATAGAAACAGATCATTCAAATATTCAGAAGCATCTAAATATAATTGCACATTCTTGCAATTCTCAAGCTCTTCACTGTCTTCAAGCTTTGCAGATTCAATGAACTCTTCAAGTTCAATGAACTCTTTGAGTTCAATGAATTTTTCAAAGTTCATGAACTCTTTCAGTTCAGTGAACTCGTCAAGCTCAACGACAGTTGTGCTGAAAACACGCAGTCTAGTCGCTCATGAATCAACATAACAGATGATAGAAGTCAAGAAAAGACGTGTTGATCATTTCTCTTGCGTGAGTAGTGATTCAGATGAGACGTCGCTTGAGCAGAGTTAAAAACGACAAATCAGAAGACGAAACAGATTCTCGATGATTGAGAGCATTCAAAGAGTCTTCTTTTTGCAAAGTTAACAACAGCTACAAATTACTTTATGATAAAACAATCTTTTCTACAAATATTGCAGTACAACATCAGAAAATCATTGAAAATTCAGAAATCATTTTTAATCAACAGAGAAGTTCGTGATTTTGACATTGTAGTCATACAGAAGCAGAGTTGCAACATTAATGATATTCAATCATTTAACTCAGCTCACAACTTCTTTTACCTAGTGAAAAACACGTCATTACAGTCAAGAACATGCATATATGTGAACAAATGCTTAAGACTTGATCAATGAATGATAGAAACAGCTGAGTCAGACATCTGCTTAATCAGAATATTAACTCACAACACAGATGATAAAATGCAGACGTTGCAACTTATAAACATTTACAATTCATGTTCACTGTTCTTTACATTTACAAAGAGATTTTCAATTCTTTCTTGCTTGAGCGAGTTACTCAAAGATAACTGCAAACAATTGATCATAAGAGATTTCAATCTACATCATTCTCATTAAGAAGAATGAAAATGCTTCACTCAACATGCAGCGATCAACAGTTTACTTGACATTATTACTAATATTAAGCTGAAATTATTGCTGAAATCAGACACTATTACTCGCAAGACTTACAATCAGTTTACAACTATTGATTTAGTCTTTAGCAGCGAGAAAATACAGTTTATGACACGCAAGTGCAAGATATGCATCAATCTGCATCAAGAATTGAATCATCTTTTGATTGTCACAGAACTTTGTTTACAAACAACTTCAGTACAGTCTTCAACTTGATGATTATGAAAGAAAATGAACACAGAAGCATTGAGCGCGTATCTGCATATGCATTTTTCGTCGAATCGTTCTTTGAACAGCAAGACAATGATGAATGAAAGAATGTGCAAAGTTATCAAGATGCTACAGAAGATCATTGAGAAATCTATCTTCTTGACAAAGTCATCAAGTTGAGCAAAAAACTTCTGAAATTTGAACTGCTCAAAGATAGTAATGAAATCAAGATGACTGCAAATTGTATGAAAAACACAAAACACATTAGATGCGTGAAATGAATATCTGAAACACAATGATCATAAAAACAAGATCATTCAACAAGCAAAGCGCGCACATTTCAGATCACAAATGCATGAGCTGAGCGATGCATTCAAGTCAATATGATGCTTCGCAAAATGAGTCAGAATCAAAAGTCAGCTATCTAAAAAACTTTCTCAGTTTTCGTCACTGAAGTGAAGTGACACTGATCAAATGACAATGACGTTCAAGGAAAAAATCGAGATATTGCAAGAAAAATTCTTTTTCTCACTTTCTCAAACAGACATCAATGACATTGCAGACTCATTTATATTCTTGACAGTGTCATCTGACTTACACATCTCAAAAGATGAAGTGAGACAGACAATTAAAAGAATAAAAGCAGACAAAGCATCAGACATCTCAGACATTTTGAACAAAGCATTGCAGACAGATCTTGCAGAACTGATCTCGATACTGATGAGTTTATTCAATGCATGTGTAATACACAAATATCATTCGAAGCAGTTTAAAAAGACTCAAGTGATAGTATTATGCAAATCAAAGAAGAGTGATTATACTGATTTAAAAACATATTGATTCATTGCTTTGCTTAATATCATGAAAAAAGCTCTGAAGTCAATCATGACTAAAAGACTGAGTGATATAACTGAAACTCATCACATGCTATCTGATGCTCAAATGAAAGCAAGATGCAAGTGATTCATGATCTCAACATTAAATCTACTAGTAAATCAGATTCACATGATATGAGACTGCAAAATCAAATACATAGTGTTCATGCTAAGTCTAAATGTTGTTGAAGCATTCAATCAAGTCTTGCACGTCAGACTTCTGCATACTTTGAAAATGAAAAAAACTTCAAACTACATAGTTGAATTAGCATGCAGCTTTCTTGAGAATTGAGAAACATTGCTGAGATTCGACGAGCAAATGAGTGATATGCGCAAGATAAATGCAGACATATTGCAAAGATTTCTCATCTCATTGATTCTCTTTCTATTCTTCAACGCAAGTCTGATTGAGAAGTGCAAAGCATTGAGAATTAAGATCGAAGTGCTTGACTTCGTAAATGACATTAATATTCTAGCATATGATAAATTCATTGAAGAAATCTGCAAAACACTGAGCAAAGTGCATGATGTCTGTGTGAAATGAGTTTGCACTCATGACGCAACATTTGCATCAGAAAACATATAAATAGAAAGCTCAGTTATTAAGTTGAAATCAGATGTGCAAGTTTTGAAAGTACAACTGAACATGAAATTGCAATGAGATGTGCATCTTCATCAAATCGAAGTGAATCACGTCATATGAATGCTAGCACTTAATTGACTTGAAGTCTTTACATGAAAGACAATTTTCACAAAAGCAAGACAAATATACTCAGCAGTAATAAGATCAGAAATTGCATTTGAAGCATCAGTTTGACATCAGCGAGAAAAAGAGAGAAAGCTGTCAGGCAAAGAACGCAGACTTGAAACACTACAGAATCAGATTTTGCGTCACGTTGCAAAAACATTCAAAAGAGTAAGCATTGAGACTCTGAAAGCAGAAATGTACACAAGCTCGTTGCATGTTCATCTGAACATGCTGCAAGACAAGATCACGTTACGCAGTCAAGTCAATGATTGTACGCAGAAAATCAGACAAGCATGCAAACTGATATGCGCTTATCTGATGAGTGTTAATTGCATCATCTCTTGCTCTTTTGTCATCAAGAAAGTGATACTTCTGAACAACTTAATTCAAGAAGACGCGAAAATACAGTCAAGATGCAAATGATTAACTTTCGCTGCAACGATTTCGACTCGTGACAGCATCGCAATAACACAGTATCACAAAAGTCAGTGAAAGCAATGATGAAAAAAATATAGAAAATGCATCGCAAATGTTCACGTCACTTCAACACAAAGATTGCATCTGTTCAACAAGACAATAAAGATGCGAAATGATCTTCAGAAAATCAAAAGCACTTTCGTCATTTACATTAAAATTGAACGCATAAATTTGAATGCTTATTTACACTTCAGAAACGTTTCAGATGCAGATAGCATGTGATGCAACTGTGACTGAGATTATCAGACGATGAAACATGTACTCATGCATTGCTTGAACTGATAACATCTGCGATTAAAAATGCTATGAGACGTTGACTTCTTGAACTATCAAATAATCATCGTTATCACGAAGAGTTTCAGAGCAGCTGCAAGAATAATGATGAAAACGAAGCTTTTAAAGCAATTTAAAGTGACTAAGTCACTCATTCTTTAACATGCAATCAACGTGAACTAATTTGATACATAGTCTCATAATGATAGTTTCGACTGCGCAAAGCAGTTGTACAGACAGCGAGTGATTTTCTATCTCAGAGAGTTTTGTTCACTCAATATAAATAGCATAAAGTTTCTCATAAGTCGACTTAATTGATGTCACAAAAGTGTATAAATTTATTATTATTATTTAGTCATACTTTCACTGACGAAATTTCAGTCTCTATTTGCATGACTTTTATGAGCAATGTTCAAAATGCTTTCAGTATCTTTCATAATGCTGCGTTCTGCAGCTTGCAAAATTTAATTGCATGACTTTTTTAATTGTTTTACCAGATTTCGACGTTGTAGTCGCTAATAATTATGATGCATGCTAGATACAGCTGTCTTTCTGACTTTGCATTTAATTCTCACTCACTATTCATTAATCTAAAGAGTGAGTGTAATGTTCTTGTGACTGCAACGATTTTCGTTTGCATATGCATCTTGAAGTTGAGCTTTCGATTCAGTCAGACTTTTAGTCATCATATGCAGATCTTCGATTTTACGACTGTGTCATTGAGTAGCATAATCATTTGATTGAATGTCGCTTTGTGATTTTCAAAATGAATCAATTCGAATTTTGAGTCATTAAATTGCATTGCGTTTTTATTCGCTTATGTAAATGTGATTTTCGTCATCTTTTTCAGCTTTTTCACATTCTTGTCAATGCTTTTTCCTTCAACGTACAGTGCAACGTCGTCAATGTAGCTGAGTGACTGTAGATTTTTGATTCTTGCGCGAATCTTCAAGAATAAGTGTCGAATGTAAATTAGAAACAGAATGAGCGAAATAGATGATTCTTATGATATTTCTGTGGAAATTTCCTTTGACTTCTGATGTTCTTCATCAAATGCTAAGTCAATGATTTGATTTTGTAAGAAGCATTTTACTCAGTTGATCAAATTGATCAATATCTTCTGTTTAATCAAGATCTTGATCAGCTGTTTCAACGTCACATGATCAAAGACATCTTTGACGTCTAGCAGTAAATATGTAAGCGTGTTTTCGCGACTTTTTGCCATTTGCGCATCATGTACTAGATTTAGTACTGCGTTTATAACTGATCTTTGTTTTCTGTCTTTCATTTGATTGAAGTTTAGCAGCTTGTCATTTGTTTTTGCTATGTATGATAGTTGCATCGCTATTAGCTTTTTCACTATCTTGTTTAAGCAGTTTAGCAGTGTGATAATTCTGTTTGCCTTCAAAATTGAATAATTCAATTTATTCAATTTTTTCAGAATGATTTCTGTGTCTTCGCGTCATATCTTTGAATGATAGTCACTTTTGATCAGATTTGAATACATCAGATTAAAAATTTTCAATATGCTTTTGTATGCTTGCTGCATGATTGCGAATGACATATCATCTGATTCAAATGCTTTTCTGAGTGCTGAGAAGTTAATAGCATGCTTAATCTTTCTCTTGATAATTCTTGATCACTGTATACTTTTGTTCAATAGTAATTTCTCATTGATTTGAACTTTTGAAGATGATGAATACATTGCTTTCAAGAATGTCTTGCACTTTTCATTGAATTCAGTTTTCAACTTCTTTTGCACATTCTGTATTGAGAATAGCTTTTCAATTAATCATGATTTGATGAACTTGTTGTTACGAGCGTGCTCAGTCTTCTACTGAAACGCATGTTCTTTGAGCGAGTCTAGACTTTATCGAGTCTAGCACTCACTCTTTCTTCTGTACATATAATCTTCGCATTTAGATAGATCTCGCTCTTTAGCTTTGAATTCTCGTTTACCTGATTTACTCTTCGTTTATCTGTATCTTTATAACTTGCTCTAGACATGATTCTAACATTATTCAAAGCTTCGTACATATCACATGACAGTGATTCACTTTCTAGTTGAGTCGATTTTTGCAGCTCTACGATCGAAAGCAAAAGCTCTGCTACAGACATGTAGTAAACGTGAAGACAACAGTTGATCTTTTTACTGAGCTTGTCATTGAATTGAACAAGTTCTGTTACATGTTGCAGGCAAGAAAACCTTGACTGAGCTCTTGACTGAGCTCGTCATCAAACAAGCTCTGTGACGCGTTGCAGACATGAATCGATCTCTCGATCGATCTCTTGACTGAACTCGTCATTGAACAGAACAAGCTTTATCAAACGCAGTAAACAGAAATCGAAACAAGTTCTATTGAATGTGATAGGCAGAAACAGAGAGTGTTATCGAATGTGATAGACGCGATCAGAACAAGCTCTGCTTCAAGAGCGCATCTGATATTAACCTCGTCATTGAGACAATCAATGAACAGAACAAGCTCTGCAACACGTTGCAGACAGAAATCAGAAGTGAATCTGCTACAATGACAGATAAGAATTGATCTTGTCGTTGAGTCAGTCACTCGATAGCTAGTCTGCTTGAAAGGCACGAATCAATAGTGAGTCTGCTTCAATGACATGAACGAAACAAGCGCTATCAAATGTGATAAGTCTGAATCAGAAGTGAGTCTGCTACAAAGACAGATAACGATTGATCTCGTTGTTGAGTTCATCATCAAAAGTGAGTCTGCTACAAAGACAGATAATGATTGATCTTGTTGTCAAGCTCGTCATCGAATGAATGAAACAAGTTCTGCTACATGCGTGTAGCAGGCACGAATCAATAGTGAGTCTGCTTCAATGACATGAACGAAACAAGCGCTATTGAATGCAATAAGTCTGAATCAGAAGTGAGTCTGCTACAATGATAAAAGAACAATTGATCTCGTCATTGAGCTCGTCACTCGATAGTGAGTCTGCTTGAACGACATTCAAAATCGAATTCAGTCACGAATCTTTCTTTATTCGCACCTTCTACAATTTATCTCTATTCACGACATTGATGACAACAGCAAAGATGATATGTACTGCAGACAGAGTAGCATATACTATATGTCTCGAGAGAATAGAACATATACTATATGTCTGAAAACACAAAGATATGAGCTGAAACTCGTTCATCGTTGAATATTTGAAGCTGAATAGAAAGAGTCTGCTTGAATGACAAGAATAGTGAGTCTGCTACAAGAGCAGATAACGATTGATCTTGTCATCAAGCTCGTCACTTGAAAACAAGCTTTATCAAATGTGATAGACATGAACAGAACAAGCTTTACTACATGCATGTAGTAGACACGAACGAAACAAGCTCTACTACATGCATGTAGTAGACACGAACGAAACAAGCTCTGCTACATGCATGTAGCAGACACGAATCAGATGACAACGATTGATCTCATCGACTGAGCTCGTCACTCGATAGTGAGTCTGCTTGAACGACACTCGAAGTGAGTTTGCTACAATGACATAAAAAGAACAAGCTCTACGATGTAGTAAATCTGAATCAGAAGTGAGTCTGCTTTAATGACATTTGACAAGAAGAAATAAACTTGAAACGTTTGATGAAATGAGCTTGAAATGCTCTATGTCAAGAAGAAATAGACTTGAAACGTCTGATGAAATGAGCTTGAAACACTCAATGAAATGAGCTTGAAACGCTCAAATAGAACGATAGCAAAACAAACAAGAAAGAAAAAAGCTGATTGAAGCAATGAGATCATTGCTTAGCTGAAGGGAAAAAAGATAATGTTACGAGCGTGCTCAGCCTTCTACTGAAACGTATGTTCTTTGAGCGAGTCTAGACTTTATTGAGTCTAGCGCTCACTCTTTCTTCTGTACATATAGTCTTCGCATCTAGATAGATCTCGCTCTTTAACTTTGAATTCTCGTTTACCTGATTTACCCTTCGTTTACCTGTATTTCTATGACTTGCTCTAGACATGATTCTAACACTTGTATGTCTGAAACACTTTCTTTTCTTCAATCTTGTTCAGAAAGTTGATTCAGAATTGATTTTTGATCAACTTTATTGCATCATAATATGAATTTCACATTCGCATTATCTCTGTTCATGCATCATCAGATCTGCATCTTTTTCAAATTTGCTTTCTTGATGACAGTGCTTTTTGCATCTCGATGAGTTCATTATTTCATCAGAGTTTCGATTTTGCGCATATTCGCTGTTTAAATACAAATAACTTCACTGCACTCTTGATGCATTCAATTAAGTAAATGACTTTTGTCTTTAAACTGATAGTTCTTTGCATTTTGATAATCATTTCATTCTTCGTCTTTTGTAAGTGCATGTTGAATTTCTTTCAGTTGACTTTTTGCAAGTTGTAAGATGCATTTAGTGAGTTTTTGACCAATTTCATCTTTTCTGTGACTATCATAAACAGAATTACTTCATGATTGAATTTTGTGTTTGTATCTTCATTCACATGTCAGTTCTTAATGTAGTTTTGCACACTTCTTGATGCAAAGACTAAATTAATTACTGAGCTTGATCTTTCAAAATAGCTGTAATAAGTGTTTATATTCAATGTATTAATCAGGTTGCAGTCATGCATTCTTACTCAGTTTACTAATGCTTTCGTTTTAATGATGTCACAAACTGAGAGCTGAATGAAATCAGAATGAAATTCTAATAACTAGATTTTAAATACAAGACGTTGCACGAAGAAGAAAGAAAAGAAAGAGATCATTCAGAGATTCTTATACCTCATGAACGCTGAGTATCATTCATATCAAGAAACTTTCATAACATCACTGATAATCTCACATTTATCATCATCTATAATATTGTTCAACATCATCTAAGTGATTTAACATCTCTTTTCTCAACATCTTTCAAGTAACACATGCTAAAATCATAACAATAGATTTTTCTTTTTGAAGTTGAAGCTTCTGCGAGACTTTTAATTCTCTGACTCATATTCAAAGTCACTGCTTTCTTGCACGTAAGTGATTCATGAATTCTTACTTGAACAATTGAAATTTCAAGCGTAATAGACGTTCATGACTTCGATGACATTCATCACATTCGCAAACTTTACTCAACTGTTTTCTTCTATCTCAGTTCACTTAATTAAATACTCTAGCTGAGAGTTCTTTACTTGAAAGTTCAATATTTCGTTCATCTTTCAGCTAAGCACTTCTTCAACGAAAACTATTGAAAACGACGCGAAAGATATTTGTTCAGATAAGAGATCATTGATCGCAGAATGAAGCAGATAAGTATGAAAGACATTGAAACAGAATCAGTCATCAAGCAACTTTAGCTGATAAGAATGAGAACTAACAATTTTGATGATTTTGAAAGATTTCTCGAATTTATTAAATAACTTCTTGCTGAGTTGATGAATCATCAGATTGCAAGCATCTAATCAAATCATATCATTAATTGCATACTTGAGAACGTGTTGTTGATGAACATTAGTGAATTGTTTCTGATATGCTTGAGCTAAGATCATTTGTTCTTGCAGAATTTCATTGATTCAATTCATTTTCTGAACAAACAGATTGACATGTATTCATTTCAAGTATTCAATAACATTCTTCTGAGTCTTCTTTGATTTCAATCTCATTCAAGAATGCTGTTTGAAGTTAGTTAGAAATGACGTGCATTGAGTGCTTTCAAAGAAGTGATTGTTGATGACAAATTCAGCTGATGACAATCATGCAACTCAGTCGTTCTGCATAAAGAATACGAAAACTCGAAGATATTATTTCAAAACGTTGTTGATGTTCTCGATTTGATCATTCATTTTTGAGTGAAACGCAGTTGACAATCGAGCTTGAATCTTCAATTGAGTACAAAGTTCATTTCAAAAGTGACTGATAAACTGAGTTTCATGATTCAAGATGATTGAATCAGATAATTCATGATGTTTTCATATTGCATGATAAAAAACTTAAGCTGTATCTAAAGCTGTAATTTCACTCATAGACTTGTAATGCACTTGTTTAGATAATCTGTTCATGACTATCAAAATATTGATTGTCGAATTTTCGTTCAGATTCTTACTTTCAGATACTGTCATGATGAAATTCATGACTATGTCTTTTCAGCGACGATTGAGTACATCAAGAGACTTCAAAGCTCTCTGATATTTTTCTCTAGAGATCTTCACTCAAGAGCATAAATGACAATTACATATGAAGTGAGCTACTGTCTTGATCATTTCAAGTCAGTAATAATGACAACTGAGTATTTCATAAATCTTGACTCTTTCTGAATGACTTGCAATAAACGTGTCATGACTTAATTGAAGCAGACGTAGTCGCAGTTTCTCATCTTCAAGTATCAATAGTTTATCTTTATAGTAGACTCAATCACTTTGCAGTATACATTTCGCTAACGAAAATTCTTTAAGCTTTTGTTGATCATCTCTTAACGCAGTTATCATGATCTGTACTCATTCATCATTGAAATAGACTGTGAAGAGTTGTTCTTCTAGCTCATTCATAGACATTTTCTCTGATGATTCAGACTGCTCAGAGATCACTGATTCATTCTTCAAGTCACTTGATTTAAGTGCTTCAGAGTCATTATCATCGAGAACATTGATTAAGACTTGAATTTCCAGATTTTTTGATTTTAGCATGATCTGTCATTGATGTTCTCGATGATTATTTCTTTCGTTCAAGAAAAGATCTTTTGATTGATATGTAAGTGCATCGACTTGAGTGTTCAATTCATTCAAATAATACATGATTTTGAAGTTAAATCAAGAGAGAAATTCTGATCATCTGACTTGTCTTCAACTAAACAGCTTAATTGACATAAAATATTCTAGATTCTTATGATCAAAAATGATCTCAACGAAGTTTAATGTGTCTTTCAGTTTAAATCTTCATTTCTCAAAAGCTTTGATTATAACTAGAAGTTTCTTGTCATAAATCTTGTAGTTGCATTCTGCAAGTAGCATTTTGAAAGAGAAATAGATCACAGATCTTAACTGCTCATTATCATCTTGTTGAGACATGACTTCAATCACAACATAGTCGAAGACATCAATTTTCACAGTCACGAGTAGGTTCGAATTATAGTGCATTAAGATAGAAGCAGTGATGAACGTTTGCTTGAGTTGATCAAAGATGAATTGACACTTCTGAGTTCAATTAAATGACTGATCTTTTCTGATTAAGATAGTCAACGAGTCAATCAGCTTGAAAAACTTCTTAATAAATCGTCTATAGAAGTTGATGAAGCTCAGAAAGCTCTGAACATCTTTGATGTCTTGAAGTGCAACTCAATTCATGATGACATTAATCTTCTCAGAATTCATTTTAATTTCGTGAGTGATGATTATTAGACTCAAATACTTGATCTCAATAACTGAAAATTCGCATTTCTTGATATCTATCTGTAGTTCAACGACTCTAAGTCGC
>JAABUK010006962.1_pt1 | contig 16566 bp, 17 predicted proteins | sample 5559141 | NCBI WGS metagenome assembly JAABUK01 (sample SAMN10711869, study PRJNA513367) | rock metagenome | isolation source: Antarctica rocks | place: Antarctica: Victoria Land, Pudding Butte nord | collected 2016-01-03
GCAGAGAAACAGCTGTCCTACCGCAACAGATTATCATAGACCATGTTGTACCGGCTATTCGAGGCTTCTTCAAGTCGATTGCGCTCTCGTCGAATAGCTCTTTACAAGATACGCTCCGTCTATTGACACTGTGGTTCGCCCATGGTGGAGATCCAGAGGTCAATCTGGCAGTTACTGAAGGGTTTGCCACTGTCAGCGTGGATACCTGGCTAGAAGTCATTCCTCAATTGATTGCTCGCATCAACCAGCCTAACACCAGAGTTCGACAATCTATTCACCGTCTTCTAGCGGAAGTCGGAAAAGCCCACCCACAAGCCTTGGTATACCCACTTACAGTGGCAATGAAGTCAAACGTTCTCCAACGGTCACAATCCGCAGGCCAGATAATGGAGAGCATGCGAAAACATAGTCCTGCCTTGGTGGAGCAGGCCGACCTCGTGAGCCAAGAGCTTATTCGGGTTGCTGTATTGTGGCATGAACTTTGGCACGAGGGCCTCGAAGAAGCATCAAGACTGTATGAATTCCTCCAACTCCACCGAAGAAGACGGCTTACGCCTGAACTTGTTGCTTATTGTAATAGGTACTTTGGTGATCATGACATTGAGGGTATGTTTGCTACATTGGCTCCTCTGCACGACCTGGTAGAAAAGGTAAGAAAACTCAAAATTTTCAAAGAATATATATCTTAACTGTATATAGCAAGGACCCGAAACACTTCGAGAAATATCGTTTACCCAAGCTTTTGGCCGAGACCTTCATGAAGCCAGTCAATGGTGCGATACCTACCGCAACACCAATGAAGTCGGCGACCTTAATCAAGCGTGGGATTTGTACTACTCGGTTTTCCGCCGAATCGCTCGACAACTACCACATCTAATGACACTCGATCTTACATATGTCTCCCCCAAACTTAAGGCGGCCAAAAACCTGGATCTGGCCGTACCAGGGACGTACCAAAGCGGCAAGCCAGTCATCCGCATCTTGAGTTTTGATCATGTCTTTACCGTCATCCCGTCGAAGCAGCGTCCGCGGAAGATGACTCTGCGTGGAAGTGACGGAGTTGCATATACATATCTTCTGAAGGGACACGAGGATATTCGCCAGGATGAGCGTGTGATGCAGTTATTTGGCCTCGTTAATACGCTCCTTAACAACGACAGTGAGAGCTTCAAGCGTCATCTCAATATCCAGAAATTCCCGGCTATACCTCTATCGCAGAATTCAGGATTACTCGGATGGGTTCCAAACAGCGACACCTTCCACAACTTGATCAAGGATTACCGCGAGAGCCGTAGAATCCTGCTCAACATCGAGCACCGAATAATGCTTCAAATGGCGCCAGACTACGACAATCTTACATTAATGCAAAAGGTCGAGGTTTTCAGCTACGCCATGGACAACACCACCGGTAAAGACCTTTACCGTGTCCTCTGGCTCAAGAGCAAGAGTTCTGAGTCCTGGTTAGAGCGTCGAACTAACTACACTCGCTCTCTGGCCGTTATGTCCATGGTCGGCTACATTCTCGGTCTCGGAGATCGCCACCCTTCAAATCTAATGCTTGACCGCATCACCGGCAAAGTCATCCACATCGATTTCGGTGACTGCTTTGAAGTCGCCATGCACCGCGAGAAATACCCCGAGCGCGTGCCCTTCCGTCTTACGCGTATGCTCACCTTCGCAATGGAAGTCAGCAACATCGACGGCAGCTACAAGCTCTCCTGCGAAGCAGTCATGCGCGTCATTCGCGACAACAAAGAATCCCTTATGGCCGTCCTCGAAGCCTTTATCCACGATCCCCTCCTCAACTGGCGCTTGGGCAGCCGCGAATCCCCGCCGGAACCTTCCTTCCCCTCTGAGCGCCGTCAGTCCATCATCGGCGAGCTCGAGGCTGCACAGATACAGCAGAACCGCCCCTCTGGGGGTTCTTACCGCACCAGACGTATTTCGAGCGCGGCCGATGTGGACGTGCTGGATCCGAACGATGCGAAAATTGAAAACCGTGAAGTGCAGAATTCGCGCGCAGTGCAGGTACTAGCGAGGGTGAACCAGAAACTTACTGGAAGGGACTTCAAGCCGAAGGAGGAGCTGAACGTGGAGCAGCAGGTTGCCAAACTGATTGGGCAGGCGACGAGCGTGGAGAATCTGTGCCAGCATTATATCGGCTGGTGCAGCTTCTGGTAGGTTTGAAGATAAGTAAATCAGGACAGATATGCACATGGAAATTTGAAGAGATGGAATTGGCACAAGAGGGATATGCACAGCGCTGGTTTTTAACAGGTGGCGTCTTGTTTTACGGTGGTGGATCCATTGTGTTTTTGATCGAAAGGATGATACCCCAGGCGCCCATCATCAGTCAAGGCGAAGGGAGCGTAGGTGGAAATTGTTCGGGCATCCGGTAGGATGTTCTTGGGTTACTGGCATTGCATTGTTCGGGATCTGATAGGTTGTCCTTAAGTTACGGGTATTGCGCTCGTAAAGACTAGGGGAGTGAGCGAATACGATCCTTTTCTTTGATTGAAAGTTTCGATCTAATTGAATGTGACCGTTGTACCCCTCCGTCCCGCACGCCCCCTGCGCCTATGAGTGACTCGGTGTTAAATTGTACAAGTGAGATAATTATTCTATACACATCCCAACGCATCACTGTTTCCTAGTCATCCAACTTGTCCACCCGCCCTTCGCCCTCCCAGCCTCTGTCGCCAACTGATCGAGCTGCCCACCGTGCCCGCCCGCCTCTTCAATCGGTCTCTCGCCTTCTCGCCTTTTATCCTCGAGCGCTTGCAAGACTGATCCGGCTTTCGACTCTGTGGCGGTGAATGCCTCTCTCGTGCTTGCCTCAGCCTTGCCAAACGCCTCCCTCGGCCCCCCCTCTACCGCGCTCACAACACCCCCACGCCCCTGCTCCTCCCTTCCTTCCCCACCCCCCTCACCTTCCGCTGTCTCATCCGCCTCCAACCCCCTAATCATCCACCTCCACCACCTTCCCTTCTCCCTCTTCACGCGCTCCTCCCCCTCCACCCGCGCCCTCTCCCGGTTCAGCAGTAGAACCTGCCCTTCACTGAGTGGCTCCTCGGCTTTCTGCGCTGCGATGGCGGCGGCTAGTTGGGCGTGTAAGAGCGCGGTTTGCTCGGCGTAGTATAGGGCGCGTTTGCGGCGGTTGTGGATGATCATGTCTGAGAAAGCGAAGATGGAGAAGCCGCCTATGAGGACTATGTGGAGAAGGAAAGGTTAGTTCTGCGGTGGATGGGTTGGTAGGGAAAGGAGGGGGGGGATGGTTGGATAGAGCGGGTCTGAATATGTGAAAAGGGTAGAGAGGGAGGGATAGATGTACCAGTAGAAGCCATAAGCCCCAGCACCGTAATCCGATGTGCCACATCCGCCCACACCCTCCCCCTCACAACCACCCGATCCCACATCGTCACTTGCGCGTCTCTCGCCGCGAATCTCGCCGCGCGCAGTCTCGCAACTTTTTCCAGCGGCGTCTCTGCGGGCCTTGAGGGACCGGAGCGGCTGGAGGGGCTAGAGGGTTTGAAGTTATTTTTCATGGTGGGAGATGAGGAGAAGGAGGGCGGACGTTGTTGGGGGGGAATGGGAGGATTCGAGGAGCGAGTGGGGGGTTTAGAATAGGCGTGCGGGGAGGTGGCGGTGAAGCGAGTTGCGTCGGCGGCGGAGCGGGACATTGTGGTTGTTGGGGGTTTGGGAATGGTGATGGTGATGGGGTGGTGGTGGGTTGTGGGAGCTGGGACGTGGGATTGGCAATGACGAGGTTGAAATTTTCGGTGCGGTATTATTAGCGTGTGCAGAAAGGTATCGAATTCTTGGCATTGCGCCCCCCACCAAATTTATTACCGAATCAAGACATCTTAGCGTGTGCACAAAGGTATCGAATCCTTGGCATCGCATTTGTCGCGCCCCCCCAAATTTACTATTGAATTCAGACATTCTTGATATTCTCGCTACCACGGTGTACCATCAAGCCTTGAAAGCCTGTTTTGTTAAAGAAATCAATCAAACAGGTAAATATGAAGCTGTTCAAAAGTTTCACAGTGCTAACATCCTTGTAGCCCCCCTCCCCCCCAAGCCATCATGCTGTCGTCACGCCGAAGCCAGAACCTACCTCTAGAGGATCCACTCATCCCCTCAAGCACCTCATCAAGATTGAAGAAACCTTCTGGCAAAGCAGACGCTGCCCGCAAAGTCAAGGCTGACGCCGCTGCTAAGGCCATTGTAGACGCTGCTGCCAAAGCAAACACTGCAGGCGCTGCTGCAAAAGCCAATTGCCCTCGCAATTTCAAGAGACATATCATTGATAATTTTAAAGCAGCGAAGAAGGCACGCGAGGCTCACGTCGTTGAGCTTCAGCGGCAGTCAGATGAAGTAGACCTGCAATTCAGTTTAACCGTAGTTCATCGTTCTGTCTGATGTCTACACGCTGTTCCTTCTTTTCATTTCAGTATCTCTTTTTCAGAATTCTGAATATCGTGAATCTATGAACATGTATGCCCCACTCCTTTCATAGAAACCACATCATCTCTTTCTGCATAGCTCATGGCTGTTGCTCTAGATATGCAATAAGAGAGTCTTCAGCGGCTGGAAAGACCTTTCGAGGGGCGCTCTTGGGTCGAAACTGAGGCCTGCATGAGGAATGATATATAAATAGGTTCTCTTGTATATTATAAACGGTATCAAAATGACAGTGAACCTCTTCGACGATAGCTAGAGAGCGTCAGTGTAGTAGTAGAAGGCGTACTATTTTGGAGCGAATGAATGGGTTCAGTGTGCGAGGCATAGCTATTTGACAGGTCAGTAAGTGCTTTTGAATAGCTTCATTTTTACTTGCTGTTTGAACACGAAAATAGGCTTCGAAGGTTTCGAGGTATCAAGAATGTCTGAATTCAATAGTAAATTTGGGGGGGGAAGCGCGACAAATGCGATGCCAAGGATTCGATACCTTTCTGCACACGCTAATCCTCGATACCTCGAAACCTTCGAGGTCTGTTTTCACGTTCAAAACATTCAGTTAGTAAAAATGAAGCTATTCAGATCTTGTACACTGCTAATGTTCTTCGAAATCTATACTACTCGCCTTCAACTCGCGCTTCAACGTTCTGATATTCACTTCAAAGATATATTCATCAATGCTATGCTTGAAATGCTGCTTTGAAAATCTGTCACAGCCACTTCTTGCTACTGCATAGTGCAGAAAGTCATCAAATGTCTTCTTAAAGTGAGATCATATCTCGTGAAAATGACATTTTATTCAGATCTTCAATACATTAAAACTAAGCTCAATGAGCGGAGAGATACATAAAGAGATTCTTCCGAATCTTATAGACGGCATCAAAACGACAGTGAACCTTTTCGGCAATAGCTAGAGAGCGTCAGTGTAGTAAAAGAAGGTGTACTATCTTCGAGCGAAGGGCCGGGATCAGCGGGGCAGGCATAACTGCTCGTAATGTTAGCAGTGGAAGAAATCTGGATAGCTTCATTTTTACCTACCTGAAGTCTTTTGAAAGCAAAAAATTAATGTGAAAATATGAAGATTGTCTGAACGTGGACGCTAATGCCAAGAATTCGAAACCTTTCTGCACACGCTAAATATATTAGTGGGTGCGGGAAGAGCCGTGGATTTTATTCCAATTGGTGATATCTTCGTCCAATGCGATGCAAGGATCTTGCGGTGAGTGGTAGGTGATTGATGCTTCTCATGTCTTTTCCTTGGAATGCAAGGCGTCGTGTTTGCACTTACAGATACTGCAATCGCTCGCTTCATTGTTTTCTTCAATAACCATCCCCCAAGCTTGACATCTTCCACGACCCATCAATGACCTTTTACTTTTGCCAACCAAATCCTTCAGCTAGAAGGCTTTGAAAAAACACTACTACTTCATACATAGACACACGCCCCTCAAAACTCCCAAGCCCAAGCAATGGCCTCCACAGACCCACCCCAAAACCTCGCCGCCATCCTCGCAACGCTGGCCGCTTACGCTCCTCCCCAACCCACCCCCCTCCTCCAGCAAACGCCCCAAAACCCCTACCCCAGCCTCGAAGAGCTCGAAGAAGGGGAATACGACCCCTCAACCTTCATCCCCTCCACCCACCCCCCACCACAACCCTCCCTCCAGCCTGAACCCCAGCCCCCCACCCCACCCGCACCCTACCCAACCCCGACCCCCCGCGCCCCACCCCCCTCAACAATAACAACCTGGCCCCCCGCCCTCCGCCACACCACCTCCCTCCTCTCCCGCAACCCTTCCCTCCTCCCGCGCCTAAAACACCTCATCAACACCACGCACACGCACGAGAAACAATGGTGGGCGGGCCGTTTGGCCCTAGTGCAGAAAATCAACGGCCGCGAGGAAGGCCGCAGGAAGCTGGATGAGGCCTTGGCGTCTGTGGGCGGGCTCGTGGCGGGGGGGCCCGGTGGGTTTAGTGCGTCGGAGATGGGCGGGGGGGAGGAACTGGCGTTGTATGATCGGAAGGTGCATCGGGCGTGTGGGGAGATGGTTGCGGCGACGAGGGGGGAGCTGGGGAGGCTGGGGATACCGTTTTTTGGGGGTGGGGAGGGGAAGGTGGGGGAAGAGGAGTTGAGGGTGCTGCAGAAGAGGATGGTGGAGTTTTTGGAGGAGTTTTGCCAGGAGTGAGAGATGGATTACAGAAGATCGATAAAACGGGATGGGATATGGACTAGGTGCGCCTGGAGATATCGTCCACCACGCGTCAAACGGTAAGGACCATCCCAAATAACTTCAAGATCAGATACCCACTGATATCTCGCCCTTGACGCCTTGACCCTAATCAGACAGGAAAGGTGCCTTTCAGACATCCTTCCCGGGTTCTTTCTCCTCCTTCACCTTGTCGATGAACCCCTCGCCTTTTATATACTCCACGCCCCTCCTGATCATGCTCCCCCTTACAGCTCCCGGCCTGACCTCATAGACACTGTTCACCACCGCCAATGCCACGACAACAACCCAGACGTCTCCGTTCTTGAACCCATTCCACCACCCCTTCTTCACGCCCACCTTCCACAAGGAATCAATACTCAAGCGCACACTATAAAGGAATTGGCCCCTTCCATTCTTGCGCTCGATAAAGGCCCAGAGACCACCGAGGAATCCGCCGATATACAACCGGCTAGAAGGGAGGAAAGTCCGGGGGAGGAGAGATTGGAAGAGGCAAATGGAACCCCAGGATGTGCCGATTGCGCCGGTTATGAAAGCGGTCATGCGGAGGATGCGCTTGGCTAGGCTGTTGAGTTCTTTGCCTGGGGAGGAGAGGAAGAGCTTGTAGCGAGGGATGGAGAAAGCGGTGAATATCAATGTGAAGAATTTCGCCAGTGCGGGGAAAGCGGCGAGATGGAATGTGAGGTATGTATGTAAACAGCTCGGGTCAGATGGGTGCAGGAGGGCGCAGGAGAGGGATGTTAGGGAGGGGTGGGCGGGAGAGGTGATAGGGGAGATGTCGCTGAGGGTTGGCGGGAGGCTATCCTGAAGGTTGGGGAAAAGGATGGGGGAGGTGAAGGGCGGCCAGTTAAGGCGGGACATTTCGGCGAGGGAGTCGACGATGGTGTTTGTAGTCGGCCACGGGAGGCTTGCGGGATAGGAAGGGGGACGGCGTTGGACGTAGTTAGGAGTGCTGGAGAGGATGAAGTCGCCGTAGGCCTGGGAGAGTTAGTTCTCTGCCTTCTAAACGTGGGCGGCTTAAAGACCCACCTTTGGAAAACAATCCCTATCGAATACAAAAGCATGCAACAGCTGCCCAGTCGCAAGGGGCATCAACATCCAGCTTCCCCACCACCACGGCTTGTTATTGAACCAACCATCGCTCTCCAATGCATTATATGTAAATTCTGCAGCTTTCACTAACGCGTAGATGGCTATCGTGATCCTTAATTGGTCGCCAGGGTAGACACCTAATGCAAAGCCTGCTAAGCTTGCGCCAATTGCGGGGGCGACGCAGGAAGTCAACGACCTCGATATGCGAGGATTTCGGCGACGGAAGGGGGCCGCATCCTTGGTAAGGAGATTGGTGCGAAGGCGGGAGAAGAAGCGGTGGAAAAGTCGGTGGAGGAGTAAAATTAGGGAAAGGGAGAGAGAAAGCCGGAAATTAGGAGATTTCAGAAACGAGATCTTGCTCTTGGCTCTGTGACAAAGAATTAGCCAAGCTTCTCTAAGGCGGTATAGAGGTATTACATGAGGGGTGTGCCCATCCCAAGTATTCGGGTAGTAAGAAGATCCCATATCTTCAGCCCCGCCTGACTGGCAACAAAGACCCGCAATGATGCCCTAACAGCGGCTGCGCTGTAGTCATCCTTCGATTGGACAATTGCATTATACCTCGGCGGGTGAGGTGCGCGCTTTCGGAAAGCAGGCGGAGAGCGTGTGATCAGGTACTGATGGAGGGTTCTGTATTCTTTCTCGCTGATGGTGTAGCGGAGCGCGTTGCGGAGAATTGGGTCCACTTTAGCCCCGTCGTGGGGAGGAGTCGACGGAGGCGAGGGATATGCTTCACTGGAAGCCATCGGCGACTGCGAGGCGTATCATCCAGACTTAGGCAAGGACGTATCGTCCATGGGCCGGATGAGGTATCTTCGATCAGAAGTGGGATTAGAGACGAGGGTAACGCGATGAGATTACTCACGTAGATTGACCTCGGCAAAACCTCTGCCTTGCCCTAGGCACGTGATAGGCTGAGATTCAGTGTAGATCAATGATATGCTCCGTAGAAACGTATTATTGATTCTGATGTAGAGAATTCCCATGTAAGTCTAACTGTACCAAGTACCTTTGCAATGCAGCCTCCTAAACTAATGCCCTCGTAGTCCTCTTGCCCTTCTAAAACGCCAAACTCCCACGCTAAAGCGGTCAGCAACGAAATTGAAACGTTCAAGGGATATAATCAATAGGAGAAATCTGCTGGCCATCATCACATCTACAACCTAGGCCTCCTCGTTCGTATCCTCAGCGACATCGTTAGCGACGCAATCGGCGATAGTCTCGTCAACGTCTGCAATCATGATATGAACTACCTCCCTCCTCCTTAAACCAGATGGAAGAGGTGCAAGACATGGAGCAACGGAAGATGTCACGGTAGCTTTCTTATTCTTGGATCTGTCGATCCAGAACATCTGGATTACTCCAACGATCCCAACTAACCCACTAGCCCACCATGCTAGACCGGTGAACCCCATATGAACCCCAACGCCGTAGAGATAGCCGGCTACTGGAGGGGCAATTGTGCGACATGCAGCGCCTGCAGAAGCAGCAAGACCGTTGATCTTCCCCAGGACCGACGAGTTCGGGCTAGCTTCTTCAACAATATGAGGAGAACCGGATAAGCCAGGATGGAGGTGAAGTTTCGCAAGGTCAGGCATGCCCAAACTCCTGGATAAACTGAATTCTCTGGCAGCAACGCAAGGAATGGGACGACGAAGTACTCGATAGGATGAAGTAGCGTAACCATCACAAAGACTTTCCAAAGTCCAAGCCAAGTTGCGAAAAGGGGGAAAATGACGGCCTGGATGAAAAGTGCAATCAGGCCGTTGACGCACATGATAATTCCTACGGCTTGCGTCGACATGCCTAGGCCTCCAGGTATATCTAACGCAGATGCCGCCAAGGTTGAGATGTCGCCGCTGCGTTCGTCTTGCAGGAAGATAGGAAGAAGATGATCATAGGTCATTGAGTGATACGTGAAGATCCCCAGAGCAATGACAATCATGACCACTTTCTTTGTAAAGACCTTGGAATTGGTACCCGACGATATCGACAACGGTCTAGATGTACCGTCCGCGTTTACAGTCCATTGCTTTTCTTCCTCAATATCAACATTGTTGAAGGTACCGTAACTTTCAGCACGTAGGTCAACGCCATCATTTGCCATAGCACCAGATGTCATCACAAGTGGCGTTTCGGCCACGGTTGTTTCCAGCTCGTCCGGTGTGCTCCAAGGCTGCATATTCGGATGGGTCTCCACGAGGAGGAAATAGCCGGCTAGTATGCTGATTAAAAGGAGGGTGGCGCAAACAAGATTCGGGAGAAGAAAGGGGAAAGTAGCAAAGATTCCATTAGGGGAAAATATGCTGGGCATTGATTCCGCTGGCTTTGCCAAAGTGCCGCCGATCGCTGGCCCGATGATTGTACCTATACTCCATACAAACGGCATGACCGCGTACGCTCGAGCTGCTACCGTCAATTCTATGTCTTATAGTACCGAAGGCGCCGATCTTACGCTCATGCTCTGGCTTCTTGACCAGCTCTCCAACCATGGTCTGAACGACTCCAATGTTCCCATCTTCAATCGAGTAAGTTACTTGTCCGGAGAGATAATAAACATATGGAGTACTGACTGAGTAATCCACCGAGGGCCCTGCCTGCCAAAGCTAGCCAAAAGTTTGAGGCAAAGCCGACACAGACCAGGGATAACATTGTGCCGGCACAGCCCATAAGAAGCACTGGCTTCCGACCGATTCGATCTGAAAAACCTCCCCAGAACAGGCCAGTGAGGCTTTCGGCAAAGGAGAAGGTAGAAATGAAGATCCCAGCGTAGAAGGAAGCGTTGCTTTTATCTCCGACGTCGAAGTCTCTGACCATGACCCATGCGTATGGAAAGCTATCGAACATTAGAGACCGTAGGAAAGATTATTGAGTCTTCCGTACCAGGATGCCAGGGCGATGGGCTCTGCCACTCGACATATTGCTGATAACAGGATCAGTTATAGGTCGTGAGAAGATGACTAGGAGTTCAGTGGTATACCTAGTATGAAGAGCTGAAAGGTAGGGAAGCTGTCGTCAAGTTTACGAGGTGTTCTTGGTAGACGTGTCAATACCATCTCTTCAAGTTCTACGAGGATTCTCACTGTCCACAGCTGGCTCCTTCTTGAGAAATGAGCTTAGCAGTTGTGTATACCAGGCATGCCGAACAGAGCAGACAAGAGCAAGACTGCGGAAGATGAGCGGTAAGTAGGTGCAGTTGTAGTAAGAGAATAATCAGGTCTTGTGTCTCGTAGAAATGAGCCGGGGGGAGATTGAGTTCAGATTATACAGTACCTCGCAGGTATTAGCGTGTGCAGAAAGCTATCTAATTCTTGGCATTGCATTTGTCGCGCCCCCCACCAAATTTACACTCAAGTTCAGACACCGTGAGTACCTTGCACCTATTTTCCACCTATTTTCCACCTATTTTCGTGTTACCTTCCTTCAATAGGTAAGAATGAAGCTATTCAACTCTTTCGATCACTAATCTTTCACGCAGCTATGACTGGCCCACTTGCCCCGGCGCTTCGCTCGAAGATACTCCGCCTTCTGTTATTACACTGGCGACCTCACGCCATCGCTGAAGAAGTTCATTGTCATTATACCACTGTTTATAACATACTGTTTATAACATACAGGAGAATCTCTTCATGTACGGCTCTTCGTTCAGACCTCAATTCCGACCCAAAGGCGCCCCTCGAAAGGTCTTTCCGGCCGCTGAAGACTCCCTAATTACATACCTGAAGGAACAGCCATGGGCTATGCAGAAAGAGATGGTGTGGTTTCTATGGGAGGAGTGGGGTATACATGTTCATAGGTTCACGATATTCAGAATTCTGAAAAAGAGACACTGGAGCAATAAAAAGGGACAGCGTGTGAGCATCAGACAGAACGATGAGCTGCGATTAAACTGAATTGCCGATCTGTTGCAGCTGACGACTGAGCAGCTTGTGTTCGTCGATGAGACTCTGTTCAACGAGACTACGGGATGATGTCATCAAGCCTACGCATCAATTGATGAATCAGCTCGCTATCAAGCCTCTAGAAAGAGAGGGCATTGCTGAAGTGTTCTTCCGACTTACACGATAGATGACTATCTATTCTGTACAGGTATTCGTGAAGGCTGATTCAACGGCGAGACTTTCTTTCAATGACTAGCAGATAAATTGCTACCTCTATGCAGTTTCTTTTCGGCCCCGAAGAGTGTAATCATCATGAATAACGCGAGTATTCATTGCAATCGTCGAATAGAAGAACTCATCATCTCACACGAATGTGAGGTGCGTTATCTGCCTTTCTATTCGCCGAATTTCAATCTCATCGAGCTCAGTTTTAGTGTTTTGAAGACCTGAATCAGACGACATTTCGAGAAGATATGACCTCATTTTGAAGGCACTTTTGATGAATTTCTTCATTACGCTGTCGAAAGAAGCAGATGTGATAGATTTTCAAGACAGCATTTTAAGCATAACGTCGAAGATTATATCTTTGAAGCTGATATTAGAGTCTTGAAAAGAGATCTTGAAGCTGATACTATAGATTTTGATTAGTAGCGTCTGAATAGCTTCATTTTCACCTATTGAAGATGTTTTGATGCGAGAATAGATGTTGAGAGATTGAGATGTCAAAAGATCTATACAAATTTGATGAGAGACGCAATGTCAAGAATTAAATAGCTTTCTGCACATGCTAATAAAGAATGAGCTTAGAATGAGGCACGAATACTCGACACGTCAACTTCAAGTCTCTTTTCTTTTTCGTAAACAGATCTTGTTGATGCTTCATGTTGGAACCGTGCCTAGATCATTCAACCAAAGGGGCTCGAGGCTGGTATGTATGTATTGCTCTTTAGAGGTAGCTATAACAAGACATTAAGAATACAGAAGAGAAAGAGTGCGAGCTCTTCTATAAATAATGGCTTGAGGCTGCGCTAGGCTCGATACAGATGTGATGTAATATGCCAGACGTGTTTGCCTAAAAGAATGATGAAAGGGGTGAATGAAGAAAGTGCTGAACAACGGGAAGAAGTGCTGAGAATGGCCCGAAGGATTCAATAGAGGTGCGCTAGGTTCAAACTAGACATAGCGCCATGACTTGCCCTAATCAAATTGATTAGGGTTAGATCTGAACCCTGACCGGTTCAGGCATGTTCATAACATTACCCCCCCCTTCGAACATTCATGTCCGCATGAATAGAAAAGGAATAAAAGCAAAAAAATCCACCGTGTTTCCAATTTAGTGCGGCTTATTCGGGTATAGCTTGTGAAATTCGTTCAGAACTTCCTTCGAGCCATCGAATTCCCCTTTATCGGCATAGTACCATTCGTCGTCACGATCTATCCCGGTTCATTTGACCTTGTATTGTAGCCTTCCTCTATATCGCCTGAAGTTCAATATATCGTCTACTTCCCAGTGCTCTTCATCCTCTTCAATGATCAATGATCTAGAGAGCTCAGAATGTTGTTTCGGTAGAGGGTCGTTTGATGAAGGTCGTAGGCACTTCGGGCTGAACACTGAATGTATATGCTTCATGCTTCTAGGTAGCTGAAGGCGGTAGAAGGTCCCAACTTTGGCTGTGATTGAATAGAAGCCGAGCTGCTTGTCTTTCAAATCTTTGCATGGCCTAGTGATTTTGATGTTTCCGAAGGCTAACCAAACTTGATCACCTACTTCATAGATGACGTCTCGCCTATGCTTGTTCACCTGAGCTTCAGTGGCCTGCTTGATCTTTTCCAATTGTTGACGGTCGAAGGTAAGAAGTTCGCTCATTCGAGTGACAATGTCATCGACCTTCCTAGCTTCAATACGTTGACGAGTCGTTTCGTAATCAGTCGTATCTGAATCGAAACTCATTCGGGGGTGAAAGTCTTTATTGAAGTAGAAAGAGATCATCGAGATAGTCGAGAATGTATTGAAATTGTCACTGAATTCCACCATTGAAAGTCATTTAGCCCAGTCATTCTGCATGTAATTGCAGTAGGTTCGAAGTTCGCGTTCAACATCTTGATTAGCTTGTTTTGACTGATCGTCAATCTCTGAATGATAGACTGTTGATAGATTGGCTTTGATCTTCAGTCGTTTGCAAAGACTTTGCCACATGGTCGATATGAACTGAGAGTCTCTATTCGAAACGATAGAACTGAGTAGATCATGAAGTCGATAGACGTTTCATAGCATGATTCATACTGTTTCTTCGATTGAGATGTCATCGTCTTTTCAATGACAGAGAACATAGTGACGTTCTTTGAAGAGACGACATATGATCGTGCAAATGACGTTATAGTTTTTCGATAGAGATAGCTCAGTGATGAAGTTCATAGCTATATCTTGCCAACGCTGCTGAGAAATCGATAGAGGCTGAAGCAAACCATTTGTACCATCTCAAGATGCTTTGCTTCGCTGACAGGCATGACAGTTTCGAATGTATTGTCGAATAGTTGCTCGATGATCTGACCAATAGTAGAAGCGTTGAACTAGATCAATCGTTCATCTAATGTCAGAGTGCGAGGTTGATGATTGATCGTGAATCTTTCGAAGCAATTTCGTATGCATTTGTTTTAACACTCATAGTAGACTCTTTTTGAATAGAACGTTGTCAATGATTTGACAGTTCTTTAACTTCGTGTCATGAAGCTTCAGTTCGCCTTTGTTCATAGCTTGTCGATACTCATTGCATAGTTCATTCTTCTGATTGACTAGACGTACGTGTTGATAGAGATTAACCTCGTATTCAGGTTCGATTTCAAACTCAATCGATAGAACATCTATTCGATTCAAAGTCAGTATAGTCTGAAAATGATCATCTATGTCTTTAGCTGATTCAAAACTATCGATCATCGACATTCTAGTTAAAGCATCGACTTTGATGTTTATTTTGCCTGATTGAAAGATAATCTGAAAGTTAAACTTTGATAGAATATTCAGATAGTTCGCTTGTTGTCAAGTCAGCTGTTTGTTTTTCATAAAGATCTTCAAAGTCTGATGATCAGTAAACATCTGAATAGATAGCTCAGTGTCTTCTAGTTCGAGTCATCAGTGTTCGAAGCATCGAATGATAGCTAGCAATTTCTTGTCATAAATGTGATAATTGCATTCGACTGAAACCATGCTCTTGCTATAGAAGACTATCGAGTGAAGCACATTCTCGTCATCGTACTGAGATAGTATGTCGTCTTTTACATAGTCGAATGCATCGATTTTCAAAATAGCTTGACGTTTGACATCAAAATGACGTAGAACTGAGATCTAGCTGACCTGCTTCTTTAGATTGTCAAAGACTTCGACGCAGACTTCGTTTCAAACAAAAGATGTATCTTTTCGAGTCAGCTGAGTGAATGACTTGACTAGTTTCGAAAAGTTCTTGATAAAGCGTCAATAGAAATTGACGAAGTCAACGAAGTCTTGTATCTCTTTTAGATTAGTAGATGTAGCTCAATTGACTATAGCTTTCACTTTGATAGAGTTCATGCAAAGATCTTGTTCTGATACTATGACTTCTAAGAAGACTGTTTCTTCTACATCGAATTCGCACTTTTGAATATCTATCTGCAGATCAGCGTCTCATAGACGATCTAGTATCATCTTGACATGTTGTCTATGCTTCTTTTGAGTCTTGCTGTATATGAGAATATCGTTTAAATAAGCTTGACAGAAGTCATTTAGAAAGTTTCATAAAACATCGTTCATATATTGCTGAAACGAGATCGAATCATTTGTTAATTCGAATGATAGAATCTTTGATTTATACGCTTTTAGAGCGATAATGAAGATCGTATAGTTCTCACTATTGAGATGCATACGAAGTTTGTTGAAAGCGAAAATTATATTCAGTTGAGTCAGATGCTTGCAGTCAACGATTTTGTCAATCATCTCATCTATGAGCAATAGAGAGTAGCAATTTCTTTTGATAATGACATTGAGCTTTTGATAGTCGACGCAGAAGCGAAGATCGTCATTGATCTTCAGAGCGAATAAAATGAGTGAGAAATATGAGATCTTGCTAGAAGTAATAAAATTCTTTGACAGATTTTCGTTCAGATATTCTTTGATCTTCTGAAGCTTGTAAAGTGACATTTGATAAGCTCGACATCTAGAAGAAGTGACATCGTTAGTGAGTTCTATCTTATGATCATATGAACGATGAGATGATAGCTTATCGACTTGAGCTCGATCAAACACGACGAGAAAATTCTGATATTTCAAAGATAGCTTGACTTTGATGTCTTCTAGATTTTGAGCTGATGCATCGATGAAAGCGACGTCTAGAATGTTCAGTTTGCATTGAGTGTTGTAGACTATTTCCCTATCAATATTTTCAATCAACATAGCGAAAATCTCGATGCGATTCTTCTTTGATCATTTAATCAGTGCATGAAAAGATGCAGCTTTCACACTGAACATAGAAAAGTTCTTTTTCAAAGCAGTAGAAGTTGATCGTTGAAGCACTTTGAGAGCTGAACTGATAGAAGAATTTGATGATCATGATCATTTTGAGTGTGAAGCTCTGACTGACATTGAAAAAACAGAAATGAGAGCTTCTAATTGATTCGAAAAAACGATGACATCGTTTCACATATCTAATAGTATTTCATTTTTGTTCATTCAGAACTTTTCTAATATGACGTCATGATGATTTATATCAGCTATTAACATTGAAACAGTCAATTTCTTATGACTTTCGACTGTGAGGTTGAGTAGAATTTTATGAGTAATGATCTTCTTTGTCAGCTTTTCGTCATATTCTCTTATTAACTTCTCTTTAGCTAGTCATATGAGTTGAATTTCGAGCTTCTGACATATTTGATCA
>JAABUK010006963.1_pt1 | contig 16566 bp, 1 predicted proteins | sample 5559141 | NCBI WGS metagenome assembly JAABUK01 (sample SAMN10711869, study PRJNA513367) | rock metagenome | isolation source: Antarctica rocks | place: Antarctica: Victoria Land, Pudding Butte nord | collected 2016-01-03
ATGAATGGAATGCGCCATGGCCATGAATGGAATGCGCCATGGCCATGAGTGGAATGCGCCATGGCCATGAATGGAATAGGGCCATGGCCATAAGTGGGGCCATGCATGGGGGCCATGTTGGTGGCGCATTCTAAATTTAGGGATTCTCACGAGCCAAAAACATTCTCAGGAGCGCGTTAGATTCTTACGGCCGCTAATAACGCTCGAGAGTCAGGATATAGTATCACCCCGCTTAACCCAGCTCAACCGGCTTATATGCGCTTATAGCGCTCAGAGCCTGCTCTACACTTTTATAGATATACTAACTATCGTCGAATAATACGAAGATATAATTTAATCGCCGGATTTAATAGCGTAGTTTTATATTTTATCGATATAACTCGAAAGCCCGCGGTATAATATATAATATTAATATATTATACCGTATATAATAGGTCCGTTATTAAATATAATCGTCGATATTCGCTTTAATAAATAGTATTCAAAATATAATTTAAATCGATCCCTTTAATAAACCTAGTATATATTCGTCGAGGTAATAAAAGAATAAGGGACTTTAATAACTAAAGAGATATAAATAAAGATAATTTAAAAATAATATATCGTAGGTAAATTATTTTATAGTATAAAAAAAAAGTAAAAGGAGTTAAAGGTATAATAATTTAATTTAAATAAAATTTCGAGTCTAGTACCGGTAAGACCTTAATTAACTCGGTAAATCTTTATCCGATTTAATTAAGAATCTCTAAACTAAACTAATAAAGATAATTAAAATAATACGATAACGACGCGTTAAAGAAAATCTATTTTTCTTTAATATCTTCGCCCTTTTTTTATCCCGGATTCCGAGTAATCCTCTTATTAATTTTTATATATTATTACTAAATAATAAATTTACGCTATAGATTTCTAACGGAGTCGATTCGATATAATAGATAAATAACGGGTAAATCTTAATAATAGTTAAAGATTAAAAATCGAAAACTATTATAAAAACTACTACGAAAACTATTACTATAAAGAGGCAAGCTACGAAAAAGGCGAAGAAACGAAAAATATATTTAAATATATAACTAGATAAAATAATTATTAATATAATAATATATTAAATCCCTTTAAAGAGATAATAATAATAATATATAAAATAATAACGACGAAGGAGGTAGTATAAAAGGGTAAAGAAAATATATAAAGAAGAGTAATTATAATTTTAAAGATATCGTCGATATATCCGCCGACGATTAAGTAATTCTTTCTAAGATAATAATTAATATTAATATTAATAAACGTTTTTCTCCCGATAATCTGAATTTTAAAAAAGACCGCCTATTTATAATCGTTATTAGAGTATATCTTTTTAATTATACGAAATATATACGGTTAATAACTCTTATATAAAAAACGAAATAAATAGACTTTTAAAATAAAAATTATATTATAACCGTAAATTAATACTAACTCCCTTTTATAAATAAAAGTTAATATTATATTTAATAGGAGTAGTCTCGGTTATTATTATTAAATATTTACGACCTTAATAACTAGTCGTAACCTCGGAAGAAAGATATAAATCGTCGATCTTTATTAAACGTATATCGGGTATATTAATATATAAAGAATAAATTCCGATTACGAGAGGAGCCCTTTAAGAGGGCTTCGACGTGAAGAAATATTCTTTAAATTCGGTAAACGGTATAATAAGGATATATTATATTTAAATATAATTAATATACTTAATAATATAGTAACGAAGTAACTAGGTATCGTTATATAAGGGTTACTCTTTTTAATTTAAAAAACGACCGGTATAAATATTTAAATAAAAAGCGGCTACCGGGATTAGGCCTATAACCGAATATAAATAAAAATTAATAAAAGAGCTGAACCTTAAGAAAGAGGATATATTATTAATAAATTTCTCCTAAACGGTTAATTTAATAGTAATTAATCTTTATAATTTATATAAAGCGAGTAACGGCGGTAAAGAAATAACGAACCGTATCCGTAGTACGGGCGGTAATAATAAGATAAAATAAAACAAATATTATCGTCCTCTCTTAATCGCCGTATCTTAAAGTTTAAATATATTACGCCTAGATATCCGCCCCCTTTATACTTTATATTTATAATTATATCCGATATTAAATATAAAGATAAGAGCGATAAAAGTATTATATAAATTTTAATTTCGACTCTTTAGAGTAAAAAACGCCGCCGTTATAAAATAGAATACGAAAGCTCTAAGACTTATTAATATATTATAAATACTACTACGTTTATATTTCTTTTAAAGATTATAAATAATAATAATATTAATAACTTAACGTCGTAGCCGGAATATTATTATATAAAAGTAAATAACTTTATAGTTAGGATATAAAAAGAATAAAAAACTTTATTTCGATATATATATAAATCGTAGGTTTTAGGCCGGTTACGTAATTTAAATAATATCTTTATTTTTAAAGAAATACGGAAGGTTATAATCTTTACTTTTATATACTACCCGTTATATATTAAGTAATAATTAATAATAACGTAGCTCTTAAATAACTTAATCGACTTTAGAAATTAAATAATAAAGAAGATATGAAATTAGGTTTAAATAATAATAGAATACCTAGGCCTAATAGTAGAGTAGATTAAGAATAATACCTCGGACTATATATTCGACCTACGGTTTACCCTTCTAGATTTATAAAGTAGTATAAATACTATTTCCTCCTATATCCGAATAAAGATTTATTATTTACGGGTTTAATATAAGAGTCGCTTCCTAACGCCGCTTATCGTAATAACGATATATCGTATATTCTTTTATAATAAGGTAAACGGTATTAGACTTAAACGATATTATAAAAATATATAAAACTCATTATTTATTAATATTATTATTCTTATAATAACGGCGCTTTATTATAGGTTTAAAGAATATAAAATAAGATATTATATTATTAAAAGATAAGACGGTAATAAAGTTAAAGATAAGATAATTTTTTAAAATATAAATATCTATATTTATCTAATAGATCTTCGAGTTATATTCGAATAAATTATAAAAGCGTAGCTCGAGTAGGGAGAAACGAAAATATATATCGTTACGAAGATATTATATAGTCGTATAATGAATATTTATAATAAAAATATATATAATAAGAATTATTAATAATTAATAATTTATTTATTTAAAGAATCCCTAAAGGATTTAAAGAGTAAACCGGACTTCGTAAAAATAATTACGGAAATATAAATAAAAGATACTACTAACTCGTTACTCGATAATAATAATACTAACTCGTTATATAACGGGGATACTACTAACTTAATTAATAAGGATAATAATATAACCAAAGAATAAGGGTAAATGGCGGGCGATATAACTTCGGTATATATAAAGAAGATAATTTATAAATATTACTAGTTAATTTAAATAAATAGGCCGAAGATATACCTAGTAGCCCGGTCGTTAAAGAATACTAATCGGGGGAAGAGAAAAAGGATATATTTAACGCGAAAATTATTAGTATTAACGATAATAAAGACGATTTCGAGATTAAAGTATATTAATTATAATATCTTTATATTCTCCTAGACCGGATCTATTTTATCGCGGGGTTATAAGATAAGGAATATTTATAAGATAAAAATAATCAAATTATAAATAATAAAACGAAGTATAAGAAAATGAAATAAAGGTAGTTAAAAAACGAGTAAATAATATATTTATCCGTTAGTACTATATATAGGGAGGATCCTAAATAACGACTAGATAATTAACGCGGATAATAATAAATAAATCTATATCTATTATATAATAGTATTTAAAGAAGAGATCTAAGTTACTTATTTATATAAGCGCGAGTATATATATCTACTAAGAATCCGCCGGGTTATAAGAATCCTTTTATATTCTAAAATTATCCGACTCGGACGATACTACGTATATAAATGAACTATTAAAGCCGTCCGAATCGGATAAATTTAAAATTAAGAAAGACTTAAAGGAGTTATAAAACCTAGATAATATTAAATACTCGTAAAATATTTAAGGATATAATAATTAGTAATTTAAGTAATTAATAAAGTTTATAAAGAATAATAAACCTATATTATAAAAGTTATTAATATATATATATAATAAATTAGAGTTACTAAACCTATTAATAATAAATATTATTTATTAATAGGACCCTACCTAGACCCCCGACTTATTAATCCTACTAAACCTCGGGTTAGTAATTAATATAGAGTTTTAGCGTAAACCCGTAGACGGCTTTCTAATAGGGCTGATAGCGCTTGGAGTATATTAACATTTACTTTTGAGATTTACCGATGATAACTATATATATAAAAACGATATACTACGCTAGCGTTTAAAGTAGTGACGGTAATATAGTTAATACGGGGTATTTAGATTTATATATAATCCTTATATAAATCTAAGGACCTCGGTATCTACGGCTATATCTAAACTGTGCGGTGCGCCCCCCAGTGCGCGCCCCCAGGGCTTCCCGCTCTAAGAAGCAGCTCTTCGAGACCTCGTGCTCTTCCTTTTAGGTTTTCTCGGGATAGACACATCTGTCGTCGTCTGACCGGCCACATTTATAAAATTCTCAGACCTGGGCTCCCTTCTAGAAGTATGCCGTCGATACAGTAGTGTGGATGTGCTTTAGTGTGCCGAGACCCGTAAGCGCTAGACCATTCGCGGATCGGCACTAGGAGCTATTCCTTACCTTAAGCTCATGCGTGCGTCCAATTGACTCTTCCAAGAACACAATATCTGAACATCGTCAGTCCCGGTGGTCGAGCCAGACTTGCCCTCAAAATGTTCTAACGTATAACGATTTACGTATGTATCTTCAAGCTTATAAAGTCTCTTGTACCGTTTCTTCCTTATTCAGGAAGTCCTGATTGGGAGGCAAATCTACTTAGATTCCTAGAGAACCCAATTCAACGATTCCTACTCTAGGTCCCCTAATTCAATAGCGCTCAGACGTTTGGCTTCGTGCGCGTCTGCTCCCGCGATGTTTCCGCGATTTTCTTGACTTTGAGAGGATGTCTAGCCGGCATTCATTCAATGACGCCGCGAGATCGGCTAGGGACAAGACTTTATTGAGAGTCATGGAACATCAGGGTATGCATACTTTGAGACTGCTATTGCCGAAGTTGCCGCAGGGGACGATAGATCTTGCGGTCCGTGTTCGGAAAGAGACTGATGCTGTGGATGATAGGGCGTTGAAGTATGAAATTCAGATTAGCCCGGTGGGAACGTCCGGGAAGTATCTTGGGTGGTGGACGATGGGGCAGGATGAGTGTTGTCTGGAAACGCTCCGGTAGTTGCTCTTGTCCTCAGTAGCCCAATCTGCGATCTGGCGCCCTGAACCTGCAAGGACGAAATCGGGATGAAGCGTTGTGCGATTGTTTCTCTGAAAGATGGGAGCGAACTTGGTTCCAGTGGTAGAGCAGGCGTTGTGGAGGCATCTGGACGTGAGGATTCAGGCGTGTCAGTCGTCGAGTGAGTGTAAGCAGTCGGGTATCTAGGATAGAAGCGCTGGGGGCGGGTCTGTGAGATGCATGGTGGATGGCGGGATAGTACTGGGATTCGAAGAGGGAAGAGTAAGAAGCATGAACAGAGGAAGAGAAGAAGTTTTGAATCAGTCCGACGTTTTGGATTCTTGTACCTCTGACTCAGAATATAGTGAACATATAGCTGGAACGCATGAAAGATGCTCACGATTGTACCCCTGACTAACAAACTTCACTTGCAAGTGAATGGGAAGGAGTGCGAGACAGAATAGAGACAAGCCCTCGAACTCCTGAAAGCAACTCACAGCCCCCATATCAACAGTTTCATCTAATCTAACACTTGATTGAGTCTTAAGTCACAAATTGGTAGTACCACCCAGCTTCTCAAACGTCTTTGACCCCGCAAGCATCCAAATCACGCGCCAAGGATCTCCACTCGGCTCGCCTTAGTCGTTCGGGCACCTCCCCATTCATCAACCCATCGATATCCCTCCTAACTCCCCATACGAACTCCCTCGTCTCATCTCGTAACCCCGGACTGGTATATCTTGAAATTAGTATTATTTCTTTAAGACCAATAATTAAGTAACAAGAGATACCTTAGTGGCTGGGCGTAAGGCCCGATTACCGTAATTATATAGTATTATTAGAGTTAATATCTTAAACCGTAATCCTTATTTATTTATACCTATAGACTATTTTATTAATAATATATCTAGATAATTCATACGTCTATATAATTTAAATATATATCTCGATTATTGTAATTTTAAAGTAAAACCGTAGTTTCTTAATAACGTATTACGATTAAGGGACGTTTAACTCTATTTATATTTATATTATAAAATATATCGCTTTAGAAAGACGTTTAATATAGAAAATATTTATATTATAAAACGTATCGCTTTTAAGGGACGTATATATTTATAGATACGTTTTTTACGACTCGTATTATAGTATAGGAATATTTATTTTTATATTCGTTTATTAGGTAAAACGTACTATAACTAAAGAACTATATTTATTATAAATATATATTATTACTTAAAACGACCTATTTATATTAAGTATCGTAAATACTAGGGAAAGACTTATAATCTATTATTAAATACTTAATATTATTATTTATAACTATTACTACTACCTAAAGATATTACGGGTTCTAGGATATTAGTAGAAGACGATTATATACTTTATTTATAATAATATATAACTTCGAGATATTAATACTAGGAAGATTAACGATAACTTCTTCGTTTAAAAAATAGAATATATTAATATCTAAAACCGTATCCTTTTTATATTATAGTAATACTAGAGTAAATTTAATAAATAAATATAGTATTAATAAAATATAAATAAAGAGGCCTTTAATACGCCCGGTCTTATTATTATATAAATATATAAAGTTACTTATCGCAAATATAGTGCGACGTTCCGAGATATTATATTTAATATTAATTTATTTATAAAATACCGTAACTAGATTACTACCTCGAAGTAAACGATATCTTTTTATATTATTATAAATTAAGAGACCCGAAATATATAATATTCTAAAAATTATAATTATTCGTAAATACTACTCTAAGTTATAATTTAAATAAAGTAGTTATAAGAGTACTATTTATTAAATATATTAAAACGTATATAACCTCGTTATAATATTTCGTTATAAAATATCTAGTTATAGTAATATAGGCGTAAATATTATTAGGTTAAATCTCCTAATTATTTTTATTATCGCCGTTATTCTCTTACTCTATTAATAATAACCGGAGTACTTTTTATTCCGCCGATAAAAATAACGAATTAAATAGAGTTAAATAGATATATATCGGTAAATCTCAAAAACTCTTATTAAAACCCTAGTTACCGACCGCGCGGATAGGGCTGGTAGCGTCCTACTAGTAACTTTTACTAAAAAAAGTTATTAATAGAATACTACTAGTAACTCTAATTTACGGATAGGGTTACTAGTGTCCTATTAATAGATTTAGTAAATTAGAGGTCCGGGTAAGTAATTTTTAATAAATTTAATAAATCGGGGGTCCGGGTAATATCCTATTAATAACTCTAAATTAATTTCAATAAAATTAATAACTTTAATAATTTATATATATTGTTAATATATTAATAGTAGCTAGCTTTATTATAGGGCTAAAATAAATAAAGTTCTATAATCGTCGTTATTAACGGTAGTAATCTCTAGCGATAACTATTAACGCCAACGACCTACCGGGCCCGGAATAATAAATTTTAACGAAAATTCTCGTGGGGGCGTCACCTAGGTATATCTAGAAAGTATATATATATAAATACTATATTATTTCGTATATCATGGCGTATACCTTGACGTATACTATAATTGCGTATATTATAGAGGGCTTTCGTCTAATGTTTTAAAGGCTACTACGGGGGGCGTATATTATATACTATTTAATATATCTTTACGTATGTTATTCGTATACTATTCAATAGTATACGTAAACTGCGCACGTTATTGTGTATACTATAGGGTATACTATAGCCTATATTATAACTTATACTATAGCGTATACTAATATATATATAAATACGTATACTATAGGGTATATAATAGGCCTATTCGTCTAATATTTAAATTATTTATTATTTATCGAGTTACTGAACCTATTAATAATAAATACTATTTATTAATAAGACCCTACCTAGACCCCTAATTTATTAATCCTATTAAACCTCGGGTCGGTATTTAATATAGAGTTTTAATATAAACTCGTAAACGGTTTTCTAATAAAGCTAATAACGTTTAAAGTATATTAATATTTACTTTTAAAATTTACCGATATAATAAAAATTCTTTAATAATTTTATAATCTACGGTTTTTTATCCTTAAAAATATTTAGTAAAATAAAGTATATACTTTACTATAGGCTTTTATAACTAAGAAGTAGTTTCTTAATATTATAGTAATTAATTTAATAGATAATCTTTTTAAAGAATCTATAATAGAGGCTAGTTAACGAATATATATTATAATAATTTTATTTTTATAATAAGGGTATTTATTAACCTATATTTATCTTTATTAATAAAAATATTCACGTTACTAGGTATTACGTACTCTTTTATAATCGCCTTATAATATAGCGTAGTATATATATTTAGTCGAGACTAGTTATTTTTAAATTTTATCACTTTTTAAAAGAGCTTTATTTATAGTTTATTACTCTCGATTAATAATAAAACTAAACCTACTAATTTTCTTTAAATAGGAGTCGTAGACCGAGATTTTAAATTAATATTTATAGTAGAAACCGTAAAATTAAATAATTACTAGAAATATTATCTAGTTATTTTTATTTACTATATAAAAGAATCTCTTTCTATTAGATTATCTATTATTAATAGAGATATTAATTTTATAATAAATATAAACGTTTTAATAATTAGCTTAGTTATAGTAAAATCTAATAAATTCAAATTAATATATACTCGGACTATATATAAAAAGAAAGGTTATATATATTTCTCTTTAAATTAATATCGAAGTAGCCCGGGTACTATAATAATCCATCGAGTATACTTTAATAAACTATAACTTTTTAAATAATAAAGCGGAGATTAAAGACGCCCGAAACCTAATACGAAAGACTATATTCGTATTATAGTAGTATAGGCTTTAAATCTAGTTAGATTTAAAATAATCTCTATAAATAATTAATAAAGTAATTTATATATACCGGTATATTCTAAATAAACTAGATTATTTAGGCGAATAGAAATTATATCTAGAACTAAAGATATTTTAAATAAACTAGGCTTTTTAACTATTAGATCTTATTTATTTATATATATATTCTTCTCTCTTTATTTTAGTATATATCGAATCTATTTTATCTCGTTATTATATCGCGTATATATAAAAGCGGTCTTAGCGAATAATATCGAAATCAAAGTCTCCGCGGGTACCTATAAAAATAATATAAAAATAATAATCTTTATTTACTCTCTAGGTCTTAAAGCTAGTATTAATTTATTATTATAATATATCGCCGAGGAAATATAACGGGAAGGCGATAACTCGAGTAAATTATAATAATATATCATTAGGTTATAATAACTCTATAACGGCCCCCCGATGAAAATATTTTAAATTTTATAATATATTAATAATATTATTAAAGTTACTACTATAGAGTCTAAATATTAATAGGAAAATATTTAAATAATATATATAATCGTAAAAGAGTAAATTAGCGAGCTAGAGGTAGAAATTTATTAAACTTCGATATATATTCCGGTAGAGACCGAAACTATCGATAAAGAATATAAAAAAAAGAGAGAGATATCTATTATTTATCGCGTAATTAATATCTCTACGAAAATATTCGCGATTAAAGATTTAAAGCTCGAGTTCCGCTCGAAGGGGTATTAAATAATAAAGCGAATAAAAAATTCCCTAAATATTAACGAAATATCTTACTATAAAGGACGCTATATTTATAATATATTATAATAACGGGATCGTAAATCGTTAGTCGTTAAAGATATAATCTAGGGTAATATTTTTATAATAACGAATAATCCGAGCTTCCTTAACGAAAGAAAATAATTCGAGTAATATTATTTCGTTTCGTTAATAATAACGAAGCTTATAAAAGTTCCTAGGAATCTCCGAGTATCGAAATATATATTATATTTTAATTTTTAGTTTACTATATTCCTCTAGTAAAATAATAGAGTCTCGAAAATTAAAACCTATATTAATAATATATTTAAAATATTCGGTTATAAAATTAAAAATATAAAGAACCTAGTTAAATAGGAATAAAGATTCACGATTATAATAGTATATAAAATATCCGGAGATTATTTATATAAATATAATCTAGGCCTAACTTTATTAAAGTTCTATAAAATTTATACGGAATTCGCCGAAACTAAAATATATACCCTATAGAATTTTAGAGGAGAGAATTCTTTTAAAGAGAGTACTAAAATTAAAGAAATAAAAATACTCTTTAATAATCTTAATTATAGGCCGTTTCTATTTTTTAATTATAGTAGTTATCTTTTCTAATATAAACGTAATTAATAACCGACGTAGAAATAGTTATAGTAGATAATCTTTAGTTCTTAATCGTAAAATTATTAATCTAGTCGGTAGGCGATTTAAGATTAAATAAAACTTTAATATCTTTAAGATCTCCTATAAATTATAATATTATATTTTTAAGATCCTAGCCTCCTTATATTATAAATTTAAAACTATATTAAATAATTAAAGATCTTCGTCGTAAACTCTAAATTACGATAGTAGTTCCGATGAATTATTGGATAAACGACGTAATTAGGGAGGTAGTATAACTAGCGGTAATATTATAAAGATTAAAGTATTAAAAGTATATAATATTACTACCCTATCGAATTTAATAATTAAAATATTAACGATCTCTTCTTTTTACGATAGTATATCTTAATATTAATTTATTTATTAAATTTCTTCTAAATCTATATTTAATAGTAAATACGAAGTTTTATATTATTAGACTTCGTTGTTTTATAACGGTTATAATACCTCTCGTACGTTTTCTTCGATCTCGCGAATATCCTATATAACGCCGTTAAAATTTCGAATTCGAAGATATTACAGTAGAGAGAATATTATAATAAAGTTATTATAATCGTCTAGTTAATTATAATTAAAAGGTTTATACTCTTTAGTTTTATTTTCGTCTCTTAATATTTCCTTTTATTAAAAGGTTTTTAAATATTTAAAAGATTATTTATTAAAGATCTCATTAGGAACTCTATATTTAATAGTATTAATTAAATAGCGAGCTCGATATAGGCGAGGTAATAATATTATAATTATTAATATTAATTACGGTAGAGGTATATAACTAGATAATTTTTTATTAAACCCGGCCTTAATAATACCTCGCTTTCTCGTCCACGATTCTATATATTTAAACCTCGATATTACTATTTCTAAAATATTCTTTATATTATAGTAGTTTTAATTATAGTAATTATCCTCTCCTAGCTCCTCTATATACTTATTATAATTAAAACCAAACGTCTCCCGTTTAATTTTAAATATTTATTTAATAATTAAATTATAGTTAAGTCTATAGTTAATATTAAAAATAATTTAACTTAGTTATTTATTACGATAGATAATATAGCTTCGGAGACTACGTTATCTTCGGGTTTACCGACTACGCCTAGTATAAATAATATTCTTTAAATATTTATTTTATTAATTATTAACCCCCCCGCTTCGTTATCCAAATATTAATATCTAGTTAAAGTAGTTACTATACTAAAAAAACGAAAGCGAAAGACTACTACGGTAACTAGGTTATATAATATAGAAAGTATAGAAAAGTAGCGTATACTTAACCGAGTTATATAATAAAATATATTTTTATACTTTATTAATAATCTATAAATTAACGTCCTAAAATAAATATATAGTAATAATCTAGATATAGATACCTAGATAGCTCTAAAGGGAAGAGTTAAACTCTTCGATAATATTAAAAAATATAAGAATAAAATAATAAATAGGATAAAAGTATATAATACCCTCGTAATTAAATATTTATAATTATTTATAGTAGATAAGAGTATATTAAAAAACTATTAATAACCCTAAAATATAAAATCCTAGAATAATATTATACGAAGGAGCTCCTAATTACTTTCTTTAATAATATCTTTATTATTTATAACTTCTTCTAGGTCTAGTATTATATAGATAATTATATAAACTATAAGAATTCTTCGGCCTTAAGGTAGTTCTATATATACTATAAATCTTACTATTATAATTAATATTTTATATTAATCTAGAAATATAATTATTTATATTAATCTAGCCGCCGAGGTTAAAGTATATATAAATATCGTTATTTCTCTCTTTAAAAGTACTCGTAATATAAAAGTAAAACTCTTAAATCTATATAATTTAATTCCTTTATATACCGACTTCGAGTATATCGATAAATCCGATTTTAAAAAACTATAGTAGTATTATTATAACGATTATAAAAAGTTTAAAATAAGAAACGCTAAGTTTTTTAAAATAAAATTCGTATTACTAGGCCCTCTACTAGTAAAAGAAAAGACTACGGATAATACTAAACCTAACCCTACTATAAATAATAATTAAAGTGAGAAAGAAAAAGAGACTAGAAGGAGCGATTCGAATTCGGATTATTAAAAGTAAATAAAGTTACTAGTATTTTAGACGATTTATATATAACTTTTACTATATTAAAATACTCTTTACTACGGGGATTTATTAGACGATAATCGTAATATCGATTTATAGGGCGAGTTATACTATTATAATTTATAATTTAATATATTAAGTATATCTAGTTAATACTTTATATAATAAATATTCTTATAGTAAAATTAATCGTAACTTTATTTACTTTTACACTTTTCTCGGTTTTTATTTATTTTATTATTATTTCTTAACTTTAATATCCCCTATATCTACTTTTACTTTTTATAATAAATTAATTATTTACTCTTTATAGTAGTCCTTACCTAGAGCTCTACTAAATTCGATATTTGAATATACGAAATAATTAAGCGAACTTTTATTTCTAAATTTTAATTATAAGTTTAATCCATTTTATAATATATTAATACGATATTATATTATTTATATTACTTCGAGTAATTCTTATATTAATATACTTTCCTTAGAGGTAAATATAGTAACTTTATAAAAATTACGAGCCTACTACCGTAACTTTGAATATTAATACAAAAAATATAGAAGAAGGGAAAACGGAAACTTATCGAGGTCGCTTTTAATAACGGGGCGTCGAGTAAACTAAATAGTATAAATAAATATAGTAATTAATTAAAATTATTTCGTTAACCGAATTAATAAACCTTAGATAGAGGTAAAAAGGTAGTTAAGAAAATCGGAAAAAAAACCTCTAACTAGTAAATAAAGATTATAGTAATTATACCTAGAGACGATTAGAACGATCCTAATTATAAAAGAATTATCTTTATTAATAACTATATTTATAAATTTACCCTCGAGCTTTATTATAATATTAAGAAAGTTAAATTTATAATTTACTTATAATAATTATTTATCTAGGAGATTTAGAGTTATAAAAATTAAATTAATTTTTAAATTATAACTTTCCTCGATAAAAAGGAGTTTAACGCGGTATAATTTAAAATTAATATATATATCTTCCCGGAGTTAGTAACTAGTAAAGGTTTCCTCCGCTCTAAAAATAATATCGCCGTAACTATAAATATAGTAAGATCTAGAGGGGAGTTTATAAATACTACTATTATAATTATAAAAATCGATAAATTTATAAATCGAGTAAAGGCGCTTCGAGGCAAAGTAAATATATTTAATAAATAAAATAATACTTATAAAGCGGCTATTAATATATTTACGGAGATTAAATAAATAAGTATTAAAGAATCGGAGTTTGAGGAAACGGGTATAAAATACCTTAGACTAAAGATTCCCTTAACTCGTAAAGAAATAAATTATTATATATAATTATATAAGGTATATTTAATCGCCGTAGTTGAAAAATTAAGAGGCGAGATATCGTTATTTATAGCCTTCGTAAATTATATAGAAAAAAGACTACGCGATTAGATTTAATTTAAGGTTACGGCTAATTTAAAACTATTTCGCGATATTAAATATTTCGGAAAATTTAAACTCCAAATTTAATAGCTAGGTACTTTACCGTTAATTATATATAAATATTTATATACGATTTATAAAGAGCCGCCTAGTAACGCCCCGGGTAGTACGATATATAATTTAAAATTAAATTTTCTAGAAGGCGAGTTAAGAGATATATTATTATAAATTAAAATTAAAATAGAAGAAGATAAGAATATTAAATTATTTAATAATAGTTTAAATTAGTTAATACCGCGGGCTAAAAAGATTAAAGCCCCGATAATTATAAAGAACTACCCTATCGGGGTAGAAAAAGATATAAATAATAATAATAATTACGGATCTTCTAATTTAGATAAAAGTAAAATTTAGTTACTTTTAAATAAAGTTAATATTAACGAAAATCTTCGTACTCGTATATATACGCGGTATATTAATATTACGAATAATATTATTATAACTAGCCTAGTTAAAGGTAATTTTAATAATAATTCTACTATAATAAATAAATAAACTAAGAATAATAACGATACTATAAAGGATCTTGGAGTAAAGATATAAATAACCGATACTAAAAAAGTTACTACCGTAACTAGTTATACTAGAGGTAGTATTACTAGTAATATTACGAAAATCTCTACTATAAAAGATACTCCTATATATATTTAGTTTAAGGATATTTTAAATATTTTCGATATATAAATATAAACTCGTAAAGATATTAATATTATAAAAATTACTAGCGATATTTTAAAAGATTTTAATATAAAGATTCGGGCTAATAAAGATAATTAAATTATAAATAACTCTATTATAATTAATTAAACTAAGAGTAGGAGTAATAGTAATAATACTATAAAAGATACCCCTATAAAGGGTTAGTCTAGCGATATTATAAAAAATCTTAGTGTAAAGATTTAAATTAATAAAGATAATTAAATTATAAATAATTCTATTATAAAATACTATAAACTTTAAATAAATCTTATCGCGGAGGATAAAAGTACCGATATAAATTAAGTTTTTTAATAAATTATCTAGCGTTTAGATTTAAGCTAGGAAGAGGCGGAAACTATTATTATTAATTAGAATATAACTACCGTAATTTATCGTAATTATTAGGAATCTCTCGAAGAGGAGAAGTTAAAGGATAATAATATATTAATAACCGAGGAGGAAGTAACGGAATCTATCCAAGATTAAACCTTTTAATAGAAAATAATATAAAAAAGGAAGGGGATTTTACTACCGTAATTATAAATATAAAATTTACTAACTTTATTAACTATAATAAATTAAAGCGCTTACTTTAGTAGATACCCTACGAAAATTATAACGGATATACCTTAGTTAATAACTTCGAGACTCTAGATTAATATTATTTTCTTTACTTTATAATAAAGGCTTTTACCGTAATTAAATTAATTAATCTTTAATTAATTATTTAATAGACGGCTATTTATTTAGGTATTTATAAAAGGAATAAAACTTAACTTTATTTATATTTCTATTTATCTAACTTACTTCGTATCTATATTATCGTAATTAAATAATAATAATAACTCGAATTTCTAGTAATTATAATATAATAACTATTTATAAGAATATTACGTTAGCGATATATACTATTAATATCTTATTATACGTATAACTCGATAATAGTAAAACTACCGCAATATGATCTTAATCTATAGAAGGTAGTATTAATTATATAAATATAAAAAATTTAAACTACCGTTCTGGTACTACTTTTTATATATTACTATAAATACAGTCTACACGCTTATCTCTAATAACTAACGGATAATTATTCTACCGTAACTCAAAAACGGCTGCCAGTAGACAGTTACCAGTATCAATTACTGTATATATACTAATGCCAAGCCCCTAGGCCCTCCGCTAAGGTATATAGAGCGTAGTCTTGGGGAAGACCTCATAATCCCACTGCAAAACCCTGTCTTGAAGCTTTGGAAAGGAATCAAGTGGGGATCAACGTCTCGAAAACTCACAGCATCATCTGTAGCGTATGTAGGCCCTGATGTGCCATAATTCGGTAGAAAAGGCTATCCCTGTAAGTATTCAGGAGTCAGCGTTGCCTGTTAGGGACGATGAGCGGGTTGTAAGACAAGTTGATGAGTATACAGAGGGCAAAAGGCCCCCCAAGCTCACGAACCATGTCTGTCGAACTGATTGTGCAACCCAAATTAGGGTAAGATCCTCCTCGAAAATGTACATACCTCTTATCCTGGCCGTCGTAGAGATTCTTCCGATACGCTTTCCAGTGCAACAAAGTGGCTTGTTTGAGCAAGTATGGCGAGATATGTAAGTCCGAGAGACTAAACCAGATACGCGAGGACAGTAG
>JAABUK010006964.1_pt1 | contig 16566 bp, 17 predicted proteins | sample 5559141 | NCBI WGS metagenome assembly JAABUK01 (sample SAMN10711869, study PRJNA513367) | rock metagenome | isolation source: Antarctica rocks | place: Antarctica: Victoria Land, Pudding Butte nord | collected 2016-01-03
CGCGTCGGGGGGGGGAGGGTAGTATATATATTATATACACCCCGAACTTAAGATTGGCGATTGCTGTTTTTATTCAGGAAATGGAGCAAAGCCGCTTTAGAGGGAGCATCAAGGGAGCGGGAGGGAACTGGAGGCTACATATCCTAGCCCCCTTTTTTGAAGTGACCAGGCTTGTTTTGCATCTTCTACATTTACGAATTGTGTAGAAGACGCAATAAATAATATAATCAAGACAGCTCGCGTTCACTACAATCTTCTTAAGAACGAATCAGCTGGCAGTATCCGCCCGTGGGATTAATAAAACTGATGGACGTGGAGCGAGGGAGGTCCCAGTTATCGAAAAACTTCTTCCCTGATATTTACTACTGATCCTTCTCTGGAGTGGGAGGATGAGTATCGTGCTGCAATGATTAGTCTATTTGTCGGGGTCTGCATCGGCAGTTTGAAACAGTCGACACTTGCATAATCTATCAGGGGTACCCCGAGCTCCCCCGGGCTGAAATGAAACTATCGAATATATCACATTTCGATGGCCCACGAAGGAAGCACCTGTACGTGGTGTGGGCTACCAACCTCCTCATTCCTTAGAATATGGAGAGCTGAGACTTCCTGCGGCAGTACGATAATCCTACAATACACTGAGCCCAAAAAAAAGGCAACGTCTCCTAAAGAGGAATCTGCACCTTAAATATCTGCTCAAATTATCATTCTTAACAAGATATCTAAATATTAGGCTGGAAGGGGGAACTGTAAAAGATATAACTTAAAGACCTTATATAGAAAGAGAGATAGGGTTTTATTTTATGACTTTCTCTATCCTCTTACGCGAATTATTAAAAAATTGAAGATAGCAGAAAGGTTTTTAAGATTTTTCCGTCCCTCACTATTCTTGCTTGAACAGCGTATTCTCAAAAGAGACGGTGTTGAAGATAGTGCTTAAATGAGGCTACTGGATGATTACGGCTCTGAGGAAGATATCATTATGGGGGTAATCTTTTGTATGTAAGACTCTTAGAGAGAGAGTAATTCCCGCATAGACCACAGGTCAGATTCGGCGTATGACCAATCCATCCATCCTATCACATTTCGATACAAGGGCGGGCTGACGCAAGTCCCATTCTCTGGAGTCCCCAGGGCTGGCCCAGGGGACGCAGGAGGATTGGGGGGACGGCTTTCATATTGCGGATGCTGTCCTTTTTGCTTAAGTCCATCCTTGGCCTCATATCCTATGTTCGTTTGCATTCCATCCTTAGCCTCGTTCGTTTGCATTCCATCTTTAGCCCCTTTCGTCTGCATTCCAAAGCAGCTCTTGGAACAAAGGAGGGCAGCGAAAACGGCAACTATCAATCCTAAGTTCGGGGTACATGTATCGCTCATGTTTATTCGCCGCTCCCTCCTGCTCCCTCGCTGGTCACAGTTGCTCTCTCGCTGCTCCCTCCTCCCCGCTCCTGGTCAAAAGCGGAACACGAAGTCTTAATCTTCGGTTCTGGGTATGGATACAGGATTTGCCAGAGAGCTGGCTTTTCCAGAATACTGGAACAAACGCTATGACAAACACTTCCGTGGGTGGGAATCCGAACATGTAACACACGAATGGTTTCGGACATTCGAGCAGCTACGCCCATTCTTGGAAAAGGAACTACCAGATCCTATCTCGGCGCCCCGAATACTTCATTTGGGCTGTGAAGACAGTGTATGAATACCATGGCACGCGCTGACAATCTTTTTTGCTAACAACACCTTAGAGAACCAATGCTGAGTGTTCTATTCTACACTAGACTTTACCAGCCGATCTTTCCAACCTCCATTACAGCAACCAGCTCTCTGTTGACTTCTCGGAGATAGTTATCAAGCAAATGCAGTCCAAGCAGCCAAATCTTGAATGGCTCGTTGACGACGTACGCAGCCTTGGGCTAGAAGATTCTTCTATTGACATCGCCATTGACAAGGCGAGTCCTCATTGGTCTGCATAAAAAGCGTCTCCCTCACTGATCATAACAGGGAACCTTGGATGCCATGCTTCATGGCTCGCAGTGGGACCCCCCCGAGGAGGTCCAGGAGAACGTCCGGCAATACGTCAATGAAGTCACCAGGATACTCAAGCCTGAAGGACGATGGCTCTACATTACATTCCGGCAGCCTCATTTTGTGAAGCCACAGTTGGTGCGTGAAGGGACATGGGATCTGGTTGTGCAGCACTTGCAGGATGGCCCGGCGACCTTTGAATACTTTGCTTACGTCATGACAAAACATGGTCCACGGAATGGACGAACGACAGAAGTTGAGGGGAAGGATTTTATGGCTTGAGTCTGATCTGAGGGATTGCGAGCGATGGTAATGGCGTTCTTAACTTCAAGTCTTACATTCAAGATACTAAAACGGAGCCAGCATGCGTACCTTGTTCCTGCTCTTTAGCCCTGGCCAAGCGCCTTAGCCACTTCTCTCGCGGTCGCTGACCGTTACGGAGCTTGCATGTTTTGACGATTGATTAGAGTGAGATTGAATCGGCTCCCACAGACAGGAGAGCCCCCAATGGAAGCCACCGGTGGGAATCTGTGGGCGCGAAAGGGTAGAAGAATTGACGAATGGCGTTAAGATAATGGTTCCATCGAGCGATCTGATTGGCGTTCCGGAAGGTCTTCTGCCTGAAAACACGACAAGCCATGAAATGGCCACAAGTCTACAGGCGGAAAGTGACAACGCTTCCGAGACAGTGATCTGGAAATACTGGTAGGTTTCGTGGCCCTTGTTGAAATGAAGGGTCTCGAATTTGCGTCAAAGTTTCAAGCTCCGGATGTGATATCAAAGCTAGGCTAGCCCATTGATGGGGCAAGCACGTGACATTGCTTGGTATAAGGGCTTGGCATAGGAGGTCCTGTACATAGAAGCTGCGTAGCCCAAAAAGAATCAATCATCTTTCATATTTTACACCGAGGTAAGCCATGAAATGGCCACAAGGCTACAGGCGGAAAGTGACAACGCTTCCGAGACAGTGATCTAGAAATACTGGTAGGTTTCGTGGCCCTTGTTGAAATGAAGGGTCTCGAATTTGCGTCAAATTTTCAAGCTCCCGAGGTGGAAGCCCTGGCAAAGAACAATATCTGCGACTTGCTGTTTCAACGTTAGACAATTCAAGAAGTCGCGCCACTTTTCTGTCCTCTCTTTCTGGTAATCAAGACCTTGATTCATGTGGTATCAGGCTCTAGTATTGCAGATGGCGGTAGGCGCTCGATGGCGCTTCGTTCTGGGTTCAATACTCTACTGTGCCCATCGCCAGCTGCAAGGCTGTGACAGATCACTCACAATTTCTATGGATCCCTCGATATCTTGGGAGACCTATGTTCGTGCGAGCACTTCATAGTCTCCATCAAAAGTCGCTATGACCAATCTGTTTGCTGCTTTCCGCCACGTCCAGTCTATCGAACGAAGAACAACCTGCGGAAATTGTTCTTCTCCACATTTCGGGGCTAAAGAAAACTTGAGCTAATGACTTGCCTCTGCTTTTATTGGAGTCGCAGGCACGACTCCAACACGCATAATGTATAATGCCCTGCTTCGTCTACACAATCAAAGCTAAACATGCACAGGTTCCTCCAAAGCCTAAATTGACTTCCTCGAACAGTTCGGGAGACAAACATCAGCAGGAAAGCGTTTCCGTACCTGTCCCACCCAATATCCCCCAAGTTTCTGAACCAAGCAGCACCTCAGCATCTGTTTCAACTCATCAACCGAAACCTCCGAAGAGAGAAGGTTTGATTCAGTTGGCAGGTCCAGGTAAAGATGCTGAATCTGCGACTACCTACAACTTCGATGTGGTTGCCATTCATGGACTCAATGGTCATCCGCTTGATACCTGGACGTACAAGAAGACTGACGGCCAAGTTTTTTGGCTGCAAGATCTTCTCCCGAAGGCACTTCCAGGTGCTAGGATCTTCACCTACGCTTACGACTCGAGAACGTTTTTCAGCCCGTCTACTGGTGACATTGGCACCTATGGGAAAGGATTGCTTGACTACTTGAACTTAGAACGGCAGTCAACAGCGGTATGTTTATCACTCGCTCTTTGACCTTGGTGCGGGTAGACCTTCGGCATTCGCTCGTCTGAACTTCCCCAAAATCTACCAACATATAGAACGCATGTTGCCTTTTGTCAAGCTCCTGATCCAGGATTTTTGTCTGCTAGCTCTCCCCAAAACCTTTCACTGCTTTATCAGACTACACTACAAAATAAACTGAACTTTCTGGGCATTTACGCGATTCCCGGCTCAATAACCCATCAGCGACGAGCAGGCTGCTGAAAACTGACCGTTTGTAGCAAAGTTCGCGTCCCATTGTGTTCATTTGCCATAGCCTGGGTGGCTTAGTTTGTAAGAAGGTAATCTACTTTATTTTATCGTATTCGTGCGTCAGGTTTTGCTAATATCGCTTGTTAGTCCTTGATCATTGCCAATGAAAAAAGAGAACGCTACCAATGCATTCTTGACTCTACCAAGGCGATATTCTTCTTTGGAACGCCGCACCAAGGTTCTGATTTTGCTGATATCGCGCTTTACTCGTCGCCAATTCTCAAGCTCTTTGACTCCGGGGCAGTCGAGTTCATTGGGGGAAAGGGTAAGCTAGTGCGAACGGAGCTCATCAAGGAGTTGAGCGCGAAATCGAAAAAGTTGGACGACCTCTGTTCAGCGTTTGTTGAGCGAGCCCATAAAGTCCGCTATATAACGACTTTCTATGAGGTCAACAAGGTCCGCGGTAGCGTTGTGAGTACCCATCACTATCTTGCGTCTGTGAATCCGTGGGACTTGCACAGCTTCTGAAGAAAAGCACGTCTTTATTGTGCTGTTTGGCCATACCGCAGGCTTTTATTCTTACTTATGTGTTTCTAGTGAGCGCATTTCTACAGATTGTGTCTAAAAGGTCAGCTACCATTGGGGTTGCGAATGAGGATGTTGTAGATCTGGCGGGGGACCATTTTCAAATTTGCCGCATCAAGGATGAGAATGAGAAAGCGTACCGAAGGATCGTTCAGGATTGCCAGAAGCTGGGCACGGACTTTTCCGAAAGATCTAGATGTGAGTGGTCGACGAGCATTCCTTGCCCCGGCATATGTCTTATGCTTTGCAGTGCTGAGTTCCGAGGAACATGAATGCCTAGATTCACTGGCACTCTCGAGTATTGGTGAGCCCCTCAGTACTAGATTCTCACCAGCGAAAAACACATGCGAGTGGATTCTCTCCGTCCCCCAGTTCACCACTTGGCGCAATGGCCTCCCACCTTTGCTGTGGATATCTGGCGAGCTCGGTAGCGGAAAAACGACCTTAATGTCCTTCCTTAGATGTCAAATGCTAGAACAGGGTGTGCTCGTCGACAACTCTGGGGGGGAAAGTGTGGACAGATCAACAGTTTGCAGCTTCTTTTGTGATGACAGGAACAAAGACTTCGCAAACGCCACGGTTATCCTGCGAGGTCTAGTATGGGATATCGTCTCGCAGCGCCATGATTTGATACATCATGCGCTCAAAGACTTTCAATCGTCACGCCCATGGTCGTATAACCAGCTTTGGCGTACATTACAAGCTCTCTTGGACGATCCGAAGGTTCGTGGTGCCTGCATAATGATAGATGCTTTGGACGAGTGCAACAGAAAAGAGAGACTTGGCTTGCTGAAAGACCTTGTCAAATACCTGGGGAAAAGATCAAAGGCTGGTTGTCATCCGGTCAACATTATCCTGTCAAGCCGGCCATCAAAAATCGGAATCTCACCGGAACTCAAAGCTCATTCCTCTTATTTCATGCTTGATCAGGACGTGGTCATGCGAGAACATGTAATCGCGGACATCCGAAGATTCGTCCTGGAAGACTTGCTGAGCGATGGTCAGTTCTTTTCGCGCGATGACCCTGACGGGATAGTCAAACTTACAGTACTGGCGAACATAATCGCAACCAAATCTGAAGGATCATTCCTATGGGCATCCCTGGTTCTCGAAGAGTTGCACACGAGATCATTTATCAAGCCCAGAGATATCGAAGTCTTCATTTCAGAATGCCCTTCAGATCTTCGTGCCATATACTACGAATCCCTCTCTAAGGTCGATCACAAACACCGCAAAACCATTGTCAAGTCACTTCACATCATCGTCGCAGCAAGAAGACCCTTGACAGTAGCAGAGTTTAAATCTGCTTTGGCCGTCGAGAGGTGGCATCAGACGTTGGAACAGGTGCAACGAACGATTGACAAGGATCTGGAATATATTACGTCCTGTTTTCAAAATGTTCTAAATAGTCTTGTTCGAACAGACGGATCCACCATTACTCTCCGTCACCAATCAGTGAAAAAGACTTTCTTCTGAACAGACTTTCCTCGACGCAAGACTCACCGCGACGACAGCCCTTGAAGCACAGTTCCGATTTGTGCGACGTGTTCTGCATGTCTATGGATGACGCTGAAAGTACGCTCGCAGAGTGTTGCATTAGCTTCCTAAATCTAGAAGACTTCGATAAGAAGAGGAGCGACAAAGATGAGACAATAGAGATCTGGGAAGATTCTGGGTTCCGGACAATCTCCATTTCACCCGAACTTACACCAAAGTCTCCAATTTCAATATCTCGTGATTACAATCATATATACCATGAGCCTCGGACCCAATTCTTCGAATACGCAGCATCGACTCGGGGGTTTCACTATTCATCGAGCGAATCTGCTGGTGCAGGATTGACAACAGCCGCTCTAACACTTTCGACGAGGACCAACACTCTTTTTAATTGGTCCCGCCAATTCAGAAGGTCCTACCGGGGCTGTGACAAATTGCCAGAGTCCCTCGACCCTCTGATAGTGGCTGCTTACTTTGGGCATAATTCTGTAGCTACGAGACTCATATCAAATAACGACTTCGGTCCAAGCTCGAATGCCGCATTGACACAAGCCTCTCGAATGGGCCATCTGAAAATTGTTAATCTGCTCATCAACCACGGTATTCCTAACATTAGGGAAATGTATGACGGCGCATCAGCATTCTCTTGGGCTACGGCAGGTGGCTTTCTAGAGATTGTCAACGCCCTTCTTGCCTGCGATAAGAGCCTGATCAATGTTACAAATGCCAATGGCAATTGCCCTCTTTCTTTGGCTGTAAGCAACCAGCACTTAGAAGTGGTGGATAGGCTTCTCGGCACGGAAAATATTGATGTCAATCTCATGGGTGATCAAGGAAGCACACCGATATTCTTCGCCTTCGGCAGAGACGATCTCTCAGCCATCGAAGAGGAAATCTTCATCAAGTTGCTTCGAAGCGTGGCCGAAGCCTTCTGTCGTATGCCGCAGGACATGGTGTCACAAAAGCCATCCAGAAATTGCTCGAATGCCGGGAAAGACAAGAAGATACCAAAAGGCTTCTTGAACGACGTCGGTGACAACGAAGGACTCTCACCCCTCAGTCATGCTGCCAGGTGGGGACATATTGACGCTGTCCGTGTCTTGTGCGAGACGAAACAGATTGATAGCCAGCTTTGGAGTGTCGATAAACTGGATGGAGCCAACGCGTTTGATCTCGCGGCCACGACCGGCCAAGTTCAAGTTATCAAGGAGCTTATTAAACATCATTCGGATGGTGTGAACAACCGCGACCTGTCAGGACGCACACCTCTTATCTACAGCTATGTGGGGAAACGATCCAGAGGTCTTGAGAGTATTGCTTGACGGCGGCGCAGACGCCAATCTTCCCGATTTCGAGGGAAAACCCCTCCTGTCTCGTATGGAGCTGACAAGATTGAAAATGGTGAAGGTGCTGGTCGAGGAGTACGGCGCTGATATTAATCTTCCGGATAGCCGTGGTCGTACACCTTTGTGTTATGCAATGCAGGCCAACGGGAACTGCGAAGCGTACTTGAAGGAGCTGGGCGCACAACGGTAGTTTTTGCTCCTCTTTTCTTCCACGTGTGTACCTGCTCTACACGGTATTCGCTTTTTTATTTCCTTTCTTAGATTGAGGCTGGTTAGTAGTAGAAATGGTTCTACACGACACTAGTAGTTAACATTCATACTTTCCATGCGCTTCAAAACCTCTGGCACACCGTTTGCATTTTCAAAAGCCAACGGATGGATACTGGAGGGAGATGACAGTAACCACAACGAGTATCTGCAAATAAACCCCCCCCCCCCCATTTCGCGCTCAAAGGTGCATTCAATCCTTCCTCTCCAAACAAAAAGTCTCGGCAAACGCCCTTGATTGATCCGTAGTAGCACGATGCAAAGCGTCATTCCCCCTACGTCTCCCACTCCACCCCGAACACCTAAATATTCCCCATTACCTCTGCCGCCACCTTCCTCGCCCTTTTTGCTTAGCCTTGCGTTCTCCTTCCCTGCCTTTCGCACGTTCGCTTTCTCCTGCTTCTGGTGGTCCTTCATTATCAGACGTCTACAGCTTCAATCATGTACTGTGTTCAAAACTCCCACGCTGGAAACTTACGCTCGCCATCTTTCGTCTCACAGCGTGGATTCTGGACATGGATCGTAAAACGGGGTACTGGAGGGGTGGTGAAAGAGATGTTTATTGCCCTTGTAGTTTTTGGGGAGGTAGAGAGGTGACGGCTCAGTCCGTGGATAAGAGCGTGGCGAAAAAGTCGGCAAGTTTGTCATCCAGGCTCTGGATGATGAAATGTCGGCTGCTTGGTAGACTTTGATGCATTTCGACCAAGTTGTGTGTTGAATTTGAGCTTGAGAAACGTCTAGGGCTTCTCGCTGTCCATGCATCATGGGGTGGCGGCCTCTCTGGTAGCTTAGCTGGCAGCTGTAGATGAGGCTTCGAGAATTTCCAGCCGAGTGCTGGCCAGGGACAAGCTCGTGCCGCCGGGGAACAAATCATGACGATTCTCCTCCTATTCAGCCCTGGTGTCCCGATCTTTTATGCCATTCAGGAGGGCGCCCTGTGCATGAGTTGGCGGCCGGTCAGCTACGACTGGGAGAAGGTAAGCGAAGAGCCCATTCGAACGATGAACCTTATTGGCATACTGGCGGCCTCCTTCAACCCAAATTTGGCGTGCCAACCATTTCCCACACCGCCTGTCGGCCAGCATTCAGGGCTCTCGGAAGTGCTCCCTGATCCATGATTTTCCGTCTTCCATCTCCATTACCCGTTGCGGAAAGAGTGTATGTGGCTGCACAGATTTCAAGTCCTACCGATCCGGGCTTGGCGTTGCCATTCGATCAAAGGCTGCTTTGACTATCGTAGTTCTGTCTTCGACGCTTCCAACCGTGAATTGGTGGCATGCCATGATCAGTGATGCCAGGCCTGCAGCAATCGCAGTGGCCACTGAACTTCCACAAATGGAGCTCTCGCTGTCAATGTAGCTGATTGCATCTGTTGAGAAGCCAGTGCCGCGCAAGTGATACTGCGGGTCGTAGGTCGAGCCTTCTTGAATGAGCTTGTTGTTCTCGTCAGAGCAAGCAATTGCAATGGTTTCGGAATGCTGGGCTGGGAGGGCCTCTTAGGCTTTGTTGCCTTCGTCATGCGTGCTACATATGAGCACGTTTGAGAGCTGCTTTGAGGTCGCTCAGAGTAGACTGGCCCCTGGGGGTAGAGGCAGAAACTCATGGAGATGACGTCGACATGGTTGGCAGGGGCGAATTCAATAGCCTATAACCATACTCTCAGCACGGACACTGAGAGTGGAAACACTTGCACTCACCTGAACGACTGCGTCTTCTGTAAAATCAGCTCTGCCATTTCCGACTTTGGCAACGTACAGCTCGCAGAACGGGTTTAGTTGTGTGATGAAGCTTGTCATCTGGGTGCCGTGAGGGTCCGTTGCTATAAGCCAGTTGCATTCGCGGTCATTGTTGTCGTAAACAAATGACCTTCCTATTACGACGTTCTTTCCTATTGTGGCCATATCAAGCCGTTGTCGATAATCGCAACTTTTATGCGTCGGGCGTTCGTGCTTTCAACTTTCAATTCCTTCCGTTGGAATGGACGGTAGAAGTCCATGAAGTCTCGAAGGCCTGTGAGCTTGAGGGGCAATCTGGGAGAGGAAGCTCAATCAGATTGGTGTTCACAAGCATTTCAATACTTACTTTCTATCCACCTCGATTCCCTTTTCTTCGAATACGGTGCTTGTGCTCTGACTCCAGTTCTCGACTGTGACTTGTGGCCTCAGTTCCGGCCATTCTATGTCGAGAAACCTGAAATATTCTTTCACAACCTTCTCCAGATCTTGCGCTCGCTGCAACGATATTCGATCCTGTTTCATAATTAGGCAGTTGCTCTTCCATTGAATGATGCTAAACTTACTCGAACAATGACGATATGTAACACGCGGAGCTAAATGATTGTCATTTTTAAGTACAGCACATCCGTCATAGACTGGGGGCCTCCACCATACCTTTTCGAGCCTTTGTATGCCATTATCTCCAATCCAGTGTTTGATGGCGGTTTTTGAACCACTGCAATACAAATACAACTCTCGAACATTCTTGGCGCTGTCGTAGATACTGTCAATCGACAAGTCCAATCGTTTCCAATTTAGAACTTCGATATCAAGATCGGCAATTGCCTGTTCGATAGTCTCCTCCGAATGCGGATCGTAGAATGAATCTTTGACACTCAACCCTATGATCTTCTTGACTTCCTTCTTACGCAACCAGTCGAGCACCTGTTGCACCTCATTCCTCATGGCCGACACTGTTCGGTGCTCTGGTGGAGGAAAGAGCTCTTTTCCCAAATCGGGAAAGTCGACTGATCGCAATATGCTTTCGAAGGAGAATTGGAATCTTTGAGGGTTTTGATGCTCTGGTCCGGCATTGATAAGCTTTAGAAACTCCGTGAAGTGGTGCGTGCGAAGATCGAAAGGCGTTAGATTAAGAGTCAAGTCTGCCACTAAATTACAAAAGGGGTAAGTCACGCTTTGTCAACGTTTTCTTGCGTGTAGAGGTTCTCACATTTATCTATTGTGCTTTGGTCAGTAGCTGTACTCGAATTTTGGTGGGGAGAGATATACTTTCAGCCTTCCGAAACATCTCTTTGATATCCGCCGCGCTGAATATTCTAACAATCTCCGGAAGTAGAAGCTTGCGTATTTCTTCCTGTGTATTGAGGTCGGCCTCCTCCTGGGACAATGGTTGGTTATGTTGAAGCGTGTAGCTATTGCCCTGGTCTTTTTGCGCCACTAGGTCTGGATGGTGCTTCAGTATCTTGCGCACCATCTCCTCCTTTTGAGCCTTGACTGCAAGGTGTAGGATATTGGACTCTGGTAGAAGATCGGGTCGTTTTGCCACAACTAGGTCCCAAGTCGATGGGGATCCATAGGTCACGATCAATTCCAGACTCTTCACGGTCAAAATTTGAGGAAAGCTGTCGACCAATAAAGCAACAGTGTCGTCTTCTGTACCCAGTTTCTTAATTGGACGCTCGAGAACCTCGCTCTGTGGTGGGATTCCTTCCTCTAGATGTGCAGCGATCAACATTGCAATGGTAGCCGGCTTATGACTGTAGATTGCACTACTGAGCGGCGTTCCCTCCTTCTTCACATTGCTTCTTAGGGCAAGAGCGAGTTGGCCAGGCTTGGCTTTGCAAGTGTCGATGAGCTGCTTCAGGATGGCTTTAGCACCTGCTCGAGCAGCTACGTGGATAGGCGTCCTGGTTTGCTCTTTTGCCCCAAGCGCAACCTCTGGTGAGAGTTCTATCAGCCGCTTCGCAATCTTTGCGCCATCTGATGCCCGCATGATGCTTCGAACCGAACTCTCGGTGATTGCTTCGATGAGGACGTTGGTACGGAAATCCAAATCCCCTGCAGTTAGAAGATGGTCCAAGAACAGGTTGAACGGCTGTCTCACAGCTTCGACACAGAGCACCATGAGATCTCCGACCAACAGATGAAGAGATTTCTCCTGCAACATGGCGTTGAACCGGTCAACATCGCCGGATCGTATCAACTTTAGCACAGCACCAAGGGCCTTAGTCCGGGACGGTAACCGTGAGAGGCCTTTTAGACCAGTGTCTAGAGCGACATTCCGAATCGCCCAGCTTTTATGCCAATGAAGTCCACTGCCGCACCTTTCACCAAGAGATCAGGGCCTCACTTCTCTGCACATCGTGGAAAGAAATTCTGGACGCCTGATGCATTACTGGATCGAGTGGATTGCTCAGACATGTATATTCTGCGTTAGATGGAGCCTTTTGCTGCTGCAAAGGCAGGGCATCAGAAGCTTGCCTTAATGAAGTGGCTGGTGGTCGTCGTTCTCGGCGGCTCGGGGCGCAGTGGCGAGAATCGGGCTGAATGAATACACTAAGTTATGTCTCACAATTGATGTTAATGAACCTCTGCCTCGGCGACTGTTCAACCAAAAGGACGGAATTCGGCCGAACTGTCTTCTTGCTGTCCTGTTGCAGCGCGAGACCGACGCGGATTTCCTCGGTGACATTTGCTTGAATGTTGATGCTGGGATGTGGCAGAATGGGACGAAGTTCAGGACTGGTTAGACGGTGCCAGATGATCCGATCAACTTCCGTCCGGGCTATCATCCTTAGGGGGTATATGAAGACATTGATTCCAAGAACTTGGGAGAGTGGGCTGGAGGGGACAAGTTGGCGGAGCTGACAGAGATTCCGGGTTAGAGCCCCTGGCGCCTCCTGAGGCTGTTGAGACTTGATGAGAGGTCTTGCAAGTTTTAGCTCTTGGTAAATCTGATCCACCTGGAAATGTTGGCACGCTTCCTTCACTCTCAGCATGTCGTACACTGACTGACTTTCTTCCAGCGGACGAGTATGAATAACGTTTTCGTGGTCGGACAACTGCAGGGTACGAAAGATTCGAGCTCTCTACAGGTGTGCACCCGGTACCGGGTCAGATAGAACGAGGTTTGAACGGGTAAAGGGGATTAACTTGCGAGATTGATTCCACAAGCGGACAGCTCACCCAACATCATGCAGCATATTGATAATTGGTTGGGCGGTCAAATTGCCGCCCATATAGAGATTAGACTCGTTGTGGTCAGCATAATACCGCAATCCGAGGAGATCGATAGGAGCGCAATTTGTATTTTCAGGCGGTGACTCTTGTTTGATCACTGAGACGTCCTAATATGCAACCCTAGATACCTTGCCATGCTCCTTGAAAGTGCGCGTTGCAATATGGAATAGTTCCAGCTCGGTCAACCTTCCATTGGGTACGGCCGACCGAGCGCGGCGCAATGACTCGCCGGCCCTCGGCCGCAATGCCGCAGATTGCTGTATAAAGACCTGTTTCTGTCCACGATTGATCTTGTCTCTTGTGCTCATATCTGATCAGTATGGCCGTTGCTATTCCAGCTTTCGCGAACACTCCCGTCGACGATGTTCCGAAGATCGTGGAGGAAGTGCGCTCGACCTTCTTTACTCAAAAAACGAAGCCGATCGAGTTCAGGTTGAGGCAGCTGCGGAAACTCTACTGGGGGTGAGTAATAAGCAATTGGGAATCAATAACACAAGTCTGACTCAAAGCTACCATAGAATTGTGGATCATGAAGCCGAGATCATCGAAGCCTGCAAACAAGATCTGGGAAAGAGCTTCTTTGAGACACAAATTTCAGAGATAAAATGGGTCGAAAATGATATTGTTTATGTGTCAAAGAATCTGGAGAAATGGTCGAAAGATGAGAAGCCAGCAGACATTCCGTTGATCAACTATTTCATGAGCCCAAAAATACGCAAGGAGCCATTGGGCTGTGTTCTCATCGTCGGACCTTTCAACTTTCCGATCAATCTCACATTTGGTCCGCTTGTTGGCGCCATCGCCGGCGGTAACACTGCGATCGTGAAGCCATCAGAACAAGCCCCAGCAAGTGCGGCAATTATGCAAAAGATCCTCGCAAGCTCAGTTGATCCATCCTGCTACCGAGTTATCAATGGTGGAATTCCGGAAACACAAGCTCTGCTAGCCGAAAAATGGGACAAGATCTTTTTCACTGGATCTGCCAATGTTGGGAAGATCATAGCTAAAGCCGCTGCACCAACCTTGACGCCCGTCACCCTCGAGCTTGGCGGCCGAAATCCAGCCATCGTAACCAAGAAAGCAGACATTCATCTTGTGGCGCGACGGCTCCTCTGGGGCAAGATTTTCAATGCTGGTCAAGTCTGCATTAGCCAGAATTACATCCTCGTTGACAAGGATGTAATGTCCACGTTGGTCGCAGAGATTAAGACCGTGATGGCTGAGTTCTTCCCAGATGGAGCGAAGGAATCACCCGATTATGGACGGATTGTCAGCTCACAGCAATTCTCCCGCATCAAGAAAATGCTCGACAACACATCAGGCAAGATCGTGATGGGAGGCACCATGGACGCCGAGCAAAAATTCATAGAGCCGACGGTGATTGAGGTGTCTGATCCATCGGACTCGCTCATCACTGAAGAATCATTTGGGCCTCTGATACCGATAATGCCGGTGGAAAACCTGGACGAGGCTATCCGAATTGCAAACTCCGTGCATGCCACGCCTCTCGGCTTGTACCCGTTCGGGTCGAAAGACGAAGTTGCGAAAATCCTGCGAGAAGTTCGCTCCGGCGGTGCCAGCGTCAACGATGCCTTCGTTCATGGTATCATCCCGACGCTGGCTTTTGGCGGCATTGGCGACAGTGGTTCGGGAGCCTATCGAGGAAGAGCCTCTTTCGATTGCTTTGTCCACCGGAGGTCAGTGACAACTACACCGGGCTGGCTGGAGAAGTTGCTGGCGGTAAGATATCCACCCTACAAGGGGAAGTATGAGCAGTATGCAAAGCTGAGTGTATTGAAACCAAATTTTGACAGAGAAGGCAACGCAAAGTTCGGCTTGATCAGGTACATGTTGACGCTTGGCAGTGGCACCGCGACGGGAGGTGCCATGAGAGCAGCATTACTTGCTGCGCTTGCTGTCGCTGTACAAACTGCACTGGACAGAAGGGCTGGCGCAAGATGATGACGAACGACATTCATTTCCAGTCAAACAGTCTTACCTATTCATGTCACCTGATACCATTCTACACATGTGCGGAGATCAACGTATGTGGCCGCTTTGAGAAGTTTGCAAACGTTCGCATGTTGAATCGACAGATTACGAACTGATCACCCTCACCACAGCCCCGTTGCGTCATCGTTCTGGCACCATTTCCCGCCGGCATTCTTCACTCCAGCACCGCTCTACTCCTACTCCTCCTCCCCTTCCTCCTTCTCCTCCGCCGCGTTCTCCGCCTTTGTGACCATCTCCTCACTCATCCACATCAACTCCCAAACGTGACCGTCCAAATCCTCAAAGCTGGTCCCATACATCTGATCACCCATCTCCTGCGTCGGACAGACTTCCCCTTTCCCGCCCGCCTTGACCGCCTTCGCCAACCACTCGTCCACCTGCGCCTTCGACTCACAGCTAAGACACAGTAGCACCTCCGTGCTCTTCTTGGCATCCGTGATCTCCTTGCCCGGAGGCATGAACCCCTGGAATCTTTCGTGAGTGAGCAACATGACGTTGACGGTGCCAGCGCCATGGGTGAGGGGTGGGAGTGCCATCATGGTGACGCAGGGGCCGCTGAAGAACTTGTTTTGGACGAAGCCGACGGCGGTGTAGAAGGCGATGGAAGGCTCCAGGGCGGTGACGGGGAGGTTGACAAAGATCATGGGGGATTTGGCGGCCATTGTTAAGGTGGTGTTGGGGTTATAGTACTTGGCGGTGATTTGGTAGAGAACGGGGTATTATTGTCGTCTGATCAACCATTTGCAGCTCTGATGGCACGAACGAGGTGACGGATCTGGGCCATCCTTTATACTCATGCGGGCAGCTACGATGAGAAGTCTACGATGATACCACGCACGAATGCGTCCCTTCCCGTGTTCTACCCACGATGTCAATTCGTCGCTGGAGGAGAGATATTCGACCGACTTCCCCTCAGGCCGAGAGCGCGACACGAGCGGTGGCGCGTCTCGGTCGCGCCGTCAGATGACTTGGTGGTGTTGCTGCCTGCTTGGCACAGTCCAAGCCAGGGAGACGACTGGGGAGAGTGGTGAGTGGTGAGTGGTGAAGAGGGTCAGATGCCTCCCAGTCGGCAGTGGTGATAAGGATGGCCAGCCCCTCTCTTGGCCGTTGGGCGGAAGTGGCTTTAGAGTTTAGCGCGAGCTCTTCAGACTCGGAACCGGAGCATGAAGCCACCACGTACAGCACAACACACCACAACACACCACAACACACCACAACACCACCCCACACAACACGGTCTGCATCATCAGAGTCAACAGTCATCCCGGTGCTCGCACGTAAATCTGCACCGCAAGGCCAATTCAGATCCGGTTCAGACGACATCACAGTCGACTTCGACTACGTCCTCTCTACTCGGTCTGCGCCAAGTCGTCTCCGTCAGACAAGGTAGGCAATAGCATACACGACAGAGAACCAGGTCCTCCACATGGGCGCTATGAAAAAGGCGTTCAGTTGCATCCAAGATCTTTCGCTTAATGAAATTGCATCGCAGCTTACGATCCAGTTGCGCTCTGAAAATAGCATGAGGCTGCTTCTGTGCCCGGCGAATACGAAGAGATTGTTTCAGTGCTGCGGCCCCCCCCCCCCCTATTGGAT
>JAABUK010006965.1_pt1 | contig 16559 bp, 23 predicted proteins | sample 5559141 | NCBI WGS metagenome assembly JAABUK01 (sample SAMN10711869, study PRJNA513367) | rock metagenome | isolation source: Antarctica rocks | place: Antarctica: Victoria Land, Pudding Butte nord | collected 2016-01-03
TCTTGAGCAGTTGTCACTCAGGAGAGTGTGCATGTGTGTGCAGGACAAGATCAATGCCTTCTGGGAGATCAGTAAGAAGGAGCTGGAGGACACTAGAGCGCAGCTGCGCAACAAGGACCGTGAAATGGAAGAGCTGGAAGAGCGCCACCAAGTTGAGATCAAGGTATGGGATCTGAGTCCACGTCTGGCTGCTGAGGTCACCTGCACTCTAATTTGGTGTGCATCTATGCTCGTCATAGTGCACACTGCAATCATGTACAGGGTATGGCTTCAGTCTTGATGTGTAAGAGCTGAGGTCCATCCAGGAAGCTTTTAGAGCATATTTTCTGCTGCACTGACAATGTCTGGGATGTGCAACGAAGCCTTGGCAACAGCTGCTGTATAAGCTGTAACAAATTTGGCCAGAGCACTGTGAAATGCTGGCCGTCTTTGGCACGTCAAAATTTATATGCAGAAGGCATTGTGCATGCCACAGAAGCACCAAAATATGGTCAGCAATTCTAGGCTGGCCCCCTACGTGTGCTTATTTATTTTATGACGTCTTGTGTGGTGTTGCAGGTTTACAAGCAGAAGGTGAAGCACCTGCTGTATGAACACCAGAACAACATCAGCACTATGAAGGCAGATGGGGAGCTGGGGCTGAAGCTGGCTGGAGAAGAAGCAGCAAAGAGGGAGGGGGAGCTCCAAAAGGACTGCAGAACCCTCAAGCTGGAGCTCAAGGAGCAGGTTGGTCCTCTACCTGTCATGTTTTGTCTACTCTTCTCCTTCTCTTCATGTGTCTTGATGTGATGATGGCCTCTCCCCTGCCACGCCATTGTGAAGCATGAGCAACACTCATCAGTCACGTGTCATCCTGATTCCTTGTCTTGCTTTGAAGCAAGGAGCAGGCAGGCTGCCTGTTTTTCATATTCTTGACAGAGCTGCTGTGCTGCCTGTGACAGTGCTACACACTTTATGGCTGCTTTGCTGACATCTATGGTGAGACCTACAATGGTGTCTGTTTTGGCCTGTCAGTATTGCTCTGACGCCCATACATCATGTCCATATGTCATGTCCATAGTGGTAATATTTAAGGTCAGGTCATCACCTAATATCGTATAGAACGTTTTGTGATGCCCTTGTCTCAAGCATCAGTGAGGCTGCAAAAGCCATTCAGATTCCCTGCAGCATGTAGTACGCGTCCTTGATTGGGTACGGTGTACAGCTAGCTTTGTGTACGCTGCCATCATCATGGCTTGATTTCTGCCTTGTGTCTGTTGGCTCGAAGCACCCAATAACAGCAAATGCTGCTTGCTAAGGTATATCCACCATCAGCTAACCCACTTTGGACACCAACAGTTTGAAAAGGTGACATTGTCCAATTTGCCCCTTCCACTGGACGCTCCTGGTGGCAGGCATGCGTCACAGGTTTGACATGTTGCATTCACCATGCACAGATGGTGCACAGACAGCGTCCCAAGCACCTGTGTTCTTTGCTCACTGGCAACGTCAATGCAGATCAAAGATGTACATTCTTGCATCACCCTCACCAAGTTCTTGCCAAACCTTCAAGTAATTCATCAGTAGCCACTTCAACAATGTACCACTTGCCCTGGTACAAGCTAAGATTGAGCATGAGTACATGGGTGACGCCATGCCATGAATGCAATATTGCCTGCAGGAGCTGGCGCATGAGGAGGTGGTGAGGTCAGTCAAGCTGGAGCAGGCCAAGGAGGTGACTAAGCTGAGGCAGGAGGTGGAGCAGGGCGCCAAGGAGCTGGCTTCCAAGTATGAGCGCAAGATGAAGGTCAGTCAGCTCCCCTGTCTATGTCAGTGCAGCTGTCAGCACTGAGCATTTTCCTGCTGAGCAACATGCCTGCAAATGGTCACGTATCTGCAACTTGTCTGCTCAGTTTCTGGATACTCAGAAGCCATGTCAAATGCAAGCCTGTGTTGCTTGACACGGCAGTGAATGTTGAATCCTGAAATTTGCATGGCATGATGTTCTGGCTATATGTGACATCAGTACCAAGGCATTGCAACAGCATATCAGAGCTGCCTAGAAGCTTGATACTAGCGTCACTGCAAGGCCCTTTTGAGTATGAGCAACACAAAAAAGTAAAGTCCCAAGGGCCACCTGCGAACCTTCACCGCTGCCATTGCCTTGTTTGCAACACTGTGTGCTGAAAACAGCCAGACTGCTCTGCAGCACATGACCAGGTTATGAGTAAGTGTCATGCCAACATGTCCCAATGGTGGTGATGTGCAGGCTCTGAGGGATGATGCAGAGCTGAGGCGCAAGCAAGAAATCCATGAGGCTGAGGAAAGCAAGAATGCGCACATTCAAGACCTCATGAAGAAGCATGAGAAGGTGTGCTCTGACACACAGACATGCATACTGCTGGGGGAAATCCTGAAGCAAGCAAACTCGCTTGCATCAAAGCTGTCATGAATTAGCATGAGGAGGCATGCACTGATGCACATAAACACCATGCATGCATGACATGCTGGTCATGTCTGTAGCATACTTCACAAGAACACGCACATTTGAGGCAAGACCTCTGGATCAAAAAGGGCACTCACACCTCTGTGCATGTTGTCTGCAGCACTCTTGTATATATCTGTTTATGTTGAATACCTATACATTTGTGGTGCATGCAACGTCCGCAACTTTCCAAGCTGATAAGTTCAATTGTGATATGATCACAGCGCCAGGCGCTTTGCACTTCATGATTTGTCTGCCACAGACGTTGGCTTTACCTGCATTCATGCTGTCCTGATACTGTGAATGGGCGCAGGCTTTCACAGACATCAAGAACTACTACAACGACATCACGCACAACAACTTGGACCTGATCAAGACGCTGAAGGAGGACGTCACGGAGATGAAGAAGAAGGACAGTCAGAATGAGAAGCTGATGTTTGAGATTGCCCAGGAGAACAAGCGCCTATCAGAGCCCCTTCAAAAGGCAAGCCCTCTCCCATTGTTCATGCCTTGCATTCACACAGTCTGCAGTTCATGAACTGTTCCTGAAACAGATCTGTGCCACATCATGCACGCATGCTGCCCTGTTATGTGATCAGACTTGTTGGCTGGCTAAAGCACAGTAATCTCTCTTACACTGTCTTAAGCAGGGCACATGCAGTGGTTGAAAATGTCCTGTGTGCTGTCTATGCACTACACAACACTCCAAAACATACACAAATGACACCTGACAGTGCTCGCACTCCATGGGCTGCTGTATACAGCACGCTAAGGGCATCCACAGTCACACTGCAAAGGTAGCTCAAGTCACCAGATTTCATTCGAGACTGCAAGACAGATAGCCCAACCTCCATAAACAGCAGAATGATGAGCTGGTGCATCAGGCTGACTGGGTTGACATGAGACACGGTGCAGTGCAGGCTGTGAAGGAGGTGGAGAGCCTGAGGGCGGTGGTGGGCAACTACGAGAAGGACAAGGCCGCCCTCAGCCAGTCCAAGGCGCGCCTCCTCCACTCTGAGAAGCACCTCAAGCACCTTGAGTGGGAGAATGAGGTTGGTTTTTGCTGCAAGTGATCACAACACCAATGACACTGTTGCTGCTGTTTGATGGCCTGCATCTGAGAAGCACATCATATGTCAAGGTCAAATAGAGGTCAGTCCTGGGCAGCCCGGAAGAATCCTTGGCTTGTCATCAAGTTGATGCCAAAAGGCGTAGTTTTTTTCTTCTCTAGAGGTCAGTGTGTGTTGCAAGCAAGTCCAACACTGCGTGTCGTTGCTAGTGGTTGGACAGATTTGCACCTGAGAAGCCTTTCCACCCTCTCAGCCTAGAGCAGGTCATTTTCTTCTGCAGCAACCCCATGAATGTGCACCTTGCTGTTGTTGTTGACTCTTCAGTGTGATGCTTCAATGAGCATTTCCAGCCATTTCAGTGGCAGCACAAGGTGAAAGGTTTCCACTGTTGCAAACGTGGCACATAGTCACACGTAAGTTGCACAAATGTGACGTACAGATTGTGCTTTCATACTTTTCTGCTGTGTCTGTACACTGAGCTGACCATCAATCAATGCTCAAGCAGTGATGTCTGTAGACAAGTCACAGTCCACAGGATTGCATCCTTACAACAAAAAAGTGCTCCAGCTGTTGCATGCAAGCCTCTGCTGCAGGTGTCTGCATGCAGCAGCTGAAAAAAACTTATTGATAATGATTAGAAATGATGCAATCCTGTACACTGTGACTTGTCAACAGAGGCTTGCAACATTGCAGGCTGAGCGCCATCAGCAGCTTGCCTCTCACAGAACTGGTCACAGCTGACCTGGTGTCAGTGCAAATAAACGTTGGGCATATCTGTGATATCTCGATTACAATGTGAACATAGCCCAATGCTGCGTACAGGTGCTGCAGCAGAGGCATGCCAAGGTAGAGGCAGAGCGTGACCAGCTGTACTCCAAGTTTGAAGCCTCCATCTACAGCGTGCAGCAGAAGACTGGAGTCAGGAATCTGCTTTTGGAGAAGAAGCTGAGCGCGCTGGGCGGGGTTCTGGAGCACAAGGAGGCCCAGCTGGCGGAAGTCATGGCGGCATCTAACCTGGACCCTGCCACTTTGGCTCAACTCAACACTGTGAGTTGTCTTCTTGTCTAATTTGACAGTGACTGGTGTGCAGCAGGCTCAGCATGCACAGTATGTGTTTCACCTACAGCATGTCAGCTGGTGGAGGCATGGTGGTGTCCATCCTGGACCCTGCCATGCTGGCTCAAATCAATGGCAACTCTGCTCCTTGTTTGGGATTGGTTTGCATGCGCAGACAAAGCACTGAGTGCATGCTCAGGATGCCTCAACAGCACAGTTGGCAAAACCAAGTTCCAGCATACATGCATCTCCACAGGCAATATCATGACTGCTTTACTATGTACAGAGCCTGAGCTGACCTGGTCTGATGCTGCCACAGCTTTGCATTGTTTTTCTTGTCACCGTCTATGAGGTTCAAATGACATGGTCATTTGCTTGTGTGTGCAGAGGCTAGAAGAGGTGATGGAGCGTAAGAATGGGACCATCAGGGGGCTGCAGTATGACCTCTCAAAGGTCTGCAAGGCACACAACGACTTGATACGTGTCTATGAAGCAAAGCTGTCAGACTTTGGCATTCCGGCTGAGGAATTGGGGTTCAGACCGCTCATCATCAACACCACCTCAGGCCCTGCTGGCCTTGTAGTCGGGGCGTAGTTGTCAGTCTCAGCCCTTTGCAGCAAGTGCAGCTGATAGGCAACCGGCCCTAACATGACAGCTGGAGTTGCCTTTCAGCCTTGTAGATTACTGGCAGATACATGGTTTGGTACAGTTGCAACAGGTCCAGTTGGAGGACCCAAAAGACTGAACCAGTAAAACTTTGGCCACACCAGGATGCAGCTTTGATGTCTAGCATACATGGTTCATGGCAGGATTGCAACACGCTTATCTGCATCTCCCTGCTGTGTAACGCACAGCAATGCTCCCCATCATGACACACTCTGCATCAGAAGATGCAGGTGCACGATCTTGCTCAAAATGTGTGGTACTGCGTGCCATAACACTGTGAGTCAGTAAGCTTACGCAGCTTGCACAGCCCAAGCATGCCGAAGTTACCTATGATTCTACACAACAAATTCAACTGCCTTGTCAAAAGGTACAAGGTAGCAGGAGCAAAAAGTTTGCTTACGTTGGCTATCATCGACAGGTCAGCTGTACAAGAGTGCATCTGATTGATTCAATAGCATACACACTGGTCAACAGCATGGAGTACGCTAAGCAGAACACCAATCTTGCATAAAAGCGGTTAAAACAGACCTTCAACAATGCACAGACTAAACAGCTAAATTGTTGCCATGAAACTGGACTTGCATCACATAAATCCTGATGCATTTGTATACTGAAGCAAACACAAAGTGAAATCACCATGCTTAATCTAGACTAGAATGCTACATGTGACTCATCTTGCAACACATCATCACCAAGAACCTGAAAGAATTCACAACAGCTTCAAAGCATTAGACACAATAATCATATCAAGCCGGCACCTGCAAAATCAATGTGATGTGAAGCGCAGCAGGACAACATAAAATGTTATGCAGAGTCCAAATGAAGCTGGACAACCAAGGCAGAGTCTAAGCAAGCTTATGGAGGGAACAGCTGATGTCTCACTACTGAATGTGCGCCACAAGGACTGTAATATCATCCTTCTTGCCGCCACTGTAAACCATATCAAATGCTTCTGTTGCAGCAGCGCAGTAAGGAGTCAAGGCATCCTTATCAACGGAGTTATTGAAGGCTACAGCACACAGTCGCTGAGCAATGATGCTTGCTCGCTTTGCTGCTGTGATCTGGGCTTGAACTTCGGACAAGATGGTTTCATCAGCTACATTGTCAAAGAGGCCGTCTGAGCCCATGACGATGACATCACCAGCTATCAACTGCAGCAACCACAAGCTGAGTCAGGGATGCACATGATAGCTGTGTGCAACGCTATGCATCACAGGTGCACAGCTCAAGGCTTGCTTTGTAAAAACATGCTCCCGTTTAGATGCAAAAGAATGGCTGCTTTTGTAGAGTCTCCAATGAACAAGATTGAACAACATGTGTCTGCAGCTTCTGTGAACCTTGCACAGGCACAACTGGGGGTATCTGGGTTGCAGTCAGACCATGTGCAAAGCCTTACAAACACATCTGCATAAGCACATCTGGCAATGCTCCCTGCACTACAAAAGGTTTAGATGCAATTACTGGCAGCATGTCCTTGCCTTCTGCTTGTAAGGCACCACCAACAACATGCAGAATCAATGGGCAGACTCAATGGGCAGATTCGATGGGCAGAATCAATGGGAAGCGTCAATGGGCAGGTCCAACAAGGAGGCTGACCGGCAGGGTAGTGAGCATGGCATCCTCAGGTGGGTCTGCAGCCTGGTGGTGCCCCAGCTGATAGGGGCACCCAAACTGATGCTCCTGCTGTGGCGTCCTGAACTTCACATGGGGCTTGGGGTTGTTGTGGGTCACCCCTAGAATCATGAAGCCGCTGTCACCTACATTGGCACTAGCCAGGCGGCCGTGGAGGGTGTCTACCAGTACGATGCAGCAGGTGCTGCTGCCCTGGGTTCCTGCTGCTGTCACTCGGGAGGCTGCTGCTTGCATCACTGCATTGCACCAAACAGTCCTAGTTTCAATGATGTTGCCTTGTGTGATTGTCAAAACGGTTGTGTTAGTAGGCCTTACAGGGATGCAGTACTGAGCATGTCAAGTATGCTGCTTGCCAAGAAAATCACTTTCCAGCTCATGATGAGCTAGATAGGTGCAAACAAGTCTTGCCTCCCTACAGCAGCATGTCTTGTGCATCCCTGTAAAGCCAAGACTTGTCCTGCACGTACCTAGGTCATCATCATTTGATGATGATGATTAAAACGTGTACTTAGCCAGCAGGCATCAGGTACATGCGACGCAAGTCAATTCCCTCCAGACAGGCTTGTTCAGAGCATCACGGGTGTAGCGGTTCAACTTTAACTTGTGAGTGTCAAACAAAACAACATCATTCCAAGCAGTCCTAGGTCTGCCACGACAGTTTTGGCCTACTAACTGTCCATGCATGAGTATCATCAGCTGGAAAGTGTTTATTACTTGACAAGCAGCATTTGACATGCTCAGTATTGCTGCATGAAGCTGTGGATATTGCTGAGGCATGCTGACTGTCTGACATTGTGGCAACAAAGCACTAAAAACTTGCATTCACAGCACAACGCGTCTGTGCAGGGATTTGTGCAGGATGTGATGCAGAAAGCACGCCTGCTGGCAGCCTGCCTGCTGTTTGCGGTGTACAAGTAACACAGATCCTTGCCCCCAGAGGCGGTAGTTGGGGCAGCTGCAAACCTTTGAGTACATCAGGCTGGCCCTCTTCCACAGCCTCCAAGGCAGTGTGCATGAGGAGCCTAGAGAACTCTCCAGCATCAATGCCCTGCTCCCGCCACTGGTACACCCCATCAGCTATGCCCATGCCTATCATCCCATGCCTGTATGAGTGCAGGTGGCAGGCTGATGCATGGTGAGCGGTGTGATAATGCAGCATGCTACATGCACTGCACTTGACCAGAAACAGAGGATCATCACAGCTTGTAGCGGAGCACTCATGCGGACTAAATCTGCAAATCGCAGGCAGCAGAAACAGTAAGTATTCTTGACAATTGTGGAGCTGGGGCAAATGTGTAACACGTGCGTGCATATTTTCAGTACCAAGTCAGATGCCTGCATATAACATTATCAACTGGACAACAGCACTCTGCTGTGCATAAAAGATGGAATTAAAGAAGTGAGGTAAGAAGAAGTGCGCTTACGGTCCAGTTGTGCAGAAGTAGGCATCTTCTCCACCCCAGCCAGTCTTCTTCTTGTTGACTGCCTTGCCTATGCCTCCATAAACCTTCTCAGGGTGTGGCACAGCAATGGCAGATGCTTGAACCTTCAGAGGCTGCTCCAGATCTTGGAATTGGATTGCTGGAAGGTCTAGCCTTTCACAAGGAATGAGGTTGCGCTGGTTTGAGACAGGACCTGCAGAATGACAACTAGCTGATGGCTTGTATGCCTGACTGAGCATGCATGGTGGATATGCCACACGTTGCATTCAGTGCATGGTATCCTTTAGAACATGACAGCCATGTTGCTGCCCTGGTATACCTGAGATGTCACCAGCGTCATTTTTGCCAATCCAGCTATGACAAGGGAAACTGACTGCCTGACCGTCTGGCCCAGTGACTTCAATCTTGTCCAAAAACCAGCCGCTGCCTGTGTCTGTGACGCTGGGCTCGCATTGTTCAACGTGAATGCGCTTGAGGGGGCCCAGGTCCTTCTCGACGCTCAACTCATATTTCTTGCTTGACCCACGCTCGAAGCCGTTCTCGTCCTGTTCGTTGCCCACAACATAATCTGAGCTGCCGCCAGACTCCCCGTACAGAGTGACGATGGCAGGGGCCTGCGTGCCGGCGCCTCTAACGTCGCCAGTAACAACCTCGATTCGATACACTGATGGTGCAGGCTCGGGTGCGGACGTCTCAGCAAGCGCTTGAGCGTGTGCCGCAAAGCTGATCTGCCCTGCAAGATCGCGTTGCCTGGCGCAGCAAGGTCGTAGCAACGGCTGTGAATTGTGCCCTTGCAACAGGGCGAATTCTGCGCCACTGAAAGCGGAAGTTACAGGTCCTCGACACGCTCTGCCGCGGCGCAAAGTTGTTTTCAGTCCAGTACAGAATCCACGCAAGGCCATGTCATAGGCTTGCTCGGAGCATAAGCAAGCGGCACAACCGCCTCAGGGAGAATGTTCATAGGCTCAACATCAGGAAGAGGAACGGCCCAGAGGTCATTAATGCTTTAGTCATAGGCTCCTCCAGCCTCCAGAGGCCCAATCTGCGGATTAAAATGTCCCAGGCATGGGCAGGACTCCCTAACCTACCTGCTCATATTGCCACAACTCGAACCCAGCTGATGAAAGCCTTTGCATACTGATCGAGCAAATTGCATTGAATGCAAAAGTCTTCCTTATATCAAGCGCAGTGTACAGAGGCACCTGGTTGCTTCAGAATCTGCTTCGCATCATGGTGCTGTTCATTCACTTGTAAAGCCTTGATAGGCTACCGTGCCCAAAAGTTCAAAAGGTAGCAGGTCAGCTTGGGCTGATGATCAGAAGATTGTCCAGAAGAAGCTCAATAATGCAATTGGCATTTCTTCAAACGTCAACATGTCAGCTGCAGGGTAAACAGCTGCGAGCTGTCTACATACCAAAAGTGATGTTTACAAAGTGCTTCACTGCCTTTTGAGGAAGCTGAGTACCAGCTTGCTGATGGGCTCTGGATCTGTGTAAGGAGCAAAGTGGGATGGCGTCTCTACTCGCTCATACCTGTCAGTACCACATAACAATTTACTGAATGACACACTTGCTGACAACAGATGCACTGAGCCACGTGTTGCAGTGCGACTGTTTCTTGGCGGGAAGATGCAGGGGCAATCCTGCAGCTTGTATCATGCTATTGTGCATGGTGCACAAGTCTCTTCAGAGATATTTCATCCCTCAGCAAGCATGACTGCATGCAGGACATCACCTGAAGGTGCCAGGGGACTTCACAAAGTGTCCAGACGTCTTCGCTTGGCCCTCTGTGCAGAAGCCAACATCACCACTGGGAAAGATTTGCAGAACATCACAAGACACTGAAGGGGCTTTGGTGGGGCACATATGCCCTTCCAAGAAGCATTTTGCATTGCCATTTGCCCTGTACACCACATGTCACATGTCGTTAGTATACAAAGCAACCAAACTCGCAGAGTCTGTAACTTGAGGTGCACTTGGTTCAGCTGTAGTGTAATTGTTATTTTCAACTTGACCCTGGGGCTGTGAGAATTGTGAGGCATAGGTGCAGAACATTGGTTGCCAACATTTGTTGTCATAGAGTGACACATCTAGGTCATGCACAGAGTCACTGACCTCTACGAACTTATAAACCTGTCTACACAGAGTGCATACACACACATGTCTATGGCCACACAGGCATTGTGGCCATGTCAGCTCCTGCGTAGTCTGCTGAAAAGGGCATGCTTTGCCCACAATCACGCTTTGCGTGATGCTTCTGCATGCAGGGAAGGTCAATGCAGCTTTGTGCACATCAACACCAGATAGCACGTCAGACTACAGCAGGAGTATTGCTCTGGTGTGTTGAAAGAATCAAGAAAGGTGCCATACACTGACAGCCAACAACAACTGCTTTTCAGGCAAAAGTGCTGTCATACCTGTACCAGTTGATGGCAAATGTGATTGCTCCTGGCTTCTTCATAGCTTCCATCATGCCTAGCTCCTGAAACATGGGTTGTTCCACTGCTTGAGCCTCCTTGGTGGCAATGCCATCAAACATGTTGCCTGAAGAAATGCACTCCTCACCTTTGTTTGGCACGTTTAGGAGCAGCATGTACCTGCAAGCAGTGAGCACCATGAGCAACTCAAGATCAAGGCTTGACTTTGGCAAGGTCAATGCCGCTGCGGTGGCCACAGCTGTGCTAGACCGTTTGAAGCACAGTTGCAGCACAGACCAATGTCTCGAACCCTGATTGTCAATGTCTATATCAGCTACTACAGCTTCTGCGCAATGGATTCACTGTTTTGGTGGTGGACATACAGTCGGATATAGTGGACGAGGCCACCAACTACCGGCTCTGAGTCCAGTGCACAAGAAAAATGATGCGCAGTGCAATTTATGTAGGCAGGCTCCTCAAGATGTCCCAACAATCCCTACATTGAAAGGGGCAGGCTGCCCCGCATACACTCACAGATAGGTTCTTGAAACGCAGCATGGCCAACACCAAGCCACCCATGACCACCTCCAATGACAGGGAAGCACCACTGGTTGACAGCATGAACATCTGGTAAACAGCACGTATGCACATACAGGGGTATAATTTAAGCCTGTTGCTGGCTATATCTCAGGCTTCATTGCATCCCCTGTACATGCATTTGTGCTATCAAACAGTGGTCCCTCCCTGCATTTGAATGTCATACCAACTAGGTAGACATCAGGCATCAGCGCTGTCATGTTTACGCAATATCTGAGTCTGCAGAAAGTGTAGCTTGACTCTACACAGTCCCAAAGTCAAAAGCAGAGTGGCCAGTATAGACTGTCTACAGCTATGGGCAAAACAGGTTTTGAAATGATTGCCCAGCATGGTCAGCAATAACAACAGACATCACAGAGGGCAAAGGCGGCAATCTACACTTGTTCAAGCAACTAGCATCCTCCTTCATCTCATGGTCACCACTGCACTTTCTTCGGTGCTCAACTTTGCTGTTGAAACAATGAGTAGTGACTGTGTCATGCGTCTCCACGGTTGTCTGTTGACTTTGTTGACTCCCCTGATGAGTGCCGGGCATGGGTTGGTCAGCTTGTGGATGGATAGATAGATCGGTGGCTGATTGATGGATGGACTGATCAGTTAATGCATTGCTTGATGGACTGTCTGCTGAATTGATGAATTGCCGATTGAAGGAGTGCAGAGTTACCAGGACTTCTGCTTCTGGTCTCCTCGATGGTCCCCACTGAAGTAGCCGGCGGGGTGGCCCACTGACATGGCTATCAGGTCAATGGTGCGGTCAGGGTAGATCCCCGCAAAAGCCCATGCCAGGGCTGAACCCCAGTCATGCCCTACAATATGTGCCTGCTGGATATGCAATGCATCCATGATGCCTGCATGCCACAACTAAGTCATGAACAGGCTAGTGTGTAGCCGTATTCCACTGTCTGTGCCTTCCTGTTATGGCACGTGTATGGTTATGGCTTGTGTGCAGCAACATAGCTTACACTTGAAGCTTCTTGTAGCATTGCATTACAAATGTTGTTGTGGAACCTTTGGGGGGAGTACACAAGTCATGCATCTTAACCATGGCGCAGTGCTCGAGTGCGGTGCATACGTCTCAGTAGGCACAATGTGGACCATCGGCACATATTGTTGTTAGACATTTGCTTGACAAAGCAGCACATAAGGTGTTTGCAGCTGACAGGGCAACCCCCAGAGAAGAGCTCTATGCTGCCTCTGTTCAGTCAGCAGAAGTCACAAGCAGGTGTGTTGATGAGACTTTCTCACATGGTTGCGTTGCAGATGCCTGTAAGACATGACGGTAAAAGATGCTTGAACATCAAGACATATGGCCTTGTCTCACCTGCTACATCCTTGACAATGCTGTTTGTGATGCCATACCCTTCTACTTCCTGGGGTGCATCACTTTGGCCGCCAAGAGCTCCGCGCAAATCAGGAGCTATTACACGGAACCCTGCCTTCAGTAAAGGACCAGTCTGCGGTGAAAGTAGCTGCAATCCTCAATTTATATCACTCAGGACTCCTCAGCTCAACTTGCATGCATTGCTTGCATGCAGCAAGGCCTCACCTCAGGCTGCCGAATTATTTATGCATAAGAACAGGGGGCTCTTACATAGGCTGATCACCTGTTTTTGCCACATGTTGGCATTGTTTGGAAACCCGTGGAGGAGCACGACTGGACTTGCTCCCGCAGCACCTTGATCAGTCACTACAAAGTTGAGGCCGTTCGCTTTGACGTGCTTTCGCTCTGCCGTCATTTTCCACGTACTGTTGAGACGTATGCCCTGATCCCGAAATGCGCTTCAACGCGAATCTGCAATGTGCAGAATCCTTAAGTCAGATCTTACCGTCGTGCCACTTCCTGCAACTCCATATTGGCCTAATAAATTATTAATCACATCTGAGTCATGCGCCATAGCAAACGCGCTCTGCAACCAAAAGCAGAAGTTCATGGCAACGGTGTCGTCGCTGCCTCTCGCTAAAGCAGCGTCGCTGCACTTCTGGTGCAATTTGCTCATACCGTTGAGCTAGCAAGCATCTTTCGAATTGTGGCGCAAGAACCTTACCTTTTGCACAGGCTTTCGCATGCACAGCTGCGCAGGTCTGACTCTGCCTCTAGCTCATCCACATTGGCAACATCTATAGGCCTGCAAGCCGTGGAGTATACAAGGTGCACGAGGCAACTTGCTGCTACCAAAAAAACACTATTGATCCACCTGCATTCTTGTTGTGCCCTAGCAGTGTTTGAAGCAAATCTTCCGCAATTAGGTAAGTAACTCCAAGGCTGTGGCTACACAATGTGCAGATGACTTGGCACAAGCAATTAGACAACAACAGTCATGCTTCAGTAGCTGGCTTATGGTCAACAAACCAGTCATAAGTGCAGTGTGCTGACTCAAGGGGCACAGTAGCTGCAGGCACGAGCTCTAGCACCATCTGCTTGTAGCATGGATAGAATTCTCTCCGTACTGTCTCTGCCTCTTCTCCACTGCTGGCAAGCTCTGTATAGACTGCATAGGCTTTTTGCATCACCAGTTTGAGACTTTCAACATGACACGACATGATGGTGAAATCCTCTAAATACTCGTCAACAAATGCAGTCCAGCTCGGTTCACATCCATCCACAGGGCAGTAACTTGCCAGAATCTGCATCATACAGGCCACTTTGGATTCTGCTCAACGTCCATTTGTGTGATCCTGCTGTGACCTAGAAGCAACGTGATCAAAGACAGTCATCAAAGGAGGCGCATTTGAGCATTGCAGATGCATGTGATGTCTGCTATAAACTTCCATGTTGCACCATTTGGCGTGTTGCTGACTGTATGCTGACATAAGCTATATAATGTGCATCAGCTAAAGAGCGTTGTTGTCTGCTTGTGCTTTATTGGCATGCACACCAAGCCACGAGCAATGCCAGCTGCAAATGCATCCAAGAACTGCACATATCGGTGCAAACTAACAAGCAATGTCGACCCATCATTACTGGGGTTCAAGTGAAGCATAACAATGCAGGAGCAATGCATGCAGTCATATCAGATGGCATGTAAGTTGCGTACCTCCTTTGCCTCTGCTGTGGTGTACTGATCAAAATGAAGCCTGTAAAAATGTAGCAGATCTGGATGAAATGTGGTCGTGGGCAAACACCGGTCGGTGATCAACACAATGGTGGCATGCGCCTGAAAGTCTGAGAGCAAACAAACTGTTAATGTTGCAATGAAATGCTGAAGCTCAGAAATTGGCAGCAATGCCAGCATCCTCAACTGCCATCAGCCAATCATACCACAGTGTTCTGGAGCTTTCATCAACACCTCAAGTTCCCTGTTCATTGCAATGTGCTCCACATTGTCAACGACAATGCATTTCAGGGGATCTGAATCAGGGCACAACTCTGCACAGCCACAGGAACATGAGCAGACACATCTGTCAGTAAGTGTTGGGGGCACTTGACTTACTTCAGCTTCTGCCTCATTTGTGCAACAGGACTAGTCAAGGCGTATGCATACCTTTCAACCTGTCTATGAAGTCCACAGCATTTCTGCATTTCACCTTCTTTCCCCCTCTTCCGGCATGCTGCTGGTGGCATTGCTGAAACAAGCAAAGCTCTTTTGCAACATGCAACTGACTTCAGTCATACATGACCTCACATGATTCTTACCTCAACTTGTCTTATTATCTCTTTCAGTGTGCTCAGCACTGTTGATGCTGTGGTACATTGTACATAGATGAAGTCCCTTTGTAACGATGCAGCAACCCATCTGCAGCACAACTCCGAAGGTAAGGCAGGCTGTGTTTTGCTGTGTGCAATGCATCTTGCGGGCTGGGTGCCCCTGACTAACACTGACCTGACCAGCTTGACCTTTCCTATGGTCGGCTCTCCTTGCAGGATGACAGCTTCACTCCATGGGTGCTTCAGTATTGTTTGTAGATCCCGAATCAGTCTCGGCCGGCAAGCAAACCGCTTGTATAGCACAGACCCGCTTGCGTCGGAGAACTCAGTCGGCAGCAAGGCTGCAATGGTTCTTCCAGGGCAGAACAGCTGGGTACAGGTGAGACTTGCCACGCTGTTGATCAGGTTGTCTACAACAAGAAGCCCTTGCGGGCTGCGACAAGGCGCGGAAGCTCGACAGGTTGAGCAACGGCGGGTGATCACGATCCAGAGTGCAAGCGGCAGCTACTACACGCAAACATTGCATGTACCCTAGTGGTTGGGCTTCATTTAGTGTCGTGCTCAGGCTCTGTCGCAGACGTTCGGCATGCACAATCGCAAAGGGATACCTTAGTTTTTGCGGGTATGATATTTACGGCGTGCAGCCAAAACCGTAACGTCGATGTTGGCTAGCTGATGCAGAATGACATGTTTTTCCTTAGTGGAATGACATGTTTTGACACTGTGTGACACCGCGTAATCTGCGGTCATACTAATAATAAAAACAATAATAACGCTTTCCAGGCTCATGATGAGCTAGGTACGTGCGAGACAAGTCTTGTCTTTCCAAAGCAGTCTGTCTTGCGCATCTTTATACGGTGTACTGTTCTCAAGGGTTTGGCAATCATGCAAAGCAACATCATTGAAACTAGACCTAGGGCGACCAGGTGGGCGGAGCCCCTTAGCTTGACCAAACAATAGCTTCTTAGGCAATCTATCATTAGGCATCCTGAAAACATGACCTAGCCATCTGAGTCTTTTGCCTTACAGCTGAGACTCCACAGACAGGGTGTTGCACCTGTTCAGTATGTCCACATTTGGCACATGGTCACGGAAATGCCACAGATGCGACGCAAGCAGTTCATCTGAAAAACAGCCAAAGGGCTGATGTGTTGCTTCACAACAGCCCATGTTTCCCCAGAATACAACAGCACTGACATGACGATGCACTGAAAAAAATGCATTCTAACAAACAAGGTCAAAGCCCTAGAGGACCAAATATTGACACGTCTGAGTTGCTGGAAGGCACTGTTTGCAGCAGTCACTCGGTGGGTAATCTCAGCGTCTAAAATGGAGTCCGAGTTGAAAACAGTGCCCAGGTATTTAAACTGGGAGACCACTTCTAGTTGATCCCCTCGCAACATGATGACCAAATCAGCAGCTTGAGCTGCAGCATTTCTGCCGACGACCAGCACTTTGGTCTTCTTTGTGCTGATTGTAAGTCCCCAACGCAGAAATGTGGCATCCATAGTGGTGACAGCTACCCTGAGCTTCTCAGCGGTGTCACATGCCAAGGAAATGTCATCAGCAT
>JAABUK010006966.1_pt1 | contig 16559 bp, 23 predicted proteins | sample 5559141 | NCBI WGS metagenome assembly JAABUK01 (sample SAMN10711869, study PRJNA513367) | rock metagenome | isolation source: Antarctica rocks | place: Antarctica: Victoria Land, Pudding Butte nord | collected 2016-01-03
GTAGGCGCCAGGTTGCAAGTGCGCCCAGCCTTTGCGACGTCGTGCGACGGTCCAAGTAGCAATGACACTCAGTGTCGCAACAGCCGAAGTGCGTTCACTGTAAGCGTATATATATGCCGTGACTTGCAATCGGATGACGAGTCTGGCGCGCTTCCGTGTCGCAAAGAACTCAGACGGTGAAATTCATGCTTGTACGGCGAACAACCGCATCGTCGTACCGCACAACGACATATAAATTCAGACAGACTCTGACAGTCACAGTAGCTGAGAGAGAGAGCGGGTTTTACATGATGTAGCTGAAGCTCCGAGGAATTCTAAATCAGGCTATGCCTGATTTACCCTCAGAGTCTGTGGCACAGACTAGATGTCCTGATCAGCAGGCTTTGTACATGTATACAGAGATCCAAATTGATTGTGATGAAGCTTGCTTAAATTAAGTTCTAACTTGCTAGGCTTGTGCCTGCTTGCAATTGCTACTCTAGGCTGATACCCATGTTGGGCTGCTGTGCTATATAGGCAAACATGTATATATATATATATTAGACTTTGCATATCCGCACATTCTTGTGCTAGCTGTCATTGTCGCTGCCGAACAACCTGTCTCCCCTTGCAAACATGACGAAAATAGTGCTGCCAGCTGTGCAAAGTATTGCACATGTAGCAAAAGCTTGCCACCAGCCGCTTGAGGCATCGACAGTGTCTGTTGCGGTGTTGAGCAAGAGTCCAGTGACAGCTACGCCGATGACGCCTGCAAGGAACATGAACGGTCAAAATACGACTAGGAACACGCAGTTTCCGCCGGTTGACAACCGGACATAGCTCAGATGGTTAGAGCGGCTGACTGTAGATGTTATCATTAGTCATCAGCAGGTCCCTGGTTCGACTCCGGGTGTCCGGAATTGTGCTTTTGTCCTGTGAGATTATGTTGTTGTAAAGCAGCCCAATTGATGTTCACGTGTGCAATGTGAGATTTTGTTGTTGATGCTCATGTGCTCAGATGTGTGTTCAATATGGCTACTCATACATGAGTACTTTAGAAGCATTCTTGCTGCCAATGCCATGCACCCTGACAATTGTCTTGTGTCATGCATTATGAACTGCATTTACCTGCCAGTGTGCCAGCTGTATTTGAAATGCCCATCAAGATGCCAGCATACTTGGGGGCAATGTCCATATGGTTGACAGAAAAGCCACCTCTGGCAAATCCAGCCAGGGCAAGTGCACTGGTTGTAGCAGCCACGCCGCTGGCCACGTCATTCGCCCTGGGCATGAACATGAGCGCGATCGCAGCTCCAACAAAACCTACACAAACAAGCTGGCTTGAACACAGGGCAGACTCAAGGACCCACATCCCATAATGATCACTTACTGTGCACACATTGCACCTCAGAACCAGCATAGACACTCGCCGTCATGATTTGAGTATGTGCATTTGTTTGTAACATGTACCTATAGTATTCACAAACTTGCGGGCTCTGGCTGTGGGCATTTTGCGTTGATGTATGAGGTGATCACCCAGCCAGCCGCCCAAGTTGGAACTTCCAAACATGGCTAGGTAAGGTAAGGTTTTGACTGCCCCCAGGCTGGCTAAATCTGCATGCAGCACCTGCACAAGCATGCACTTGGGTGAATCAGGTAAAAACAGCAACCTGATTGCAGTATAGCATCAGGTGATGTGACTGTTGCAGAAGGTGTCCTGCTGGGGCAATGCCTGTGCCCTAATGTCATCACATAATGCAAAGTGCTGCTGCATTTGAAATGCTTGGGAGCACTGTCAGAAGTGCTGCTGCTGTCATCTGCTCTGCCATGGTTGCAGCATGACTTGACAGAGAGTCCATCTAAGCATTGACATACAGCCAGGGGAAAAGCGGTGCATGGGATGTCATGCTCATAGTGCACTGCCATTGACACTGTCAGGCTGCTCTTAAGGCGTCACTGACACAGGGCATGTCTGGCAGGCACTGAAAATGCCATCACAGGGCACAGCTTGGGGTATAGGCACATATGGCTTTGGCAGCTATCTGTATCTAGCGCAGCGGTGGTGTAGTGATGGTGGTGGTGGCAGGGCTGATGTGCTAAGTAAATGCAGAGAAACCCTGCTGCATTTGACATGCAAAGAGTCTCATAGTGACATGCATGATGAGTATGTACCTCCAGACACATGACAGACCATGCCACATGTTTGCCTGCAAAGTACGCTGCATGACGCTCTAGTGAATGGCAAAACACAGAAATGTTGCTCATGGTGTGGCAGATACATACCTTGTCAAAGTATGTTGGCAGCCAGTTCATGACCACGTAGAAAGCATAATGAAAGGTGAAGTTGTTGATGATAATGGCCCAGACTGCAGGTTGAGTCAGCATGCGCAGCCAGGGGGTGGCTGGGATGCGTCCCTTCTGTTTTGATTCTCCAGAAGCCAATGGAATTGTGGCCAGTCTGCAAGAACGTCCGCAGCACTGTCGTTACAAATTGTAATATGTCACCCTTCCTGCAAAATGACGTTCATTCCTGTGATTGCAGTCACTCACATACAAATCAATTGACCGTATCTGCAACAATGCATTCAACTGTGGTAGGTTCAGCAGCGGGGCCAGGGGGTGAGAGGGGGCGGCATCTGGCTGGTGACTGATGCATTGGTCAACATGTGCACATAAACTACTTGAAGGTGAGAGAGCAATGCTGCAAACATGACTCACCAACGCCGGTGAATAGACAGGCAGATATGCAGCACTCAGGTCTGCCCTTTGGTCAAGGGTGGACAGGCAGTCATGTACCTAAATGCTTTGTGTGGACACTGATAGTGCACAAAGTTGTCCAAGGTGATGCACATTTCTGTGTATCATCCTGTGCACATTCCTGTGTTTCATCTGCGCAACTCCAGCATACAGGACACTGAGCTCAGTCTGCAAGGGTGCATCAGTGACCATCATGCAAATGTGTGTACGACCTGTGCAAACCTGACCCTCAGGAGAGATGTAACCGAATGGCACAGCATGGATGAATGACTTGTTGTTTCACACCTGTGAGGTACTTCCTTGCCAACTGTAAGCCAGAAAGCCAGCCATGCATAACCCAGGGCTCCCACAAACTTGAGAAGGGCTGCAGGGCTGGCCCTAGCTGCAATGCTTGGCAGAACCAGCATGCCTGCGGCTGATCCCAGGTACATGCCTGAGGTACTGAGGGACACTGCCTTTGCCCTCTCATGCGGAGGAATCCACTGCATTGCACATGCAACCCAGTCAAGGCTGCAGCACATGTGCAAAGCAAGTGCCTTCATGTATAAATGTTTTGTGCATCAGCTCAAATGACCATGAAAGAAAGAAGACTCAGGTAAGGTCTGTTGCTGATATTGCAAGAGCAGTGTGCAGTCACAGACTTATCACATTGCACGCTGCTTTTCAAACCTGGGACAACACAGTGTGGACAGAGGGTATCAGGAAACCCTGGGCCACGCCCACAGCAACCCTTGCAAGAATAATAGCAGAGTTGCTAGCTGCAGATCCTGGTGTCAGCATTGAGGCAGTTGACCACAAGCCAAATGAAACCATGAGCATGCGGCGACCTCCCCAGCGCTGTGCAGCCCAACCTCCAGGAACCTGTATCGCAAGCACTGTTCATGGTTGTTTGCACCAAGGGCACTAAGCAATTTCAGCACCTGCAGATGTGTTGACATACTTTGATGTGCATGTGTTTGCTCACGACTCACATGCAGAGCCACCACACGCATTGAGATGTGCAAAGGAATGCAAGCTGCTGAACGTGTTGGCAAGCTGGAAAGCAGACACTGCTTGAAATGAAGTCATACTGGTTGAGTAGGCTTGGCTCAGAAGCTGCAAGGTTGACCTGTGACACCCCATAGCCCCAGTAAAATGCAGAAAGCACTGTTCCTTTGGTGGCTTCGTCAACTTTGTCAATCTTTGCCATGGCCGTATACGCAATGCTGAATCCCACGCGCTCAACGTAAGCTGACAAGGTAGCCAAAAAGCAAGCAAGGACGATGAGATGCCGCGCCTCCAGCCGTCGCCGTAAAGTACCTCTTTTGGCTTCGTGGCGGGATGCTTTCATGGGGAAGTCTTTCACAAGTTGCGGGCAATTCAGTGGAATCACTCAGGCAAACAGTTGCGGTTTTCCCCAGGTGCTTGCAGTCACACCATTGATCCAGTGCAGCCGGACCCACGTAAGACAGTCTGGCTGTTCAGCCTACGTTTTGCACACACGAAGTGCAAAGGCGGTGCAAGAGAAGCTGGTTGAAGCACAGTGGTCAAAACATGAGCCGGCGCTGTATGCCTGAACTGTGCATGTATGCTACACTCCTGTTATCTGAGACGCCCGCTCACAGCAATGCGTCGTGACACTAGCTGTGTATGCATGCCATCCAGTCGTTTGCTTGTTTGGGCGCAGCAAAAAGTGCGCATCTCTGCATGTTGCGTCACATCAAAGACTTTAGCTTCAATAGCTCTCAAAATTTGTTGGGGCATATAAACTGGACCAAGCACAGCTTATTTTAGTGCAAAACGAGCGATTGCAAATTGTGAAATCGGGTCATTGCTGATAGGGTGCACATTGCAGCCAACAGGGCCGTTGATACATGCATGGCTTTCACCGACAAAAAATGCTGCTCTTGAACTGAGCATGCTGTTACAACGATGTCCGATTCAGCACAGACACTGGCACCATTGAGATCTCAGATGATCTGGTCACCTCAAGCAGGTGCTTTCTCAGTGCTATTCTCTGAGCTTTTTCTCACGACAAGCTAAGCGTACACCTGTCTGTGCAAGACAGACAATGATCAGTCATGGTGCTTAGTCATACCGACCTTCGTTGACCTAAGAGTCCCAGGCTGAAAACCATGCCACATTGTGCCCACCCGTGCACTGTGGGATCATGCTTCGAGATGCAGATGGCGCAGAATGGTCTGATAATGTAGGGTCCCTTCTGTATCAGATTGCTGCTGCCAGCGAGAGTCGTGGTGACTATGCTACGACCAAAAGTATCCGCGTTGTGTGCAAAGCCTGGTTGTTAGCAGCAAACGGCGCTCGAGCAGTTTGGCACCCACAGTACGGTTGCACATCCGACAAAGTCAGTAAGCTGGCCCGCAGCTTCCCAAACTTGGTTGGTGTAGATCTGTCATCGTGCCTTCCTCGGGCTCCAGTCGATCTGGAACCTTTGCTCCGGGTCGCGAGCCTCCGAGCGTTTCACGCCGGCAATTATGCGATTTGCATTCCCTCCACGTCAAGCGAGGCCCTCGAGCAGCTGACTACCTTGGTGCAACTCGACTTCTGTCCCTTAGGCCATATCACGTCCCTGAAGCTCAGTCAGTTACAGCAGCTTACAACGTTGTCTGTTCGGGGTCCAGAAGTCTACACATCTCCAGGCGGGCCGGATTGCTACGAAAATGAGTGTGTTGCGCAGCATATCATTCAGCAAGCATCTAGCTTAGCTCAGCTTCGGTCTTTGTGTCTGTCTCGCTTAGCCGTTAGTGATGTTGCTTGGGAAGCACTAAGGACATTGAGCCATATACAGAGGCTATCTTTGCTGGAAGTCATACACACAGCATACGTGCAACAGACAAGCAAGAAACCAGAAGAGCATGTCAATGCAAGGGCATCTGAAGTCGCTTTTGCTGCCGTATGCCAGCTCATTCAGCTGACTGATCTTGACCTGCAAGAGTCGCTTGTCTATTTGAGGTGTATCAAGGAGATTAGCAGTCTGTCACTGTTGACCAAGTTAAACCTTCATGGGGTTCAGAGTGTCACATCTTTAGATGGTCTTGAACAGGTTTCAGGGCTAGAGTGGTTCAACATGTCAGATCTGATCTGTGTTTCCACGCTTGCTCCCTTGCAGCAGCTAACAAGGTTGCGAGAGCTTCGTTTCCCTAGGTGCATCAATGTGCAGACTTGGGGAGTTCAAGCTATATCATTGCTGAGAAAACTAGAAGTGATAGACATGCATTGCTGTGCATTTAGCAGCACATGGATTACTCTGCTGACTGGTTTGACTTCTTTGTGCAATCTCAACATGTCTGTAGGGAATTGGCGTGACCAAGACATTGTTCAGCTTACACACTGCTCTAGCCTGTCTGTGTTGAAGTTGCGAGATTGTCCAAGTACCACATCGTCAATGCATAGAATTTTGAAGGAGCGTCTGCCTTTGCTGAAAACAATTGAAGCAGAATGCAGCACTTCAGGAGACCAGTATGCAGGTTTTTTAGGATGGCCCTATTAGGATTTGGTGTGAGGGCCTTCAGCTCAGTGAACGTGCCTGACTTCATGTTATTCTGAAGTGCTGTGGAATACCTATGCACATGCTGCATGTCACAAGGGGCTGGTGATACACTGTGCATGTTCAACAGTAGGCCAGTGAAGCATACGCTAGAAGGCATATCGTATTGCTTGTTGCATGCCAGCAGGTTGTGATTGCCTCGGCTATTCAAATGACTCTGTGTGCTTTGGTTTGGTCACGTCATTCTGAGCATAGAAGCTGTGAAGTGCAGTTGAGCGAAAGGGACTCGAGCGTCATTGCAACTGCCTGCACTGTGTGCAACAATCATAGGTGATATGTTGGCGCACATAAATGCTGTCAACACTTCCTAGCTGTTTATAGGCAACAAGCGTTTTGCTGATGAGCAGACTAGCAGACTATTCTGTGTAGCAGCTGTGATGGTGCCATGACACTGTTGTACCAGAAGCAGTGTTTTGTGGGACTACACCAAAAGCAGCAACATACAAAACCAAAATATGTCTCGATCTGGCTATATCATTTTATCTGCCAGGCCATTGCTACATTGAAAAGTTCAGACTGCAAAGCAGACCTCTAAGCAGTCAACAGAGTTCTAACTTGCATCATCATCAATTGAAATGTGTGCATGCCAGAATGCAGTCAGACAAGACAAAATAAACCGGACCACAGTGCAGGACTGCAATAGCACTTATGAGGATTTGCACCCAAGATGTTAGAGTGTTAAAACAGGTTCTGAGCACCCCCCCAGATCTATGCCTTACTATAGAAATCTGCCTATGACAAAAGCTAAAACAACGGCTAAAATGAGGTGGACCAAGCTGATCCCGCCTTGCATGATCTGACCACCAGATTTGGCTGGGCCCGATTGATAAGACTGCAGCCTTCTAGCATATTCACTTTTCTCCTTCTCAGCTCTTGCAAGCTGCTGTTGAAGCCTATTACGCTCATCAGAAGTGAGTGGCCCACTGCCTCCAAACCCTCCTGGCCTGGCATTGCTGTCTCTGAATACGTCCTTGACTGGAGAAGCTTCCTCCTCAGTCCCCTCAGGAACAGGTGATGGTGGTTTTGGGGGACCAACAAGGTTTACACGCAGACGAGCCTGCCTGACATCTCGGTTGATGGTAGTGTCAAAGATGTCCGCTGTTACTTCCTGAACATGAGGTGGCATCGTTGCCCACTGCACCAAGAACTTGTCCTTGCAATCTGCCATATTGGCTGGATATTCCCTCTGAGCTTGCATGATGACTTGTACATCTCGCGTGGTCTCTGGTTCAACAACTCCCGAGCTGGGCCTGACACAATACTTCTTGGGATTCGTGGTCTTGACTTTGAAGGCTATTCTGTCGCCGGTGGGATTGTTCAAGGACAGCGTGACAGGAATGATCTTTCTTAGCTCGAAACGGAAAGTCAACTGTGTGGGATCGATTTGCAAACCTACGCCTGACATTGCGACTTGTCACGAGCTACAAAAAACAAGGAGCGCAGCTGTCAGTCTCTGACCAGGTGCAAACGATCAGGATATTGGGTCACACAGCATACAGAGATTCGCAGCAGTTTGTGAGGTGGCTACTACGATGTAAGCCGAAAGATGTATATCCAAGTCACAACAGACTTTGTACAAAGCGCCAACTTCTTTTGCTTGACTCCTTGCGAAAGGCTTTCTGATAAACTTGCTCGAAATATTGCACCTTTCAGAATCCTTCGTTGCGACTTGCAACTGACAGCTGTGGAGCACCTTTGACCGGATCCTGCTCAGAAGCCAACTGGTGCATCAGCAGCGGCCTTTGAATGGGCTGTGGCATCACTTGCGGCAATCCGCCAGTCGTCCCCTGCACCGGGACGACAGCAGGCACTGCATCACTCACATCACTGCTGTGACACCTTGACACGCTTCACTACGCAGTGAACGAGGCGCAGTGCGGCCGCGCTGTTGCGCGATTCATGCATGCCACTATCCACCAGTTGCAGCTGCACACAACAAATCTCATTTTGCAGCACCTCAGCCTGACCATCTGCTGCTGATTCACAGCATCTGCTGCAGCAGGCCATTCAGCAAGATCAGCAGTGGGTTGCAGTCAACCATTTATAAAGCAGATTATAATGCTGCATCGATGACAGCAGAAGATGTGCCAAACACGCCTGCAGCTGCTGGCTGGGGTTCTGACCTTGCCAGTCACAGACCGCTGACTCCACAACAGGGGACTACACCCGGCATCACTCCTATCAGCAAGGCTATTGCACTACTGCAGCACAGAAGCAACACGACCCCCAATGCGTCTCAGGGCCGCACACAGCGCACTGCCGAGCTGTCGGCTCGCAAGGCTGAACTGGCAACTCTGCTGAATCTGGTGACTCAATGCTGTAACCTCTCAGCATGCCTTTGTATTGCCTGAAGCTCCACCACTCTGATGCAATGTACACAGCATGCGGCAAATCAAGCATGCATTGATGATGGCAGATGGCACTTGTGTGTCCAGAGGACAGCTGCTCATGGCCATAGCATGCCCAGCATGATGATGCAGTTGTCAACACGTGTCATGCCCACATGCGATGCCTGGACAAGTCTGCTACTGCATGCATGCATGTAATAGAAAGCAACAGCGCCATATGATGCACCGTTTGGCTCAATACGTAATTGCTGTGGCTGCCAACTGCTGTCTTCACCAAGCCGCAGAATCACAAAAACATCAACCTAGCAGGAGCACAACAACGAACATTGCATGTCTTTTCTTGCTCAACCATGTCAAAAGCGCTCTGGACAAAGTGTAGGTGAAGACAATGGAGAGTGATTTGTACATCCCAAAGGGAGGCAGCACCACTCCGAGGTCAGATCCACCAGCTGTCATAAAGCCCAAAACCAGCCCAGCTCAGACAGCTGCTGCTGCAGCCAGGGTAGCCTCAGAGGCTGCTGGAGACAGCCCTGCTGCTGCCCTGCCAAATTCACTGAACCCCTTGGGCTCAGCAATACACCAGAACTTGGCAGACACGCTGAAAGCTGCCAAGGTGCCTGGGCATGCTGGCAACCACAATACTCCTCCAGGTAAGGCTCTGCCCTTAATCCTGTTTTGACTCTCTTGATGCCTCATGTGTGACAATGAATCCACATGGAGTCATCTGGGTAGGTCCTTCTGCAGAGGCGTCCTCAAGCTGTCACATGCAAGTCTCTGCTCTGGGGCAGCAGCAGCACTGTAGAGGATATGTGTAGCCCCGGCATCAAGGCTGATGGGCGCGGCAAGCCGTCTGCTTTGCATGCAGTCACATTTGGCATGTTGCAGGGTTGACGTGATGAGCAACTGATTTGAGCGACATCTTGGGCTACGTTGTTGCATACCTACACAAGCAAGCTTGCAGCATATCATGTCAGACCGGTCCTTGCAGACTAAGACAACCAAAGATGCCGCAGCTAGATACCAGTTGAACTGACTCAATAGGGGCAGGGACAAATGCTGCCTGAATCAAGCTCAATCAGAGTCAAACAAGTTGCCCTGGCCATGCCAGAACAGGGTAACTTGCAGATTCAGGCAAAATCCCAAGTAACATGTGATCCCTTAAGTTGGCAAAATTGAAACCACAGTGCCCATAGACCGCATTGGACTGCGCCATGATTCCAGCGTCCAAGCTTGCAACCGCTGCTGCCTTGTGCTGCCCTATCAGCTGAGCATGCAGCTGACCATCAGAGGCATGTTGTGAATGCTGAAGGGTTTGATTGTGGCTGCGCAGGTGCAGGTGCAGGTGCAGCAGACAGTGTGGCTCTGAAGCGCAAGCGCAGCATGCAGGACTCTGTGCAGCACCTGCGCCGCCTGGCCTCTGAGAAGAGCACTCAGCTGGGGCAACTCACCACCAGCAATCTGAGCGCTGTTCACACAGGAGGGGGTCAAGCAGGGGTCCCCCAAATACTAGCCAGCCGGCTAAGGTAACATGCGAAATCTATAGTCCACTTGCATTAAGTAAGGTTGTTTGTAATTTGAGCTTGGAAGCAGGTATTGTGTACCTGTTCTAAACAAGCAAAATGCAAAGATGAGCAGTCTGTACACCCAAAAAACACATCTGGTTGTCAGGGGCATATGGCAAACTCAGAAGTGCCACAGCTGCATAGGACAGGGGGGGGGGGGCTAGCCCCATCACTGCCGGCACGCTTCAGGAGATCAAGCAATCTCGTGCAGCTTGAAACATGCTTGAAACATCTTCATAGATTCATTGAGATTCAATGATAGTCAGCCTCCTTGGCTGTCTTTGCAGGCATGCTGCAACAATGGACAGCTCTTCTCCTGACTCCCTTTCATCACACAGCCCTCTGGACACACCGGCTGGTGATGTGCGTCAGCGGCTCCTGTTTGACTGCCATGAGAGCAGATTTGGGGAGAGTGCAGAGCCTGATCCGCTGTCTTTTGGATCACCGCAGTCAGCTGAGCGTGCTCAGCATGCCCAGCAGGCAGAGCAGCATGATCTTGGGGCCATGAGCAGCAGCTTCCAGGTGCGCTCTGCCCTTGCCATGCACAAAACTGTTTACAAACGGCACATTGCAGTGCACCACTGCAGTCAACATCTGCTGCAACATCCACAAGCATCTGAAGGATTCAGTACATGCGTGGTAATGCAGGCAGAGTAGAGATGCTTAGCAAACAATTGCATGGTTGTTCTTGCTGCACAGCTTTTGCTCTCGTGTGCAATCTGCTTTGCTCAATAATTGCCTGTGCACATAACTGCACCGTCTGGTGGTTCAAGCTGAAGTCTGAACATGCAGGCTTTCAGCTTGCAGAGCAGTTTGTCAAGTCCCAGGCTACTTCACCAATCTAGCGCTCCTTCCTCTGGGTTGGCCACACCACAGCCCCTGGAGCGTAACCACAGCACTGGCCTGCAGCTGCAGCGCTCTGGTGGGGACAGTGATCAGGTATGCAACCATGCTGCATACACATGTGCATTGGCTACAACAGCAAAATGGAACATTGGCCCTTCCCAAGCAGTGGACGACAAGACATATGCGTCTATATCTTCATACTGAGACCACTGCAAAGCTTGAAGCATGCTCGCTGTGATTGATCCAGGCCAGAACAACCCAAAGATGCCAGGACTGCCTGTGCTGTGCTGACACCAGTGACAACACACTGACGTGTCAGTCAGAACAGAGACTTCTGCAAGCAGAAGTGTGACAGATGTGGTACAACCATGGTGCAGGGAGAGGACAGAGACGGTTCGGGCGCTTCACCAATGCGTCAAGCTTTGGACAGGTTGGCACAGCGTGCATGGAGCAACCGCAAGGGCACGCCTGACCCTAACCCAGCCTTAAACAGGACCATCAGCAGCCTAACCCCCGACCTCGGCCCCACCCAAGCCCTGCAAGACCCCCCATCCCCCGCCGCCATACCTGCCACCACCAGACATGCTGCCCTAGCTTCCGGCATTAGCAACAGGAACAACAGCTTGAGTCACAGCAGGCATGCTGAGTCCAGTGCTAACGCCGCTGGCTACACCAACCGAGATGGCCTGAGCGGTGAATCTGCCCATGGGCACAGCAATAGGAATGGCAGAGTGAGTGCTGGCCATGCAGTTGGCAGCAGGAACTCAGCCACTAGTAGGGACACCAGGCTGCCTCTGAGGAGCGTTGTGAGTGATGCTTCTGAATTGCTTGGTAAGACCAGATTGCCCTTGGCCAGTGCCAGCCAGGCCAGCACTGCTTTGGTCGTGAGGTCAGAAGATACGGCTCTCATACCCAGCAGCAGCAATGCGGGCAGTGTGAGGTGGCAAATCCAGGATGTGCCTAGGGCAGAGCACCAGCTGACACAGAAGGTCAGGGAAGCTGATTGATGTACTTTTATGCATTGTTGGTCATGCCTTGCTCTTCTTTTGAAGTTTTGGAAATCCTTGAGTGCATCCTTGCCTGCATCCTTGTGTGCATTTCTCACATGACACTGCTCATGCAAAGCAACATGCACATGCAGACAATACTGATCTGCTTGCACACCCCTGACAGCGCTTGCTGCAGCAACAAAAGAGTATTCAGCTGAATTTCTCTTGAGCAAGTGTTCCAGTCAACCCACACCCTCAGGCTGACGGCACACAGCAATGCACTGCAACCAAACTTTGGGGTTGCAGGTATTGGAGGTGCAAGCAGCCCTAGAAGCCAAGAAGGCTGTGTGCGACCGCCTGGAGAGGCAGCTGCAGCTGTCTGCCAACCAGCTACAGCGGCAGCACAATGTGGAGGCACGGTACAACGAGGCTCAGCACAGACTGCGCTCTGCTGAGACCACCATCCAGGGTCTCCAAGCCAATGTGCAAGTGAGCTGAGTCATATGCCTGTGTCACCGGTTGCAAGACACTGCCACAATAAGCTTGCCAATACTGCACCTGAGCAGTCACAGATAAGCGTCTGCACTGTGAGAACGTGTCATAGCATGAGCCCTGTACTTCGGTATGTAGCTTGATGCTCTTTCCACATCATATGAGCGCATTATACTGCAGGCGTTCTGCTGCATGTCTGACATCCTGAAATGACCTGCCTGTGTCATGCAAGTGCATGATACTGCAGGCTCTGTTGCATGTCTGACGTCCTGGCATGACCTGCCTGTGTCATGCAGGCACGTGATGATTCCATAGCTGGCTTCCAGATGCTGCAGCAGCAGGGCCCCTCTCCTGGTCAGAAGGAGCGCCTTGCACAGCTGGCAAGGCAGCTGGAGGACACGCAGGCTCAGCTGCTTGCCTCACAGGTATCTTGCACTCAGGTGACCAGTGTGCTGCCGCACCTGTGCAAGCAAATCGTGCGTTGAATGGTGGTTTTCCAGACCCATGTGTTCATGCAAGGCAGAATACAGCTTGGCCCCTCCTTGTGATTGCGGGCAGGATGCATTGCAGCCTTTCCACTGACAGGTTGTCAAGGTGGTCGCTTTCTCCGGGATAGACATGAAGCAACCTCCTATGGTTTAGGCTAGCCGATCTGACAGACTGTCCATTGTGCTGCTGCAGAATGGGGTCCTTGACCCTCATGAAGTGCATTGTGATGTGTTGCTAGACCTTGCCTTGAATAGCCCCTCTGTCATGTTGTAGACGTCATATTGACATACAGGCTATCCAACATAAAGACTAACAAAGCTGAAGCCAGATGCTACATCATCCAGGCGCATGTGTAAGTGAGGGTCATTTTCTGGGCGCTGAATCAGCGTTTGCTTGCTGCAGGCAGAAGCGCAAGACAAAGGCAGTGAGTCAAGCAGGCTGCAGGCCGCTCTTCAGAACCAGCAAGTCCACAATGACCAGCTGCAGAATGCACTGCAAGCCACAGAGGCTGAGTTGCAAGAGGCCACTGCCCTGACTAATGCCGAGCACCTGCAAGTCAGGCTGCTTCAGGAGGCTGCAGGATCTAGGGAAGCTGCCGTGCAGCTGCTGACGCAGCAGCTGCAGGACACTGAGGAGAGGCTGCAGCGCCAGGGGCAACAGCTGCAGGTGTGCTTGTCGTCCACTTGAAAGAGCTGTGAGCTTTTTCTTGTCATTGGTCAGCCTGCCTTTCAAGCTGGAGGCCAGCTCGTGTTCAAATGTTGGCTGGTTTCTTGTAGCCATGGCATAATGCTCAAATCAAGCAGCAGAAGGCTGTGCATGAAGCAGCAGCTGGTCAGTCTGGTCTCGTGGCGCATAGCAAAAGCAGCAGTCATAGTGAAAATTGCCTTATCAGCACCTGGTTTACTACACGTTTGCCGGTGAACTATCTCCAGACAACACGTGCTGATAAAGCAGGCATAATGATCCTGACAGCAAAGTGAGCAGGAAACTACTAATCATAACCCTAGCAGCTGTTAGCAAGCAAATGCCTGGTAAGCAAATGCCTGGCAAGCAAATGCCTGGCAAGCAAATGCCTGGCAAGCAAATGCCTGGCAAGCAAATGCCTGGCAAGCAAATGCCTGGCAAGCAAATGCCTAGCAGCTGTTAGCAAGCACTGAACTGCCTTGGCTGCTTTGGGTTGAGCTGCAGCTATATAAACCAGGAACAGCTAGAGTTGCCTTTGATTCATAAAAAATGACTTTTGAACACAAAAATTTGTGGCTTGAGCTGACTGTGGTTGCAGGGACAGCAGCAAGAGGCAGATGAGTTGAGGAGGCTGCATCTACGGCTTGAGAGAGCCAATGAGCATGTCAACCAGCTTCAGTCCCGGCTGGCCAGCCAGCAGGGCTGCAGCTCTCCCTCCAAGTGTGCAGACCAGCTGGCTGAAGCAAAGCGTGCACAGCATGCCCAGCAGCTTGAAATCAGCTCTCTACGGCAGCAGCTGGATGCCTGGCAGGCTGACGCCAGCTCAAGCAACAGCGATGCCGAGGTCGCTGAAGCACAGCGTGCACAGCAGGCAGCGCAGCTTGAAATCAAAGCTCTGCGTCAGCAGCTTGAAACCTGTCAGGCTGGCAACAGCGGCGGCAAAGATGATGAGCTTGAAGCTCTGAAAGCTGAAGTCGCTTCTCTGCGCACTGCTCTAGCTCAGACAAGTGAGCTGTCTCGTTGTGCAACTCAGGCTTCAAGAGACAATCAGCAGGTGGTGGGATCTAGCACAGATCAAGAGCAGCAGCATCAGTCTACCACATCAGTGGACAGCCTGTCAAGCCAAAGCTGCAGTCTAGACTCTGCTCCAGCAGACTGGCAACGACTGGCAGTGCAGGAGGAGCAAGTCTTCTGCCACCAGCTAGGCAGGTTGCAGCAAGAGCACAAGCAGCTTCAGGCCACCGTCAGTGACCAGTGCGCACTGATCAGTCAGCACTCTGACAAGCTTGAGCAGCAGAGCAACAGACTGACACAGGCAGCATCTGACCTGACTGAGAAGGCTGCTGCCCAGCAGCACTGCTCAGACCAGGCGGCCCTGCTGCAGTCCAAGCTGACAGACAGCAAGTCTGTGACGAGCCTGCAGGCTGATCAACTGGCTGTTCTGCAAGCAGAGGTTGACCAGCTGTGCAGCTCGCTGGCCACAGCTGAGAGGTCACTTGCCACAGCTGAGAGCTCGGCAGCTGGGAGCTCTGGTGAACAGGTGCAGAAGTTGCAACAAGAGGTTACTGATCTGAAGTCTGAGCTTCAGGTGATCAAGCGCTGTTCTGCTTGCAGTAGCCTGTGTGCAGCGTCGTCATTGATGTTTGAGACGGCGGGAGACTGTGTGTGATTTGCTTTTGCAGTCCATCATCTCCTTCCCACCCACTTGCCACCCAGACCTTGCATCTGGTCTTGTTGGACTAGATGTCCCTGCAAAGTTTGCTTGCCCTGCTTACCAGAAGATTGTGGCAACACAGCTTGTTGAGACCATCTCAGCTTTGGCATTTTGGCTGCAGCAACACAGCAACTTTGCATTGGGCACAAGGTTCAAGCAGTGCCATTGAACATGCTACTGCTTCCGTTGCAGAGGCAAACTGATGAGCCATCCCAAAGCAGACTGCATGATGCAGCAATCACATACAGCTAAACAAGTTACCATTTGCTGGTGATGTTCTTCTTGATGCCTCACCCTTCTGTTGCTGTTGCTGCAGCAACACAGTGACAAGGCAGCCCAGGCAGAGGCCAGGATGCAGGAGCAGCACAGCGCCGCTAGGGAGGCATTCCATCAGGCTAGTGCCCATGCTAGGTCTGCACAGCAGGCTGAGGCACGCTGCCAGGCATTAGAGCAGGTTGTACAAACAGCACACCGCAAGGCTGAGAGCACTGCACATGTACAGCAGGTGAGGATGCAGTGTCCCTCTGATCTGTGGTCAGTCTGATGGGCTGGTAGCATCATGTGACACTGGATGATTCAATGCAGTTTTGTGGGTTTGCAACTTGCGTTCATGGTGTTGCATGTATTGCACTGTCTCAAAGTTGTTCAAGGTAGTGTTTACGTGTGCAGGAGGTGCTTGATTTGCAGCTGGCTGTGCAGATGAGGGATGACCATCTGGCAGAGTGCCAACGCCAGTCTGAGCTGGATCAGCAGCAGATTGATGACCTAGAACGACAGCTTCTCATGCAGGTGCTGACAAGTAGCGTACTCTGAAGACCTATGTCCTGCCTGCCATGCCTGCATGGTCAGCATGCCCAGGCTCAACTGTCATTTGTCTGCAAGTCCATATTGTATTGTTACCCAGTAAGATCTGATTGACACCTGCTGCTGTGCATCCAAATTATGCTGCCATTGACGCCGACGTCGGTTGCTTTATGTCGTCATGTAGGCAGCCGATGAAGAGGAGTTGGTGCACCTAGAGAATTTGCTGACTCAGTCTCAAGCTGCTGAGGCAGAGGCTATAAGGCAAGCAGCAGAAGCCACCCAAAGGCTGTCAGCAGCCTCTGCCCAGCATGTTACTCAACTGGAGTCTGAGTTGCAGCAGGTATGCTT